>Ga0213863_10002095_pt1 | contig 14299 bp, 9 predicted proteins | sample PICome_8_FD_160128 | JGI IMG/M metagenome (GOLD analysis project Ga0213863, IMG submission 160128) | Coastal seawater microbial communities near Pivers Island, North Carolina, United States - PICO497 | ecosystem: Environmental > Aquatic > Marine > Coastal | place: USA: North Carolina | collected... | reverse complement strand
ATTCGCTGGGATTCTCCACCAGAGAGGGATGGTCCGAGTCGACTCAAGGATAGGTAGGACAGGCCAACAGCATTTAAAAAGCCTAGGCGGCCTCGGATCTCCTTGAGAAGCTCAACTGCAATTTCTGCATCAGCACCCTTGAGGTTGAGGGTTTCGAAAAAAGCCAGCGCTGCGTCGATGGTCATTGAAGACACGTCGGTCAGTGTTAGCTCGGCAACTCGAACTGCTGCGGACTCTTGCCTGAGTCTATCGCCCTGACAGACTTCGCAGGGAGTATTGGCTAAAAACTGTGAATACCAACGCTTCATTCCTTCAGAGCGGGTATTGGTAAATCGTCGCATTAACCGATTGAGAAGCCCTTCGTAGCGGGAGTTACTTGTTCCGTGAGAGCCCCAGTTGATGCGGTATCGCTTCTCGCCTGTTCCATATAGGACGGTTTTACGCTGTTTGGCGGTTAAGGCTTTCCAAGGCTTGGTCATAGGGATGCTGAGATGCTCAAACATTTGACGGTGGAAAAGTGCGCCGATGGAACGACTGTCCCCATCAATTCTTCCGACGGGTTTGAGAGCGCCGTCGCGAATAGACGCCCCGGTGTCTGGAATGACTAGATCTGGATCGAAGGCGACTTGGGTACCGAGTCCATTGCAGGACAAACACATACCTTGGGGGCTGTTAAAGGAGAACGATTGCGGGGAAAGGGCTGGAAACGAGATACCACAATCGCTGCAGGCCAGGTGCTCTGAGAAGATTCGGTCCTGATGCCCGATCTGTACCAGCATCGCACCTTGTCCTAACTTGAGGGTTTGCTCGACGCTCTCAGTGAGCCGCTCCTTGATGTCAGGATTCACCACCAACCGATCGACGATCAATTCGACGGTGTGTTTTTTGCGTTTATCAAGCACCGTAAGCTCGTCAAGGCGTTGGATTTCTCCATTAACCCGGAGTCGCACGAACCCTTGGGCTCTTGCGGTGTCAATAATGTCACGATGCTCCCCCTTTCTATTTACAAGCAGGGAGGTCATGAGAATAATTCGGGTGCCTTTGGGTTGCTTCATGAGCTCAAGCACAATCTTTTCTGCGGTTTGACCCGCTACGGGCTTATGGCACTGATGACAATGCTGTTGTCCGACACGCGCAAATAAGACTCGCAGGTAATCAGAAATTTCTGTGATGGTGCCAACAGTCGACCTTGGGTTACGGCTGGTTGTTTTTTGCTCAATTGAGATAGTGGGGGACAAACCCCGAATGGTGTCGTATTTGGGTTTTTCCATTTGTCCGAGGAACTGTCGCGCATAGGCCGAGAGCGATTCGACATAGCGCCTTTGGCCCTCTGCATACAGGGTATCGAAAGCAAGGGAAGATTTTCCTGAACCTGAGACGCCTGTTAGGACAACCAGCTTACGTTTGGGGATCTTAACTTCGATATTTTTAAGATTATGCTCGCGAGCACCTTTTATGAGGATATGATCGAGCTCCTCAGCTGCTGATTTCATACTGGCTTCCTAACGATTCTCTCATTTTTGTACGCAACCCTTTCGGATTAGAGCTATCGATTTTTGATTGTGCTTAACGGGTACTGTAGCGCCTGATGATCGGTGCTTGCGGCTGCCACTGGCAAGCGGAGAACGCACTAATCTTGCATCATTGGCGGACCGGAACTGTCGAGGAGTCTATCGTGTCCGGACTGGCTCGTCACGTGAATCAATGGCCACTCCGCTTGGGTGTTACCGATGAGCTGAAATGTTAAGGTCGCGACCATCTTCAGCGCTCTGCCTCCCCGCTGTTTTGCCCAAAACACGAGCGGATCGTTGCGTACTTCAGGGTCTGTTGAGTCGATGCGATGCAGAAGGCGCGACGTCGGCTGCGCTTGGATGTAAAGCCGAACAGGAGGGGTTGGGGAGAATATCAGGACGAGTTTGAAGGTCCTGCCTCATCGAGCAAGGTTCAATCAGGCAATCAGTCTTGAATGAGACAAGCAATTCTGAGTAAGACGGGTAAAATAAAGGCGTCAGGATCAGGAATGAGAGCTATGCCCCAATCAGAAACAGTCACCGCGTGCTTAATTATCATTGGCAATGAGATTCTCTCGGGCCGAACTCAAGATACCAACCTCGCGCATTTGAGCGTTGTCTTAAACGAGCTTGGAGTCCGAATGACCGAAGCGAGAGTGATCCCCGACGTTGAACAAACCATTGTGGATACGGTCAATCATTGCCGTGCGCGGTTTGATTACGTTTTTACGACCGGAGGTATCGGCCCAACCCACGATGACATCACGGCAGACAGCATCGCTCGCGCTTTTGGAATAGAAGTCGAGGAGCATCCGGAAGTCGCGGCATTGATTAGGAAGCGCGAAGCACCTCCGCAGGTGATGGCCTCTCGATTACGCATGGCGCGAATTCCTGTGGGTGCAACGCTGATTGAAAACCCGACCGGCGGCCCGCCGGGCTTCCAGGTTGAAAATGTGTTTGTGATGGCCGGCGTGCCAATGGTGATGCAGGCGATGGCCAGCACCTTCGATCGAGCCAAGCTGCCGGGAGGCAAGCCCGTCCGATCCAGAACCGTTGGCGCGTTCCTTGGTGAGAGCGAGGTCGCAGATGACTTGGCTGCAATCCAGAACGACTTTCCGGAAATTGATCTCGGTTCTTATCCGTTTTATCGCGCGAGCGGCTATGGAACCAACTTAGTGATGCGGGGCACCGACGAAGATCAGCTGGAGGCCATGCTTGTGCGGGTTTCCAGGATGATCACTGATCGTGGAAAAATTGCTCACCCCGGCGGCGCTCCGGCTGAAGCCTGAACTAAAGGTCGGTTTGCTCGAGTTAAACGATCAGGTTGTTGAACTGAAAGGAGATGCCCATGGATAACACAAACTCGCAGGTCTTAGCCGAGAATCTTGAATTTCCTGAGGGACCGATCGCGATGGCGGATGGTTCTGTCCTCGTGGTGGAAATCGCCCGAGGAACGCTCACCCGTGTTCACTCTGACGGTGTCAAAGAAGTCGTCGCACGACCTGGAGGTGGTCCAAATGGCGCAGCGCTCGGACCCGATGGGCATTGTTATCTGTGTAACAACGGAGGATTTCAATGGCATCGGGGACGGGATGGACGGCTTTTCCCTGGTGAGCAGGCGGCAGATTATTCCGGCGGCAGAATCGAGCGAATTAATCTTGAGGCTGGCTCGGTGGACGTGCTCTTTGACGCCTGTGATGGAGAGCGACTGAAAGGTCCAAATGATCTTGTGTTTGATGAGACAGGGGGATTTTGGTTTACGGATCACGGTAAAACCCGTCCCCGAAGTCGAGATAGAACGGGCGTGTTCTATGTGCCCGCGGCGATGAATACCATCGAAGAGATTATCTTCCCGATGGAGGCGCCGAATGGCATCGGGTTGTCGCCGGATGAAAAAACACTCTATGTGGCAGAAACGCCGACCGGAAGAGTGTGGGCCTACGCACTTTCCAAGCCGGGAACCCTTGATGAGCACGTGCCACGTCGAATGCTCGCGCAGCGGCCGGATTATCATATGTTCGATTCGCTAGCGGTGGATGCCCGGGGGTACGTTTGCGTGGCAACCCTGATCACAGGAGGCATCACGGCACATTCCCCGGATGGGGCAATGACAGAGTTTTACCCAATGCCGGATGTGCTCACGACTAATGTTGCGTTTGGAGGAGAAGCGCTAAAAACCGCTTATATCACCCTCTCAGCAACGGGAAAGCTGGTATCGATGCCGTGGCCAGAGGCAGGTTTGAGACTGAACTTTCAGCAGGTGTAATTTCAGCAATAACAGTTGATTTATGCCTTGGTTAGACGCCTGCACTGGGCAGTCCTAGACGCTGTGCTTGTTCTTTGGGTGCATCGAGACTCGATAGCGCATCGTCGAGGAGTGCGATCATTTTTGACTCAAGGGGCGTGCCGATCAAGTTTTGGGTTTCATCCGGATCCTCTTGCAGGTCAAACAAGTAATGATCGTCCACGCTACCACCGAGGCTCCAAAAAGGCATCATATCTCCGGGCTCGAAGGGCTGCCTGAGGACAGGCACATCTGAACCGGGCATAAAGTCAATGTAAGCACGTTGATCTGGATTAGGTAGCCTGAGACCAGGGTAGTAAGGCACTGGCATCGTCGACCATCGGTTAGACCACATCGACAACGGAAAATTATTTTCAACCGGCGCTCTTGCGTATTTATACCGACCATCCTGAATTTGAACCCAGTTCCCAAAAATTCCGCCAATGGCCCAGTCGCGATGTGGTGTTGATGGCGACTGCATAATTGGAATTAAGGATTTGCCGTGGGTGACGTGTTCATGCTTGAGCTCAAATAAGTCTGACAGCGTCGCATGCAAATCTACATTGGTGGTCAATGTGTGAATCTCTTTGGGCGCTAATTCAGGGTGAGCAATGAGCAAAGGGGTGTGACCGATGGTCTCGTATTGGATCACCCTTGGTTTTCCAAAGATATCCTTCTCCCCAAGATAATGGCCGTGATCCGTGCACAAGATGACGAGGGTATCCTCCCAAAAGTTGCCGGCATCCAAGGCGTCGAGGACTTTTCCAAGCCAGTGGTCAATCATGGATAATTTCGCACCATAATTATTGCGTATGTGTCTGGCTTGGTCCTCAGTCAGCGAGCCACTTTCGATAGCGGCGCTCGTGTAAGGCGGCCAAATGATGCGATCTCCTGACCAATTCTGATCATAGCGGCTGGCCCAGGGTTCAGGGCAATCAAAAGGTTCGTGAGGATCAAACTCATCAACAAATAACAAAAACTCCTCATGATGTTGACCGTGTTTGTTCAACCAGTCGGCGGTTGCCTGCATGGTTTTAGGTCCAGGAAAATCGGCTTCCTCTCGGAAGTAGGAGCGTGAAAGGTCATAGGGCGATGCTTTATCAGGATATTTTGTCCCAGCAGGAAGCGCAGGGGCTCCTTGCCAGGAGGGGTCGGCGCGGGTACGCCAAGGATCGCTTTCATGACCTCGTAAATAATCCCAAGCAAAAAAATCTGTATGGTAGTTCTCTCCGCCGGTTTCAAAAAGATGCGGATGATCAGTGATCAATTGGGTTACGACACCCTTGCGCTTAAGCTCATAGGTTAGGGGCCGCTCCCACAATTCAACCGAGCCCCATGGCTTCCAAAGAAAATCAAGTGCGCCGCAGAGGATGTCATGTCTCGCGGGCATACATGGCAGGGAACCCGTGTAGTGGTTGGTGAACTGCTGAGAACGCGCGGCTAGCCTATCGATGTTCGGGGTCGTAAACTCTCTGCCGCCGTAACAACCCAGCATATGTCGATTGAGGCTATCGAGCAGTAGCACGACGGCGCGTTTGGGTTGGCTCATATCTGCATTACCTTCGATCGGAGAAGGCACGTTAGCGCGATGAAAACTTCAAATCAATTCGGTGGCCAACGCTACGAATAGGATGGTTGATCACGATATAGGCGGATCTAATTTTTAGCGGAGATGGCTTGCTCACCTGGAGTGTGGGCTGCGTCATAATCGGCTACTCAACCAGCGAGATAAAGGCCAAGCGCTAATTGGGATCTGAAGCTGCCATCAATGCCTCGACGCGGTTGGTGAAATCTTGTTTGGAAAAAGGTTTCGCCAAAAAGTCTGTTTTTGGATGCTCGAGGTCTGACTGAGAGAGTGCGCCATGTTTGTAGCCTGATATGAAGAGGCAGGCGATACCAGGGTTGTCCCGCCGGATGTCTCTGACCAAGTCAGGGCCGGTCTTACTGCCTGTTAGCATGACGTCAGAAACAATGATGTCAAAGTCGTAGTTTGTGAGGGCCGCCACGTCCTGCTCCGATGCACAGCTGGTCACGTCGAGGCCAAGGCTTCCAAGAAAAAGTGAGACAAGGTCGCTGACGCCGAGATCATCCTCAATCAGCAGTGCCTGTTTGATCACTCGGACAGGTACATCCGGCTGAGCGAGCGCCTTATTGGGGAGCTGTTGTCCTGGAAGCGATAGGGCAAGGGTCAGTGTCTGTCCGTCGAGTTTGAATCTGAGGTCGCTGTGATAGGCGTCAGCGAGGGTGCTCAGGGATTCGAAGTGCTCCCGAACTGATTGTTCAGTGATGCGATGATTGGCAGTATCTAAGGGCTTGCCCGCAACCTTTTGAGCGTCGATCTCGGTTAGCACGAGCTCAATTTCAAGGAGACCGTCGCCCGTTGCGACTTTTATATGAATGCGGCCAGATTCAGCCAGTAGCACTTGGCAAGCTTGAGCGCTTTGTATGAGCGCCAAATCAAAGTGGGCGGCAACACCCTGACACTCGAAGCCGCTGATGTGATCATGAGACTCAAAGGATAAACGCTTGCGGGTCGCCAGTTGCAGTATCGGCTCGAGTTCCTTGATGTGTTGTATCGGGGAAAATACGTTGATTTGGTGATCATCTAAGTGCCCCAAAAGACTGAGTGATTCCAATAGAACGATGGCTTGCTGGGTGTACTGATCGAGCTGCTCGATAGAGTGATGATTTAGGTGGTTTGGTTTTGCACTCAGTAGCGAGGCGTGCCCTCCGATGACGCTTAGGATATTTCCGAATTCATGAGCGATGAGACGGATCGCAGTGAAACTTGTTTCTGTTTCGGAAGAGCCCTGCTCAGCGGCGACCTCGATCGGTTGCAGCAATAGCACAACATAGTCAATCTCGGCGCCATGGGATAACCAAGTTTTGCGTTGCAATTGAAAGTGCTGAGTCTTTCCTGACAGGGAAACGGACACCGTGCCTTGCCAGCGACCGGTCGTTGGATCGATCAGCAAAGGAGGAGACCCTAAGCGTTTCGAACCTGCCCTGAAATCATAACGGTCAAAAAGTTGGGCTTCAGAGAAGGGCTCGGCTGACTCTTGCAGTGTTTCAAAAGTTTGGTGCATGTCAGCGTTGGCCCATACAAAGTTCAGGTCGCTGTCAAATATGATGCACAAACCTTGATGCTCGAGTAGCGACTTCAAGGACGTCAGATCAGCGGGCTCTGTTGGGATTGGCGGTGATGCAGCTTTTGGCATATCTCGAGTTTGAGAGAGAAGAAGCACCTTCCCCTCGGGATCGGTATCCAAACCGGACGACATTTCAAATCTAACCAGGGTCCAACCATGAATTGCATGCTGGAGTCGGGCAGTTGCAGAAGCACCGTCGAGCGCACCGCTTGGCTTATCCGCAAGCAGGACTTGCATTTGGGCCTTATCACTTGGATGAATTAACTCTTGAATCAGATGGCCCGTAAGGTCCCTTGACGTCCAGCCTGTCAGTTGAAGGATGTCGTCGCTAACCTCGACCACTTGAAAATGATCGTTGATCCGCATCCTTGACTGAGTTGGGGCGGAGGACGTTGAGGCTTCATCATTTTGGATTTCTTGAATCATTCGGCTTTCCCTGAGAAAGACTATGATTGAACTAAGGTTGTGTTCAAGGTGCTCTGGCGGGCTGACGGGTATTCAGCTTTCCCATGAACACCATCAGGATAGCATAGACAATGGCTGCAAAAGCATAAGGCAGCACTGGATCAACCTGATAAAGCAGCCCGCCCAAAATTGGACCGGCGGTAAAGCCGAGCGGGCCACAGCTCGATGCAATGCCTGCGACGGAACCCTGTTCTCTCGCGCTCACCGCAAGGGAAGCCCCTGCCATGAAGGCAGGTCCTGCAATTCCCATGGCAAAACCCTGTAGCGCCATTGCGAAGGTCAGCATGGCGCGCGTTTCGAATAGGGCCATCAAAGTGAAAGAGACCATCAGCAGCGGTATTGCCAGCCGCAATAAATCAAAGGGTTTAATACTGAGTTTTTGGACAACAATTGCCTGGGCAAACAGGGAGCATCCGGCAGAGAGCATCATCGCGATTCCTAGAACTCTGACGGTCTCTGGTGCGCTGAGATTAAGCGCATCTTGAAAGCGAAACCCCATCGTCTGCTGGACTAATGCGAACCCCATGAACATCAGGACGCCAACTAATACGAAAGGAAGGATCCTGGGGTCTAGATACCGCAGTTTGGGACCGATCACTGTTGTTTTATCTTGTTTCATTGGAGATTGGGGCAAAAATCTCCAGACGAATAGACCGTTGAAAAAAGTCAAGACAGCGATCAGCCAAAGAGGAAGAAGTAAAGAAAAGACCGCCAGACCGCTCAGCGCAGGTCCCAGTATTGCTCCCAAGTTATTTGCAGCGCCCGAGGCGCCCATGCCTTTGGTCCGATTTTCTGGCGTTGTAATATCCGCCATATAAGCCGTCGCCGCGGGCATAGCGGCAGACATCACACTGGCGTGACAGAGCCTGGCAACGATCAAGGCGGCAAACAGTGTGGAACCCGTAAGAGTTCCTGCGAGCCCCAGATTGAGCACCGAATTAAACAGTACAGTGCCTGCACTAAATCCAAACATTCCGATCAACATCACTGTTTTTCGACCGAGACGGTCGCTGATTCGGCCCCAGACCGGCGAGGCGATGAAAACCACCAGCGACGACAGCCCGATAATGCTGGTGATTTGGAACTCAGACAGGGCCATCTCCCGGCCAATGGGCGCAAGCAATGGGAAGAGTACAGAAAACCCCATTCCGACAATAACAAGACTGGCTAGCAGTACCCGTTGCGCGTACGGCGGAACGTCCAGGGTCTCTTCGTGTACCGCGGCGGCCTCGGTGTTATCATTCGGATCCATGTAAGGACTATCCCTCGGAAGGTGGCGGCAGTATAGGCGAAGCCGATCACAAAATGGTAATTCATACTCAATGACGCAGCAGGTCTGAATCGGATCAATCCCAGGGTCAGACTTGGCGCCAAAAGTATAGATTAATGAGAATAGGTCTCTTAGGCCCTGCGAAATCGATCGCGGTTATGGATCTTTGGTATCACCAGTACAAGGTTTAACAATTGATGAAAAAAAACGAAAAATCCCGCCGCGGCTTTGATCCATTGACCTATCGGTTTCAGGATGAGGCTCCGAAGGAGGGGACGGTCACCAAAGTTGCAGAAGGCGTGTACTGGGCCCGGTTGCCACTTTGGGGGCGCCTGAACCATATCAATGTTTGGCTGTTGGAAGATTACGATGGCTGGACAGTGGTCGATACGGGTATCCATACCGATGAAGTTAAAGCTTGCTGGCAAACCTTGTTCGACAAAGTGCTCAATAAGAAACCGATTACTCGGGTCATCGCGACCCATCTGCATACAGATCATACCGGTAATGCGGGTTGGATCGCTCGGCACTTCGATTGTCCGCTTTGGATGAGTCGTAGCGACTTTTACATGTGCAAGGTGATGGCTTTTGATCAGCCGAAAGATGTGCCCGAAGATGCGATTCAATTCTACCGTCAAGCGGGTTTCGATGAAGCGCGATTGAATCGCTATCGTGAAAGATTTGGTCAATTTGGCGCAAGTATTTCTGTCCTGCCCGCGGGTTACCAACGCATTCAAGATGGTCAATACATTGATATTAACGGACGGGAATGGCGCGCGCTGATTGGTAAGGGGCACGCGCCAGAACACGTTTGTCTTTATTGCCCGGAGCTCAAAGTCTTGATCGCTGGAGATCAGGTTTTGCCGAGGATCACCCCCAATGTCAGCGTTCAGCCTTCCGAGCCAAATGCCAATCCGCTTCGAGAATGGATTCAGTCCTGTATTCATTTTAGAGAGGTATTGCCGCCAAACTTGTTGGTTTTGCCGGCCCATCAGGATTTATTCGAGGGCGTGCATGAGCGACTCACCGCCTTGGTTGATTGGCACGAAGTGGCACTTGAGAATCTCTATGACCTCTGCGCGGAGCCGCGTCGGGCCGTGGATGTGTTTCCGGCGATCTTTAAAAGTGAGATCACGGATATGAGCTTTTTCCCCGCGACCGGAGAAGCCATTGCGCACCTGCATTGCGCCCGAGAGCGGCGCATGCTGGTTTCTGAATCAGACGACGACGGTGTGCTCTGGTGGCGCCAGGCGTAATGTGCCGTGAAGGCCATCGGGCCATGATTGTGCAGTGCTCGTGCGGAAGATGAAGCAGAGCCGCATTGCGAGGATCGTCGTCTTTATTGCTGTGCTGGTGTTGGTTCATGCTGTTTTTTTGGTGTATCCATTTCTCCGTTTGGGGGAGTGGTTGGGTTGGTCTGGCCCCTGGGCAGTGGCGGCTTGGTCAATTATTATTTTTAGTCAGGTTATTTGTCGCTGGCCTCTGAGGGCGGTGCAGGGACGGGGTCTGCGCTTTTTGAAACAGGGCCTTGAGTTGTTCCTCGCAGTCAGTCCCATCGTGTTGCTCTGCGTACTTTTGGCAGAAGTTTTATTGCTGTCCGGCTTGATTGTTGAGCAGACAGCCGGGATAGGGACCGCCCTCCTGCTGTGTCTGGCGGTGCCTGCGGGAATATGGCAGGGAGCGACGCCTCGAACGCGGTCGGTTAATTTAGTCGATAAAAATGTCAGCGCGCCATTGCATTTGGTTCAAATTACGGATGTGCACTTGGGCTCAAGAGGTGCTGGTTTTCTTCGACACATCCTTGAAAAGGTGAAGATACTCAAACCAGATGCGCTGTGTATCACCGGAGATTTTATCGACGTTACAAATTTCCCTGAATCGGCACTGGAGCCACTCTCGGAGCTCTCCATACCCGTTTACTTTGTGATCGGTAATCATGAGCGCTACGAAGATCTCGAGCAGATTGTCGATCGTTTAGCGAGACAGGGCGTGATTGTATTGCGTAATGCGACGGCGTTACTCAGACCGGATGTTCAAATCATCGGCGTTGATGATTCAGATGATTCGGGTCAATTGGCCCGTTGGTTACCTCAAATCGAGCAAGTCGATCAGGCCTACAAAGTACTGTTGTATCACCGGCCCGCCGGATTGAACCAAGCCGCGCTGGCAGGCCTAAACTTGACGCTCAGTGGACACACCCATAATGGACAGATATGGCCGTTTAACCTGTTGGTGCAGCGGGTTTTTCCGATGATGAGGGGGCTCTATCACACCAAGGAATGTGCGCATTATGTCTCCCAAGGCACAGGCACTTGGGGTCCAGTCTTTAGACTGGGTACCCGCGGAGAAATTACGTCGATCTGGATTCGGCCATCGCCGAACACCAGGACCTAGGGGCCGTGAGGGGATAAGGCTTTGCGGTTCGAATGGAAAATATTGATGAGCGATATTGATGGGATGGATGGTGCAGTGTTCACCCGATGGGTGATGCCCTGCTGAGCGTTGAAAGCGGCACTCGGGTGTCGGATACTACTGGTAGGCCAAAAGCAGATTTCGCGTCTTCAGGCTGAGTGTCGCGTTTCAGAGATGCAGTTTAGAAGCCTTATAAAAATAGAAATAAGATCTAACCAGTAAAACATTAAAAATTAAGTACCAGTATCAAGAATTAAGGAAGGACAATGTCAGAAGCATTTAGAACCGCCACTCGAGCTTGGTTAGAAGAAAATTGTCCAGAAAGCATGCGAACCCCCATGGCTGCCGATGAGTATCCCGGTGGTGGGCGTCGCGCGCGATTTAAAAACCCGGACACTAAATTGTGGATGGAGCGATGTGCTGCCAAAGGCTTTACTGTGCCGACTTGGCCTGAGGCATACGGTGGGGCAGGTTTAGACGTCAGTGAGGCGCAGATCTTGCGTCAAGAGATGCAGCGAATTAAAGCGAGGACACCCTTGGTGGGTATGGGCTTGTCGATGATTGGTCCGGCATTACTGGAGTTCGGAACCGAAGAACAAAAGGCTGAGCATTTGCCCAAAATAGCTTCAGGCGAGATTTGGTGGTGTCAGGGTTATAGCGAGCCTAATTCGGGTTCCGATCTCGCGAGCTTGCAGACGCGAGCAGTCTCAGATGGCGATGAGTATGTTATCAATGGTCAAAAAATCTGGACTTCGGGGGCGGATAACGCGGATTGGATTTTCTGTTTGGTTCGAACTGATCCCAGCGCTCCGAAACACAATGGCATTACATTTATTTTGTTTGATATGGATCAACCCGGCGTTTCCGTGAAACCCATTAAGTTGATCAGTGGACTGTCACCGTTTTGCGAAACCTTTTTTGAAGACGCAAGAGCGCTTAAGAGCAACGTTGTTGGGCGAGTCAATGAAGGTTGGACTGTCGCCAAGCGGTTGTTGCAGTATGAGCGAACCATGATCGGTGGTGGTGACGGTGGAAATACTCGGACACCCGTCGCGGAAATTGCAAAGACGTATCTCGGAAAAACTGGCGAGAAATTGGCTGATCCAGAAATTCGACAGGAAATTACGCAACACGCTATGGATGACCGTGCTTTTGGGCTCACTGTCCGTCGCACCCTTGAGGAATCCCAGTCAACAAAAGCCCCGAGTTTCGTCTCTTCGATGTTTAAACTCTATGGCACCGAGCAAAATAAAAAACGGTCTGAGTTGCTGCTAAAGGCCATGGGTTCGCAGATGCTCGGCTGGCAAGGGGACGGGTTTGAGGCAGAAGAACTCGATGCGACCCGTGCTTGGCTACGCACCAAAGCAAATTCGATTGAAGGGGGTACCTCAGAAGTGCAGCTCAATATTATTGCCAAACGGGTTTTGAGCCTACCTGATTAAGCGCATCGAAATCCCCAGGCACCAAGCGGCATTGTCGATTGTGCTAGGGAATAACGTCAATCTGCCTTATTGGTTCTTAGGGAAAAGACATGTCCGTCAATCGAGCGTCCCCCACATCTCACTCCTACTTTGCACAAGGACTTCGGCTGCATTACCTCGATTGGGGTAACCCCGAGGCTCCGCCGTTATTGCTGGTTCACGGCAATCGAGATCATTGTCATAACTGGGACTGGGTGGCCCAGGAGCTGCGTGATGAATACCATATTCTCGCGCCGGACTTTCGCGGGCATGGCGACTCCGAGCGAATTCTCGGTGGTAATTACAACCACACCGGGTACCTCTACGATTTGGCCCAGTTGATCCACCAGCAAAACCTTGCACCCCTTAAAATCATCGCACACAGTTTGGGCGGGAGTGTCGCGCTTCGTTATGCGGGTGCCTACCCGGAAAATATTGAGAAGATGATTGTGATCGAGGGTACGGGCGGGCCTGCTTGGATGTATCAGGAAGTGCCTGTTCACGAACGTATCCGCAATTGGGTCGACAGTACCAGAGCCGGTGCGGGCCGTTCACCGCGGCGTTATGGCTCGCTGGAAGAAGCGTTTGAGCGGATGCAGACGGAGAACAAGCACCTGAGCGAATCCCAAGCAAGACATTTGACAGTCCACGGAAGTAATCAAAACGAAGATGGCAGTTATTCCTGGAAGTTCGATAATCAAACACACGTGATGGCGCCTTTTGACTTGACGCTTGATCAGACCAAAGCACTCTGGGCGCGGATTACAGCGCCTTTGTTGCTGATCAGTGGTAGTGAAAGCCAATTTGGCCAACACCAAAGAGAAGATCTAACAGGATACTTCCCAGATGCTCGATCTTTAGTTTTTGAAAATGCGGGACATTGGGTGCAGCATGATCAGCTTGAACGTTTTGTCAGCGAGGCGCGGAGTTTTTTTCAGGCCAGCTAAAAACCAGCGTGTTATTCCAGTCCGTTGGCTTTGATGTGTTGAATTAGGATGTCTCTGATCAGCAGCCCAGTATCCACCGTTTCAATATCGTCGCCGAAGGCTAGATCTGCATGGGATGCGATATAGCTGTTGGTCGCAAGGTGATATTGTCGATCGGGGTCGATACTAGGCACTGAGTGATGACGCTCGGGCTCCTGGGCAAGTAAAACGATGAGGTCTTTGCCTTTAATTCGCATGCGGACCAAGGTGTTGCCAAAGGGTTCAATATTCCAAATCATGCGGGCTGTGATTGGCCCAACAGATAAGTCGTCCCGAATACCCCGACGATTATAAAACCCAAGTTCGGTGCCTGCAGCGCGAGCCAGGATAGACTCGAGAATGGGTTGCAGTTCAATCTTTGAGTAATCACGAGCTGTCTCGGAGATTTTAACGTCGACCTCGTCCTCAACTTTCGATTCAAATAGAGAAACTAGATTTTCGACTAACGGATCAGGGTCGGCTAAATCCTTGGCTTTGAGCAGTTTCCCGCTAATCTGAAGGGGGGCAGAAGGGGCTCCAGGGGCCCGGTTTACGCGAATGAGTCCCAGATGGGTTCCGTAATGATGGGCTTGGGCGACCGCGGTTCGTCCAACCTGAACCGGCTGCTCGACCAAGGTATGGGAATGGCCGCCAATGATGACATCAATGGCTTGAAACCTCTCGGCAAGCGCTAACTCCTCTTCGTGCCCAATATGCGCGAGGAGGATCAGGACATCTACACGTGGGCGAATACTTGGAATTAAACTGGTCAAGCGCTCAGCG
>Ga0213863_10002093_pt1 | contig 14303 bp, 7 predicted proteins | sample PICome_8_FD_160128 | JGI IMG/M metagenome (GOLD analysis project Ga0213863, IMG submission 160128) | Coastal seawater microbial communities near Pivers Island, North Carolina, United States - PICO497 | ecosystem: Environmental > Aquatic > Marine > Coastal | place: USA: North Carolina | collected... | reverse complement strand
CGTTTAATGGTCGAGTTCGTCGTGAGACCGTTGATGCCGGTCAGTTTCTTCAAAAAGGTGCATTGATCGCTACGCTTTATGACAAGCAGCGACTCGAAGTCCGTCTGCCGCTAGCCGACGCACAGCTGGCATACCTCGATACCGGATTTGCCAACACCGGTATTGCGTCAGCCGATCCTATACCGGTCACACTGACGGCTAACTTCGGCGGCCGCCAACAGTCTTGGACCGCTCAATTGAAGCGGAGTGAGGGCGATATTTCGACGGTAAGTCGTTTTCTTTATGTCATTGCCGAGGTCTCGCAAAGCACTAACGAGAACGGCGTGAGGCTGCCCGTAGGGCTGTTTATTAACGCAACGATCCAAGGACGTACCGTGGATGACCTCGTTTCTATTCCTCGAACTGCGCTCAGATCGGGAAACAACGTCATGGTGATCGATGAAAATAATCGCCTGCAGTTTCGTGAAGTTCAGATTTTCAGGCTGTCTGAGACTCACGCCCTGATATCGGGGGGTCTCAATACTGGCGAGAGAATCAGCATCTCTGCGCTGCAATTCGTTGTCGAGGGCATGCCCGTGCAAGTCATACAATGAGGCTCGTCATTCGTGCCTAAACTCATCGCATGGTTCGTCGACAACCCGATCGCTGCGAATTTACTCATGTTTATTCTTATTGCGTCTGGCCTCTTGGCGCTTAAAGACGTGCGTAAGGAAGAATTTCCCAATGTGGAGGCGCCAGTAGTCACCGTGACTGTGCCTTACTTGGGTGCAGCGCCTGCCGAAGTCGAAACCGGTGTTTGTGTCCGTATTGAAGAGTCCGTAGACGGCATTGAGAATATTGTTAAAGTCAAAACGACGGCCGCAGAAGGTCGGTGCAGTGTCGCCATTGAGCTCGATATGGATGCGGATAAGGCCAAAGCACTCGACGACATAAAAGCGCAAGTTAACGCCATCTCCACCTTTCCATCGAATACAGAAAGGCCCATCGTTTCGCAGGTGACTATGCGCTCAATGGTCACTCAAATTGCCGTTCATGGCGACACCGATGAGCGATCGTTAAAAAACATTACCGAATCGATCCGTGCAGACCTTTTGGAACTGCCCGAAGTCAGCCTTATCGAAACGCTCTATGAGCGAGCGGATGAAATCTCGGTGGAAATCTCCGAGGAAATGCTAAGACGTCATCAACTGACACTCGCAGAGGTCGCACAAGCCATCCGTTCGTCGAGCGTCGATATTCCTGGCGGGTCGGTAAAGGCCGAGGCAGGCGAGATACGACTTCGGAGCACTGGGCAACGCTACAGTGGTCAGGAACTCGAGGACATCGTCGTTGCTCGAGAATCCGGAGGGGCGCGGCTCCTGCTCAGAGACATTGCGAATATTGTTGACGGTTTCGAGGACGTTGATCAGTACGCCGAGTTCAATGGCGAACAGGCCATGATGATTCAGATTTTTCGCATCGGCAGTGACGACACAATCAAAATTTCTGATGCGGTAATGTCCTACGTCGCGATAAAGGAAAAAGAGCTCCCCGAAGGCATTCACTTTACCGTTTGGAATAACGAAGCTGACGAGTTGATCGGTCGACTGGGCACGATGATCAACAATGCGCTAGGCGGTCTGCTCCTTGTCATTATCAGTCTTTCGCTTTTCCTGCGCGTTCGCCTTGCCCTCTGGGTCAGCGCCGGGATACCGGTCGCGATTTTTGGTGCCATCGCATTCTTCCCTGCAAGCGACCTGAGCATCAGCACCCTCTCACTGATGGGGCTCTTGCTGTCATTGGGCGTTGTGGTCGATGACGCGATCGTCGTCGGTGAACGTATCTACACCAAGGAACAAGAGGGTCTAGACGCCCGCTCAGCAGCGATCGTTGGCACCAGCGAAGTCGCTGTACCGGTCTTCTTCGGAGTCCTCACAACCATTGCAGCCTTCATGCCCTTGTTAAGTGTCGACAGTAACCTAGGGCAGTTCTTTATATCCATTGGTGGCACCGTCGTACTCTGTCTCATTTTTAGTATTGTAGAGTCACAGCTGATTCTCCCCTCACACCTAGCCCACCGCAGTCAAAAGCGCAGGCAATCAGGTTTTGGGCAACGATGGGAAGCGTTCCAAGATAAAATTGCAGGGTCACTCGAGTATTTTGCCACGCACCATTACAGGCGCTGGATTGAGTGGGGGGTTGATCGTCGTTATACAACCCTCTCGGTTGCAGTAGCCATCATGATTATCATGGCTGGAACAATCGCCAGTGGACGAATCGTATTCCAGTTTTTCCCAGCAGTGTCAGGTAACAATGTCGTCGCTCGTGTTGTGATGCCTGAAGGTTACCCGCTGGCCGGCACACAAGCGGTCGTCGAACAAATTCAAGCCTCCGCTCAAGAAACCCGGCGCATTGTCGACGCGGCGCGCATTGACGGTAGCTCCGCCTTCAAAAACGAGCTTTCATCAGTCGGCGTAAGTATTACTCAAGGTGCGCTGGTCATGATTGGCGAGACCGGCTCTCACGTGGCAGAGGTTTCATTAAACCTTGTGCCCTATCGAGAGCGTGGCGGTATGACACCGCTCGAAGTCGTTAATTTATGGCGCGATCTGACACCTCAGCTACCCGATGTTGTTGAACTGAGTTTCTCTGCGAATGCCGTCTCGCTAGGCGCAGATATTGATCTTGAACTGCGCGGTCGAGACATCGAACAATTGGGTCAAGCCGCCGCGCTACTGACCGATATTCTCGCGGGGTATGACGGCATCTATGACTTGAGTAATAGTTACCGATCGGGGAAGCGGGAGCTCGCGCTTGAAATCCTTCCCAGTGCAGAGGCGCTCGGACTAACGCAAGCCGATTTAGGCAATCAAGTTCGCGACGCGTTCTATGGGCGCGAGGCACAGCGTGTTCAGCGGGGCCGAGACGACGTTAGAGTCATGGTTCGCTTCCCTCAGGGAGACCGACGGCTTCTATCAAGCCTTGAGGACATGAGTATTCGCTTGCCTAACGGTACTGAAGTGCCGGCTTTATCCGTTGCTCAAATTACCCCCACCGTCGGGAACTCTACGATTAATCGTACGGCTGGGCAGCGAACAATTAACCTCGTTGCCTCCACCGATAGAACACGGGTTGCGCCTGAAACGGTGCTCAGTGAGTTGTTTAAGACCGACATCCCCCGCGTATTAGACGCGTTCCCCAACATTTCGATTGTCCAGGCGGGTGAGGCTGAAGAGCGCACAAGAGCTTTGAGCGGCCTCGTCAGTTCAAGTCTTGTCGCGCTTATGGTGATTTATACACTGCTGGCCGTGCCGCTTAAATCCTACCTTCAACCACTGGTCGTCATGGCGAGTATTCCGTTCGGCTTTGTCGGAGCGATCATTGGTCACGAGATCATGGGCTACGACCTCGTCTTCTTTTCGCTCCTAGGAATGATTGCGCTCGCCGGTGTGGTTATCAATTCCAGCCTCGTCTTGGTTGACTTCATAAACCGTAACCGGCGGTTGTACGCCATGGGTGCGAGAGACGCGGTGATCGACTCTGGCATGTCTCGATTTAGGCCCATTTTCCTCACGTCGGTCACAACATTTATGGGCCTGTTACCGCTCATGGTCACCAGGGACTTCGACACCGCGCCTTTCGTACCACTGGCTGTGTCTTTAGGCTTTGGTGTCGTCTTTGCAACCGCGATCACGCTCATACTGATACCTGCGCTGTATATGATCCTAGACGACTTTTTGTCCCTCTTTAGCGACGCGGACGAAACCAGTGAAACAGTGGGCTCGACACCCATTGAAATCACGACTTAGTGCGGAATGAGTTGTTCCAAAGGGACATAGTCCAGATCGATTCCAAAGCAACGAGGCTCAGTGACCATTAGTGCGGCCTCTGACTGGTAAAAAGCAGGCGCGCCAACAGCCAAGACAGCCACTCGCTGCCCGTAGTGCAAACGTTCCGCATTAATCGGCGTGGACGTCTCTGAATCCACGATAACGATCAAGTCGGGCACCATTGCAAGCGGCTGCTGGTCAATCATCGCCACTAGGTACTCATTTTTTATCGTAATCGAGCAAATACGACTGGGATCATTAACGTCCTCCAACGACAGGCTTCCTATGTCATAACCACCCACCGTCCTTGTCCTTTTCCCAGATACTTTCCCTGAGAATACCTTGTGCACCGATCCGTAAACTGAGTCTGCGAATAAATCCGTCAAAGGGGCCAATAGATCGTCTATGGGTCCACGTCGGTCTCGGAGCAAACGCCCTAAAGCCAGAGAAAAACTGACCGTATTTGGAATGACTGATCTGCGTATTTGTGTCCCCGACATAGGGTGCTCTGCAACGGTAATCATGCCGCCCGCTGCCGCTGCATAGGCACGAATATGGTGCTCATAAGTTGACGTATCGGACGTCTCAAAAATTGCAGTGTTACCCGCATAGTCCATCGCAAGCGCGGGCGTCGGTCGAACACCAGCGATCGCGTAGCTCATCATCTGAGCTTCTGGAAACGCGCGCCCCATTCCGTCTCCGTCAACAACCGGGATACCCCGTACAGCAGCTGCCATGAGTGGTATGAGTGAATTTCCGCCACCAATTTCAAAAGATGCTACGGCGGTAATCGATCGACCCATCAAACGCTCGTAAGCATCCAGCACTTTCGAGGCTTCATCGATGGATGGCAGCAACTCAAGAGACACCGTCGGTGCACCCACCCCCCCGACGGGGACAATAAAATCATCGTCCTTCAGTGCGCTTGGGTCGATCAGCGTGACACCTCCCGTTTCCGCTAGCGTCTGCCGCGTGATGAGTGTCGGAAGGTAAGGGTCTCCGCCGCCACCCGTTGCCAAAAAGACGGCCCCAAGTGCTAGGTCATCAATATCCGATGCAAAAATTTTCATCGCGAAGGAGGCTCTTTTTGAGCGAGATCACCCACCACGGTGACACGAATCCGAGTGGTCTCAGTCGCCATGTACGGAATATCCACTTCCTCTATATTGATCGGCACCACACTCTTAGGGTCTGCGCCTGCGACTACCGCTAGTCTTTCTGCTTCGACGGTCAGAGCTTTAAGCGCCTCATCACGCGTTTGAGCACCCACAACGAAAAGGCCTTCAGCCTCACCACTGACCTGCGCGATCGAAGCACCAATAGCATTAGCCACGTCGGCATTGATCGGTCTTATAACGGGGCATCCGGCGAGTTTTTCCCCTGGAATCAGTGGCGCACCACCGCCCACTAAAATAACAGGAAGGGTTGCTCCACCGGGCTTCATAAGATCCACTGCAGCGCTGAGACGCTCAACGACCAAAGCATCGACTCTGTCACACACCTCTGGGGGTACGAGGTCGTTAATCGTTGCACGAGCAATCTTCATACGCCCCTGAGACACTGCAACATCGGTCAATGTCAAAACATCACCACCGAAGCAGAGGGCCTTATTCTTGAGCTCACGCGCGACTGACTGAGGGCCACACTGATCACCGCCCCGTCCAATGAGGCTACCGCCCCCAAGGCCCATCGCAAGGACGTCAGGCATTCTGAAATTCGTGCGAACTCCACCGACGTCGATCACCAAGTTAGACTGGCGAGGAAACCCATTTTTAAGGACACCAATGTCCGAAGTTGTGCCACCCACGTCAATGACGATCGCATCGGACAAATCTGTGAGCGCCCAAGCACCACGAATAGAGTTTGTAGGACCCGACGCAAAGGTCAGGGCCGGAAACGCACTCACCTTATCAAGATCGATCAGGGTACCGTCGTTCTGACTGACGTAAACAGGACACACAAGACCTAAATGCTGACTCGATCGGACGAGTGCAGTAACAACCCGCTGTGCAAAGTTTAATAACGATGCGTTTAGAATCGCTGCATTCTCACGCTCGATGAGGCCCAGACCGCCCATATAATGTGAGGTACAGACATGCACCTGGGGTAATGCAGCAGAAAAGCGAGCCGCGAGTGCGTCTTCGTAGTCTTGCTGCATGGGCGAAAACGCCGCTGAGATCACCAGACTGTCCGGTGCTGATCCTCTCAATGCCTCGATGACCTGCTCTATCTCCCTCTCGTCAAGGTCAGCCAGTGTGCGCCCGTCGTAGAGGTGTCCGCCGTGAATAACGTAGTTCCCGCCATCGGTCGCATTGGCGAGGTCGGTCGGCCAATCGGCGCGCGGTTTCAAACCGCGACCCGCAGGAAGACACGCGCGCACCACCGCGACGCGTGAGAGATGTTTACGCTCTATGACGGCGTTCGTGAACTGGGTCGTGCCGATCGTCAGCAGCGACACCGCTTTGGGGTCCTGGTCTTTTAACACCGCTGACAGCGCGGTCTCAATGCCTGACGCAACGTCTTCGCTGGTCGTCGTTTTCGTCCTGGCGACAACTGCATTACCGTCCATGAGTACCGCGTCAGTATGGGTCCCGCCCACATCTAAACCAATTCGCATGCTAGGGCCTCACCTTCCAGACGCGCGTTACGAGCGCATAAATAAGGCCTGAAGCGATTGCGGAATCCAAAGCAGCGACGCTGGTAATACTCGCAATAAGCCCTTCGGCCCCAGCCAATGCAATCGTCGCGCCGGCAAGCCAGGCCACTAGCGCAGGTCGGTTGATGGGTCGATCAGCTTCTACCCGTGTCACCCGATAGACGCTAGGCCTGATCAGGAAGTGGTCAATAATAATGACACCGGCGACCGGTATGAAGACCACTGACAGGTAAAAGAGAAAAGTGACGAAACTGTCCAAGATATTAAGCAACCCAGCCGAGACACCAATCACACCCAACACAACGGTGACCTGACGCGCATTGAGGGACGGAAACGAGGCAGTGACGCCCAAAACAGCGCTATAGAGGTTTAGGGTATTCAGTACCCATGATCCGGCGATAATAATAATAAACGCGCCTACCCCCAACCCAAGCGTGAGCATAATACTGATGATGTCTTGCGTGCCTAGCGCCAAAGCGGCCGCAGCTGCAACCCACATAACGAAGGGCTGGGCAATTAGGTAACTCGATGTTCCTGTGATAACTGCGCCTTCCCACGATCGCAGAAATCGGGTGATATCAGGCATGATAATGGCCCCAATAACGATCGAGCCGACAATGGCAGAAATGCCATCACCCAGACTCATTCCGCCCGGAATGTTCTGCGCGGTCGGCCCCGAGTGCCCCATAGCCGCAAAGAGTAATGCCACAGCGACAAAAACGAGCACTGGGATCATCAGTGTTGACACAAAATTAATAGCCCGAAAACCAATGATGGTCGTTGCGGTAATCAACACACTGGCCCCAACGGTCACACCCAACTCGGGCGGTACCACGTTAAAGAAATCTTCAGACAAACCTGCGATGGCCAGACCAAAGAGATTCAGGTTGATGCCAAACCAACCAAGGAGCGAGACTGAAAACGCAAGATTGACGAGTCGCGCGCCCGTATCACCGAACGCGAGTCGCACAAGCAGGTACGAGTTAAAACCCGTACGAGCACCAATGGAACCCATTAAGGATCCCACTAAAAAAATGATGAACGAACCACCCAAAATGGCAGGGAGTGTGAGCGCCTCACCGACACCACCGGCGACTTCAATACCCGCAATGAAGGTGGGTAAGGAAAATGACACCATAGAGGCGACTGCTGCCACACGAAAAGACGCCACCCGAGCCCCTCGCGGGACAGCATGAGTTGAAAACTCATCGTGCTCAGGGGGGCTACTCATGGCTTGCAAGACTCCGTGGTGCGATAAAATCATCGCATACCTGTTGTATCACTAAATACGCCCTATAGCGGTGTGCTCATTATTTTAAAATAAAAAAAAAGCCCACAACGTCAGCCGCGGGCTTTTTATATGCTCTTGTGGCGTTCAGCTTACATCGAGTAAGAGAATCCGAGAACGAGCGTACGACCACGAGGACCCACAGGCCATGCGGTCTGAGTTGAATAAGGCACCTCATCATCCACGTTGTTAATGGCAGCAAAGATTGAAAGCTCATCGCTCCACTGATAATTACCGTTAATGTCGGTGATCATGACCGATTCGAAGAAGCCGGCGTCACCATAAACCGCCTGGTTACCGTAAAGTCCCAAGACTTCCTCGATCTCATCAACGCCTTGCTTGCTCTGGTAAACCGTCTGCACGCTCAGAGCGAAGGGGCCACGATCCCAAGAGATATTAAGAGAGCCTGCGACTTTGGGTCGCTGAATTTCCTTGAGCTCTGGATCAATATCGGACTCATCGAGCGGGTTAAAGAACCGGTTGAGGTGAGTCTGACGAGAGGCGACCGCGCGGACACGGAAGTTGTTGTCCCCCATGGCAAACTCGTAAGCGGCAGAAATATCCACACCCTCGGCTTCCAACTTGGCAAAGTTAATTTGCCCGGTTTCTAGGAAGTTCAAGCCACCATCGGCACGACGGGTGAACGAGTTGCAAAACCCAAGATTTGGGTAGTTCCCTGAGTCGTAACAGCCTTTCAAAATATCATCCGCGCTCACAGCCGAGATGGCATCCTCAATTGCGACGTCCCAATAATCAACCGACAGCGTCAAGCCATCGATGTTGCTGGGCGTTAGCACGACGCCGAAGGTCTCAGTATCAGCAACCTCCTCGCTCAAGTTGGGGTTACCCCCTGACACGCCGTTAAAGCGCGCAGTGAGTGGGTTGGTCCAGTCGTAGGCACCATCAGTGAAGATTGTGTCTTGAGAGACACCCGACGCGGAGAGTGCTGCGACACAGTTGGCCTCACGAACAGCAGTGCCGTTGTTCACGTTGGTCGATGCACAAGGGTCCGAGGTAGCTGCGATAAATATGGGCAACCGAGGGTCAAATAACTCTGAGATATTGGGTGCTCGAACCGCCTCTGAGACCGTCGCTCTAAAGCGAATATCGTCGTCGGGGGCCCAAGTCAAACCAAACTTCCACGTTGTCGCCTGACCCAATGTCGAGTAATCCGCTTGACGAACCGCGCCGTCCACAGTGAGCTCGCGCGCAAGAGGGCGATCAACAAAGATCGGTAAACGCACTTCAGCGAACACGTCGGTCACATCGTAGTCGCCCTTCGTATTGAACTGCTGGGTATTGTCAAACGAGGTGTAGGAGTTCAGCCAAGGCGAAACGTCACTGACCAGTTGGCCAGGCTGGAACGACGAGGTTGCAGGGAGAACACCCAGCGTTATCGGATCGAGTTTGTTATCACTCGACTCATCCCGATATTCAACACCCACCGCGTAGCCAAGCGGTCCATCTAAAACGCTATCAAGCACATCAAATGAACCCACTGCCGTCACGTTCACAACGAACTGTTCGATTTCAAGCTCGTCCGTGAGAGACGCTGTCACGAAGTCTTGCGCTTCAGCACTGGCCGAATACGTACCAAAGGGGTTTAAGGGTGCACATTGACCGCTCCCTGGAGTAAACGAGTAGTAGGCGTTACTGGCGTAAGCACCGTCAGCATATCCATTGGAACCGGCGAAGTAATCGATCTCATAAAATGCACTTGGATCGAGATCCGAACGACAAACAGCGTTTCCGTTCGCATCGAGAACGGCATCAATCGACGCGTAAAGACGGTCAAGGTAAATGGCCGACGTTTGAGATTTCTGATTAAAAACACCCTGATTGACAGAAAACTCGATCGAGTGGCCGTCCACAGGCTGCCATTCCAATCCTGCAACAAAGCGCGTCGTCTCTCGCGTGTACTTTTCAGGGTTGTTTTCACTAAAGTCCAACGGATCCTGAGTCAGCAGAAGATAACCGACTTGGTCCATGACCGGCTGAAGTTCGGCCGGTAAGAACGCATTGTCCGGCAAAATGGCTAACGTGTCATAGAACGTATCCTGCTCCGTAAACGTCATCGTTTCGGCGCGCACGTACTTTGTTTCCAAGAAGCCTCTCAGCGTATCGCTGAACTCGTAGTTGACGTTAAAGTTCACCACTTGGCGGTCTGTCTTTGGGTACAGAGAGTCACGGTTGAAGCTGACACGCCCGCCGTCACCGCCCGTCCCCCAGAGGCCGTCAATGACGGTCCCGTCTTGATTGACACGCACGGTGCCGTCAGACCCTGTAATCCAGCAGCCAGCAAGATAGCCTACTCGACCACCCTCTGATTCCTGGCAGTCAGCAATGCCATTATTGTTGAGATCAATATACGTATCACCTCGCCCACCAAAGCCGGGGGCAACGGAGCCCTCTTGCGAGGTTAGCCAGAACCGAGGATCCTGAACCACCGCGCGCGCTGGCCCGTTGGGGTCGGGGTTGGCCAAAGTCTCATCAATGCCATTGTCGCGCGACCAGCTTCGATCGCCAATTGTAATGCCCTGGTCATTCTCAGAAGTCAGCGTCAGAACAACATTACCGCGACCGTTATTGAAGTTTTTTCCCCAAGCGACATCGACCACCGACGTTTGCCCAGCACCCGCCTCAGGGCGACCGGCTGATACGTCAATCTGGAAACCTTCGAAATCGTCTTTTAAAATAAAGTTCACAACACCCGTTACCGCGTCCGCACCGTAAACCGCAGACGCGCCACCGGTCGTCACTTGAACGCTTTTTACCAGCGCTCGAGGAATCGTACCGACATCAACAGCCTGACTGCCGCGGAAACCAGATACGTGTCGTCGACCATTGACCAGCGTCAATGATCGATCGCTACCCAAACCCCTGAGGTTGAGGCTATTTGACCCGGTTGTTGAGTTCTCTGCGGTGAGCGATGACACGAGCGCAGGAATATCCGCCACAATATCAGCGATATTAATTTCACCGGAGTTACGAATATCTTCTTCCGTTACGGATTGGACGGGGACCGAAGAAATAGAGTTAGCATCAACCGGAATTCGGGATCCCGTGACGATGACCTCTTCTAACGCGTCCTGCGCTGATACAGCGGGAGACGCTGTAGCAACTGCAACCGTCAACGCTGCCAGTGCGAAACCTGGCCCTCTCGACAATGACTTGATCATTTTAGCTTCCTTTAAAGTCTGGTCGCACCAACCCTTCTTCTGAGAGCTTGTGCGTTTTCTTTATGTTGACTGACAAACGTGTCTGCAATACCACTTGCACCTTTGAGTATATAGGTGTGCACAACTGTGACAAGCCAAAGGCAGACCAAACAAAAAAAATTATTATTTTTCAATAACTTGTATTAAATAGGCATTTTCAAAACTCTTAAAAAAGTTCCGTTTTGACACATTTCGCCTGCTTTATGCACCGAATCGGTGCTTCGAGCCCCCCTCAAGGGAGGTCAGCACCGCCTATTTTTGTTCGCTCTCCGACAAGGCCTTTAAACACGTAAGCGCATCAGCAGCCTGATCGAACGACACGAAGATAGGGTCGTGATAGTAAGCGGCAGTGATATTGGCACTAATCGCCACCTCCGCCAGCGCCTTGGCGACGGCTATTGTCAGTCGCATGGCAGCAAGACTGGAATGAACCTTAAGGGTAATTCGTGCAAATGTGGTACTGCGCGTTGCAATGCCCCACGCATTTTCCTGGCGAAGTACTCGCGTTACAGCTTCACTTTTCAATCGCCACTGGCTGAGTGGGTCGCATTAGACTGAGCTGATAAGGCCACCATAGGCCCGAGTGTCGAAAAGTCAAAGCGCTGGTAGTCGTCAGCGAAGTGTCACTTACTCCGAAGAGGAACCGAATGACGCACCGCTAAATGTATGGCATAAATTAAATGCGTGCAGACGCAGAAACAACGAAACGACGCGTTAGCGGTACCCACCGCGTAAAGAGAACAAAAATAAGATCAAAAAAAGAGGCATGTAGATTGATATCGACAGTCAAAAAGACGCTACTTCTCGCAACACCCGTGGTCATCATCTGCGGCTGGTTTGCTTACGACTACCTGATGAAGAATATCACGTTTATTCCTTCAAGTGATGAAGAGCGCGCAGCGATTCGTGCTGAAGTGGCGGCCCAAGACGAGACGGCCTTCTACAAACCATCACAAAGCCCTCTGATTGTTCAGCCAGCAAACCCCATTAACAACGTCTACTTTGGGGATCTGCACATTCACTCGAGTCTATCTGCCGACGCCTACCTCTTTGGTAGCCGACGTGATCTTGACGCGACCTACCGATTCGCCAAAGGTGAATCTGCCGCCATTGAAACGGGTGAGGTCATCGAAATTACCCGCCCCTTAGACTTTGCAGCAGTCACGGACCACGCCGAGGGCTTTGGGCGGGTCATGGCGTGCCTGGAGCCGGCGACGCCCGAAATCGCAGAAGACTGTGAACTCATCAACAAACCCACACTTCTCTCATTTCTAGCGCTAAGAGCCAATGTTGAAGTCCGGCCATTGGTCGAAAATCTTAGTTACTTCGGCAATGACAAAGCCGTGGAGCGGGAGTATCACCTCGATACTTGGGAAGCGATCAAGGCCGCCGCCGAGCGACACAACGAACCCGGTGTGTTTACTGCGTTTGCCGGCTATGAGTACTCTCCTGCCATGGTCGATCGCGGCAAGCATCACCGCAACGTCATCTTCCGCACCAGTGTCACACCTGACTATGCCGTCTCCGCCTACGACGCAGACTCCGAGATTGATCTCTGGAAACAATTGGATGCGACCTGCGGTGAGGGCTGCGAGTTTCTGACCATCCCGCACAACCCCAATAAAAGCTGGGGACTGGCCTTCGCAAGTGAAACCATCGACGGTATTCCCTACACCCGGGAGGATTGGCGGCTGCGAGAGACGTTCGAGCCACTGGTTGAGATGTTCCAAATCAAGGGCAACTCAGAGTGTGCACTGGGCTTTGGTGCCACCGATGAGGAATGCGGTTTTGAGCAGTTTTTCCCTGTTTGTGACGAGGGACGGACCACACTGTGCATTCACCCCACCTCAATGGCGCGTGACGGCCTAAAGAAAGGACTAGTACTGCAGGAATCACTCGGATTTAACCCCATGAAGTTCGGTCTCATGGCATCGACCGATACGCACAACTCGAATCCAGGTGACAGTGAAGAGTGGGACTATCGCGGCGCCAACTCCTATATGGGCTCCCCTGCTAAAAACCGGCTTCAAGATGGCATTCGAGAACCTAAGGTCGTCAACCCGGGCGGGCTCGCTGCCGTGTGGGCTCGGGAAAATACCCGTGATGCATTATTTGACGCCATGAGCCGTCGAGAGGTCTATGCAACCAGCGGCACGCGCTTATCGCTTCGTCTCTTCGCAGGCGCCGACTTACCCGAGGATCTTGTCAAGACCGGCGATATCAAAGAGGCCTATGCAAGCGCCGTTCCTATGGGTGGCACAATCGACGCTGACGCCGGTGTGCCGCGGCTGTTCGTTTGGGCGACTCAAGACCCTGACCACGCTCCGTTAGCGAAGATCCAAATTATCAAGGGCTGGCTTGAAGACGGTGAGACTCATGAGAAAGTCTTTGATGTGGCTTGCTCAGACAAGAAAACTAACGGTGCCTGCATCGCGGCTAAAGCGCCTGTCGATCTCAGTGATTGCTCTTGGTCTGACTCTGCGGGGACACCCGAGCTGCGCACTGACTGGGTAGACCCTGACTACGACGCGTCCCACAACGCGTTTTATTACGCGCGCGTCATTCAGATACCGACGTGTCGCTGGACAACCTATGACAGTCTGCGGCTTGGGCTTGAGCCCCCAGCGGACGTGCCAGCGACCATCACCGAAATGGCGTGGAGTTCACCGATTTGGGTTTTAGCGAGCGACTAATACGCCTTGATTTTTGTAGCGTTTAGATGTTTTTACGAGCTTTTGATAACTTTTTACACCTTGCCAAGTTGATTCAGCCCGTTTCTACCACTTCTTCATTTCGCGAGTCGGTCTTTTCCGGTGGTGGGGTCAGAATGAGTTTTTCGGGTTTATCTTTCGACTTACCGGGAGGCTCATTGGTCTCCCATCGCGCACACCGGTCGATAGGGACATCGCCTTGCGGGTTGTTGACCGTGTGAACACCACTACTGTAGTCACCGGATCTCATCGCCGCACGCGGCGCTACTTCCTCACTCAGGCACTTGGGAAAATACGGCGCCGTGTCTAGGCCTAACTCTTTTTCAAGCGCAGCCATTTCACGCTCTTTAACAGTGGCACAGCCCGAAAAGACCAAGACACTTACCAACACTGTGATGCAGGCACGCACAGCAAAAGCCCTCCATTTGTCTTACCGTTATTTTAGTGCCGGCACCCTGTCTTTGAAAGTCCGTTAACGAGCGCGGGAGCAGACGATTTTATACCCTCAGGCAGTGTCTAATTTTGGTCTGTGTGTGCGTTCCCAGTTTCGCTCGACTTTAGTGATATTCTGGACGCAAATTCACTGATTTGAGTGCCCTTATCATGCCTCTAACGCTTAGC
>Ga0213863_10002079_pt1 | contig 14338 bp, 9 predicted proteins | sample PICome_8_FD_160128 | JGI IMG/M metagenome (GOLD analysis project Ga0213863, IMG submission 160128) | Coastal seawater microbial communities near Pivers Island, North Carolina, United States - PICO497 | ecosystem: Environmental > Aquatic > Marine > Coastal | place: USA: North Carolina | collected... | reverse complement strand
CACCGATTTTAACATCAGCGCCTTCCCCCACCATCATGACATTCTCAAAATCGATCAGGGTACCTGGCTCTGCCTGTACCTTTTCTAATCGAAGCACTTCACCGGGCTCGACGCGATGTTGCTTACCACCACTTTTTATTACAGCGTACATAGATCTACCCTAACTTTTCGCTTCGCGTCCACCGCCTATCGGCAACGCCTGTATGCTTTCTCATTTAGTATTTTAATGCCCAACTTCTAAAAGCAAACCCTACTCTAAATGCCGAAGAAGGCACTTCTTCCAGAATTCTTTTAGACGTGCTTTTTCAGGACGCGCAATCATAAGCGAACTGGTAACCGATAGCAATATCGACAAAAACATCTCGGATGTCGCCGCTGCGCCCTTGACATCTATTGACCACTGACCATAGCATCTCACTCTCTCGCCTCTTTTAGATGCCTTTCAGCATGTTTACCCCCATCTTCGACGCCGTTAAAGACGATTTTGATGCTGTCGATCGACTGATTTCTCAAAGTTTGAGCTCAGATATACCTCTTGTTGAGGAGATTTCGAGTTACATTATCCAAGCCGGCGGTAAGCGGCTGCGCCCACTGCTCGTGTTGCTGGCTGCTCGCGCCAGCGGTTACTCGGGCGCTGACCACATCAAGCTCGCTGTAATTATCGAATTTTTACATACCGCGATGCTGCTTCATGACGATGTGGTTGATAACTCAGGGTTAAGAAGAGGTCGAGCCACCGCGAACGCCACTTGGGGTAATGCGGCCAGCGTGCTTGTGGGTGACTTTCTTCATTCTCGTGCCTTCGAGATGATGGTGGAAATCGGCAACCTTGAAGTAATGGAACTACTTTCAAAGGCCACAAACGGCATTGCCGAGGGTGAGGTTCAACAACTCACCTATTTGAGAAACGCTGACATTTCTGAGGCAATGTATTTTGATGTGATCTATCGCAAAACCGCACTACTCTTTGAGGTCGCAGCACACTCTGGCGCAGTGCTCTCAGGGGTCGATCCGAGGGTCAAGGTTGCTCTCCAAACTTATGGCAAAGAATTGGGCATGGCCTTTCAGTTGATGGACGATGTACTCGATTATGAGGGCAAGACGGGGGATTTGGGTAAAAACGTCGGCGATGACCTTGCCGAGGGAAAGGTAACGCTACCTCTGATCGTCACTTTGGCGTGCGGGACGGTCGAGCAACAAACACTAATTCGTTCTGCAATTACCGATGCAGCGGCTAAGCCTAACTTTAGGGCCATCATCGAGGCGGTGCGCCTATCGGGCGGCATTGACAGAACCATCAGTCAGGCCCAGCAACACAGAGATTTAGCACTAGAACAAATCAACGTGCTTGACGCCAGTCCGTTCAAATCAGCTCTATCGCAGCTCATCTGTTTTTCGGTTGAGCGTCAAACTTAACACACAATCTCCAGCATTGATTTATACTAAAACGTCGTCGGGGTGTAGCTCAGCCTGGTAGAGCACTGTCTTCGGGAGGCAGGGGTCGTGAGTTCAAATCTCGCCATCCCGACCATACAATTTGCATTAGTATCATATGCTTATAGAAAATTGAGTGTTTCTTCGATCAGCCCTAATCCTTTTTGGATAACGATAGGGCCGCCAATGCAGAGCTAAGGGCAGCAGAAGCAGTACTACTACGGTTCTCTGCTACCCTTTCCTGCTTTAGAACACAGAGGGCGTTCATTTTTGCAGTGTACTTGACTCAACCCAAGGTGGAATTTCTCCTGCCACCTTAACCGTATTCTTTTGCAGTCAACAGGCGGTTATCCCAGCAGAACCACATTCCCACTTCAATCCCTGTGGAACCCAGGAAGATGCTTGCCAAGCAATTTAGGCAGATCTGTCAGCGCCTCAATTTTTGCTGTCGCACCAGTGAAATCCTGATGCTCGGTAAACTCGTTCTTCACTATGACGCAACGAATACCAGCAGCCATAGCTGAGCTAAGACCTCGTGCAGAGTCTTCGATAATCAATGCGTTTTCCGGCGCAATTGCAAAGCGTTCAACAGCCGTCAAATACGGGTCTGGCGAGGGTTTTGTCTGTGCGTAGTCACCCAATGCCAATACAAAGTCAAAATACGAGGTAATATTTCGTGCTTCGTGGATTAACTCAAAATGCTCGCGGCGGGATGTTGTCACGATCGCCATTGGGTAACTGCCACTGAGGCTGGCCAACGTGTTTTCTACCCCAGGGATCTGAATATCCTGATACAAGAGAAAACTTGCATATCTGTGATTCCTGCGTTCACGAAACGCTTCACGCTCATCAGTCGAGAGTTGCGATGCGTAAGCGGCCTTGCCGGTAACCATATGATCCATATATTCATCCAGCGTCAGACGAATATCCATCGCTGCTAGCTCGTCCTGCGTTGCCTTAAAATACCAATATTCTGTATCGACCAGCACACCGTCATGGTCAAAGAGGAGATGGGTAACATTGCTAAAGTCCGTCATGACCATAAAACTATCATAAACAAAAGGATAGGGAGCAGTGGTCTGCATAGACTGCCGCCGCTGACCGCCGAAGAATACTTAAGATATATCTCTGGCAACTAAAGGCTACCAGAGAAGCCTTACCGCTATTCACTTAACCGCTATTCACTTAATCGTTCTTCTTAAGGAGTAAGCAGAAGGAGCAGCCAAAGGCCGCTCTTCTTACTTCTACTGCGTTTACCTTCTTAAATAAATTAGCGACCTATTACTATTTATAGATATAAACCAATAGAAAACGTACATTTTTGTAATAGTAGGCACAGACTATATTGAGAAAGAAACAGTCTAAACACTCAAGAAATCGTCAATACCGCTATAGCGTCTTTGTAGGCATCCAAATCTAGACGGAGGTACCAACGCAGTGTCGTCTGAACATTGGAGTGACCCAGCATTTGACGGCCTGACCGACGACCAACGTTATCGCTGGGCGGGCTTGCTTAGCTCGACTCAGATTCGCTGCCCGCTGTAAAACAGATACGATAGCCTCAACCAATCACGCAAAATCGTTGTTGATCGATCTAATATAGGTATATTGAAGGCATCGATACCAACTCAGAAATTGGCTTAAGTCATGAACTACACGCTATTGTCAGTCGACGAGGGACTTGTTCATTCGCTTACCTTGAGTGGATCAGGCTCAATCCAACCCGCTGGCTCTTCCAACGAATCCGCAAATAGCTGGATGCACTTTGATGCCAATAATCCGGCTGTAGCGGCTTGGCTGGCCGACGAGGGGAGGTTGAATGCCATTGCAGTTGGCGCGTTAACCAGCGAAGAAACCCGTCCGCGCGTGCTTCGCCGCGGAGACAATCTCATCATTACTCTCCGTGGCGTTAATAGACGCCGCGACGCTGCTGGAGATGACGATGGCGCATCAGAGGATATGGTTTCCCTTCGAATTTGGACCAACGGAACACGGATTCTAAGTGCAAGACTTCGTCAATTGCATGCGACTGAGCGGCTGGTTAGAGAACTGGAATCAGGCGATGGTGCCAGCTCGATCCCTGAATTGCTTGTCGATTGGATTGAATACATTGTCGACGATATGGCTGACACCATGACCCGGCTCGAAGATGATGTTATTTCCGCAGAATCAAACATTGATCAGAGTGATCCAGTATTAACTCGACAAGCCATTATTGCGCTCAGAAAGCGGGCGCTGATGCTCAGACGTCATATGGCACCACAACGAGAGGCGCTAACGCGATTGAGCAACGAAACACCTTCCTGGCTTGAGGAGTACCATCGCGTCCGTATTAAAGACATTAATGACCGACTGATTCGTTACATTGAAGACCTTGATCAGATTCGAGACAGAGCGATATTGGCTCAAGAAGAACTCGCAGCTCGCCTCGCCGACGAAATGAATCGAAAAACTTATGTGTTTACCCTTGTCGCGGTGCTTTTTTTACCGCTGGGCTTTCTCACCGGATTGCTCGGCGTGAACATTGGGGGTTTGCCGGGCCTTGATGAACCTAAGGCCTTCAGCTATCTCATGGCTTTTTGTCTGATCATCAGCGTAGCTCTTCTAGGCTATTTTAAATGGCGCCGCTGGTTGTAACGGTTGCCCGTTGTAAAGAAGGTGGAGAGCGATACGATCGAACCTAGGATCCTCATTTTACTTATGGCTAATTCCCAATGGCTCATTGCTCATGCCCTCAGTAAACCGATTGCATACACCATAGTTTAAATCATTGAATTGATATGCGTCTTGGCGGCCTGTAGCACTCGGTGTAGAATCGAGTCCCCTACTACATTTATCGTGCTCGGAGATCCTTGATGTCAGACAGTGCCAACACTCAAAGCCTCACGCCCGCAGAAGAAATTGCCGCACTCATTCAGCGGTCTCGCGCAGCGCAACAGCAAATTGAAAACTACACCCAGGCGCAAGTCGATGATCTGATTCGCGCGATGGTTTGGGCGGTTGCCAAGCCTGGAGTCGCCGAGGAAATTGCCCAGTTTACTGTTGATGAAACTCAACTTGGGAACTATGACGGCAAATTTCTAAAGATCCAGCGCAAGACACGTGCAACTTTGATGGACATTATTGACGACAAATCTGTGGGTATCTTGGAGGAGGATCGTGAGCGCAACATCGTAAAAATTGCTAAGCCAATGGGCGTCATTGGCGCCCTTGCACCTTCTACCAACCCAGAAGCGACCCCAGTGATTAAGGCCATACACGCCGTTAAAGGCAGGAATTCCATCATCGTCGCCCCGCACCCTAGGGCAAAGCTGACGAATAAGAAAATCTGCGATTTGATGCGTGATGCCATCGAAAAAATGGGCGCGCCAGCTGACCTCGTAATCGCGATTGAAATCCCTAGCCTCGAGACCACCAATGAGCTGATGCAACAGTGCGATCGCGTACTGGCTACAGGGGGTGGAGCCATGGTGACTGCGGCATACTCCAGCGGAACGCCTGCTCTGGGGGTTGGTGTTGGCAACGCAGTGATCACGGTGGATGACACTGCCGACCTTGATGATGCTGCAACGAAGATTCATTTGTCTAAGACCCTCGATCTTGCGGCATCCTGCTCGTCTGATAACTCGGTTATTCTCGTTGATAGCATCTATGAACAAATGCTCGAGAAGCTGAAAGCCAAGGGTGGCTATTTATGCAACAACGAAGAGAAAGAAAAACTCCGTAATACAATCTGGGATGAAGAAGGCCACTTAAACACCGCTATTGTTGCTCAACCTGCTCACAAAATTGCCTCCATGGCTGGGCTCGACGTTCCCGAAAACACCGAGTTTTATATCGTGATAGAAGAAGGCTGGGGCGCAGACTTCCCCTTTTCTGGAGAAAAACTCTCCGTTGTAATGGCGCTTTATCGGGCAAACGATATCGACCATGCAATTGCGCTGACCAATAACATTCAAAGTTATCAAGGACAGGGCCACTCCTGCGGCATTTATTCCAATAGTGATGACAACATCATGAAACTCGCGGACGCTACAAGAACATCGCGCGTTATGGTCAATCAGCCCCAAGCCGCGTCAAATAGCGGCAATCTTTGGAATGGTATGCGTCAGACCTTTTCTCTAGGCTGCGGCTCGTGGGGAGGCAATGGCACGAATAACAACATCTCTTGGCGGGATCTGATCAATGAGACTTGGATTTCTAAACCTTTAGATCAACCCAAGGAACTGGCTTCGGATGAAGTTCTCTTCGGCGACGTGATGACAAAGCTAGGCTAGACGACTTGACTTCAAGGCGCTTTTCTATGAGCGCCTTGATCCCGTATTTCCAACTTTTGGCGGCGAGCGAGAATCGCGCCATTGAACACTTCTATTACAGACTCAACCCAGCTCAACCAAACTGCCGCATCAGGCGCTGAAGGGACATCGGCGCCTCATAGCCAAGATCGTGGCTTACTTTGGAGAGATCACCTCCTACCAGCAGTCGAAGCTTAGCCTCCTGAATCCTAAATTGAGACAAAATCTGAGAGAATGAACTTTGTTCAGCCTTTAAGTGTCGGCGCAGGGTCGACTTTTCCGTGTGAAGCGATTCAGCGACAGAGACCATATCCAATCGACCGCCTCTCAGGTAAGACTCCATAAGAGCGCGGGAAACCCGGTATGAAGACGGTTGATTACGAAGCCGCAAACCAATCAGGGGCTCGACAATTGATTTCGTAATCAGCGCCCAACTTTGACTGGCCACAGGATTATGCTGGTTGAGTGAAGATCGATTGAGCACCACCTGAGATGCCGCCAGCGAGGCCGCTCCTTGAGCTGGCTGGAAGGCCTTCAAGGCTTTCATCGGCACAACCTCGCCAGCAACCACCGTACGCTGGACCAAATCCTTATCCCCAACAAGAAAAGGAAATCCAAAAGCTAACTGCTGTACAAGCATGAGATGCTGCCATTGGGGCAGCGGTTTGAGGGGATAAAAATTTACGCGGACAGACGTCTTCGTCGACCTCAGGCCAACCATATAACCATTGGAATCTAGCAAGCTTAGCTGAGACCCCATTGATAAAATATCTTCAAAAGAGGTTGCACCCGCACAAAGCGTCCAAACTGATGGGGCATTTTGAAAAGCGGTCTTTCCCCATAATCGCCCAAAGTCTGTCGGCGATAGATTTTTCTGGAGCGTTTTATGGAGACGATCAACATGCGCCGCCTCAATCACCTCTGGGACTTCACGAATCACCGGTAAGCTTGCAAGACGGTTGTACCACTTTGGCGTCACGCCTTGTTCCTTGGCAAAAGCGCCCAGCGCGATCACAGTCGGACCAAAATACCACTCGCCGATCTTGTTACACTCTTTGCGCATAGTGTCTGATACTTCCTCGATATATCTCACGGCACTCGTCTAATCAAACGAGCAATTCAAGCGATGCGGACAGGTTATTGATGTTACGCATGGAGCCACTCGCAAGCCACCTCCACCGTGAATCGGAAACAATAGAGCGCAACAAATTACTTTTATGCGCTACTTGCACGAAATTTTCAAACTCTGAAAGTTAGCATCTTAAAACAAGCCAAGTCTAGTGGGCCACTCAAATAACCGCCGCAATGCATACCTAAACAAAAGGTAGTGGTCCTGACCACGAGAGATTTGAACCGAGCCGGTCTCCAGCGATTCTCTTGATTAGCCGAAAGCATCTCGCCCGCTCTGCCTATGCTATATTTGAACAGGTCTTTCGCACCTTAATCTTTCCGGGAGAAGCCGATGCACAACTTTTTATGGCCTATGATCCGCTGGCAGGATGACTTTGAACCTGAACGATTCGGACTATCAGATACGAATATTAAACCTCATTTTTTTAAGCATCCTTCTGAGGTTCCAGATCAACTCTGGTCAGAATGCGATGCGATTATTGGGCCGCCCGTACCAGCAACGTATATGGAAAAACTCACCCGCTGTAAAATCTATGTCAAACCCGCAGTAGGTTTTGACGAAATTGACTTACAGGCATGGGCCAGTTTGGGCATTCCAGTCTGCAACACCCCAAACTATGGCACGCGAGAGGTTGCTGATCATGCTTTAGCCCTGATGCTAACGCTCACCAAAAGCATTGCCTTTCACGACCAATCTTTAAGGGCCGACCCACAGAAAAATTGGCGACCAGCGCTGAATCCCTTTGGACAGCGGCTCGCCGACTGCACGGTTGGCATCGTAGGCCTAGGCCGCATAGGCACCGCCGCAGCCCTGCGGCTTAAAGCTTTCGACACCAAGGTGCTATTTTATGATCCTTTCAAGCCCAATGGGGCTGACTTAGCGCTCGGCATTGGCCGCGTCGACTCGCTCGAATTACTGTTTAATCAATGCGATATCATCACTTTGCATCTGCCACTTAATTCAGGGACCGAAAAGCTCATTAATCGTTCTATTTTAGAGCAAGCAAAACCAGGACTGATTTTAATTAATACCGCCCGAGGGCCGATCATCGACATTGATGCGCTTTATGAGGCAATGATGGCTAATCAGGTCCTTGCAGCCGGACTAGACGTGCTGCCAGAAGAACCTGCTAATTCAGAAAAGCCGCTGATTAAAGCCTGGCAGGAGGATGCCGACTGGATCAAACATCGACTCCTCATCACACCCCATTCGGCATTTTTTACACCGCAAAGTATGTTTGATATCCGGAGTTTTTCGGCACAGACCGCCGCCAAATACGTCACAACAGGGCGACTGGAAAATTGCGTAAACGATGACCTGCTGACCTTTCGACGATGAGCCGTCTCTCCGGGTTGCCCGCAGCCCCTATGTTTTTTTTGTTGAAAGGCTAACTCAAAGGTTTCGAGCGCGATGGGGGCTACCCAGTTAAAAACTCATTTTTAATTCTGTCTAGAATCCTTTGACGCTCTGCGTTCGAGGCAAATGGCCAACCCTTAATCTCCTCAACGGATCGACCGCATCCAAGACACTGACCCTCTGACAGGGCGCAAATTTTTACGCAAGGCGACTCAACCCTCAACCGATCCTCAACTGAATCCATGAGCCTGTCTCTTTTTTGCCCAAACTGGCGGCTCTACTGAAATACCAACCGTGTCGCAGTAGAACCTGAACGAATCAACCTTTCGCAGCTTTTCGTTCTCTTGCCTCTTTGATCACTTCCTCGGCCACATTGCGCGGCGTCGGGTCGTAGTGACTGAATTCCATTGAGAATTGACCACGGCCAGATGTCATCGTTCGAAGATCGCCAATATATCCAAACATTTCCGACAATGGCGCTGACGCTTTCACTCGAACCCCAGTTGCACCAGGCTCTTGTCCCTGGATCATGCCTCGACGACGGTTGAGATCGCCAATGACATCACCGACGTGATCCTCGGGTGTGAAGACGTCAATCTTCATAATGGGTTCCATAATTTGCGGCGACGCTTTTGGCATGGTCTGCCGATAAGCTGCCTTCGAGGCAAGCTCGTAGGCGATCGCGGACGAATCTACCGCATGGAACGCACCATCAATCAATGTGAGCTTCACATCTAGGCAAGGGTACCCAGCAAGAGGGCCCTCCTCCAGACTTACCCGAAAACCCTTCTCAACAGCTGGCCAAAATTCACGAGGCACGTTTCCACCGGTCACAACCGATTCAAAAATAAATCCCGAGCCTGTCTCTGCGGGTTCAACCGAGTAATCAATCTTCGCAAATTGTCCCGATCCACCAGTTTGCTTCTTGTGCGTATAGGTATCTTCAACGCGCTGTGTAATCGACTCGCGATAAGCTACCAGCGGCTTTCCGACCACCACATCCACCCCGTGGGTTCGACGCAGAATGTCCACCTTAATGTCTAAATGAAGCTCCCCCATTCCTTTGATAATGGTTTCGCCAGATTCCTGATCGGTCTCCATATGAAACGAGGGGTCCTCCTGGATCATTTTCGACAGTGCTAAACCCATTTTCTCGGCGCCCCCCTTATCCTTCGGAGCAATCGCGATATATATGACCGGCTCTGGGAACACCATGGGCTCCAATGTCGCAGGCAGTTTTTGGTCAGCAAGCGTGTGCCCGGTCTGAGTGTTTTTGAGCCCAATCAAAGCCACAATGTCGCCGGCCTGAGCAGAGTCACGCTCTATTCGTTCATCCGCATGCATCTCTACTATTCGCCCGATACGCTCCGTCTTACCTGTATAAGTATTGAGGACTGTATCGCCTTTCTTTAATGTTCCCGAATAAATGCGGGTGAAGGTCAGAGCGCCGAAACGGTCGTCCATGATCTTAAAGGCAAGAGAACGCAGTGGCTTGGCGGGGTCGACGTCGGCGAAACCTCCGGTGGCGTTGCCTTCTAAATCAACTTCTTCCTGCGGATCGACCTCTGTTGGGTTGGGAAGATAGTCAACGACTGCATCGAGCACATTTTGCACACCTTTATTTTTAAAAGCAGAACCACAAAACGTCGGAAAGAAGTTCAACCCAATCGTTCCCAACCGAATGCAACGCTTGAGCTCATCAATACTCGGCTCGGTGCCATCTTCTAGATAAGCCATCATGAGGTCTTCGTCCATCTCAACGGCAGCCTCGATCAACTTCTCGCGATATTCGCTGGTCAGGTCAACCATGTCCTCGGGCACATCAAGCACTTCGTAGTTGAGAGGGTCACCCGAATCGTCCCAAACATAGGCTTTCTGCGTGAGCACGTCGACGACGCCCTTGAACTCATCCTCTGTGCCAATCGGCAAAGTCATGACCAGCGGATTGGCGGCAAGTACTTTTCTCACTTGATCAACGACTCGGTAAAAATCGGCACCCATGCGATCGAGTTTGTTAACAAAAATAATGCGGGCGACCTCTGATTCATTCGCATAACGCCAGTTTGTTTCTGACTGGGGCTCTACCCCTCCCGAGCCACAAAACACCCCGACCCCGCCGTCGAGGACCTTCAAGGACCGATAGACCTCAATGGTGAAATCAACGTGCCCCGGTGTGTCGATGATGTTTAAGCGATGATCTTTCCAAAACGTGGTTGTCGCAGCAGACTGGATCGTGATCCCACGCTCCTGCTCCTGCTCCATAAAGTCTGTGGTTGCAGCGCCATCATGCACCTCACCGATCTTGTGAATCTTGCCGGTGATATTGAGAATGCGCTCTGTCGTCGTGGTTTTGCCTGCGTCGACATGGGCGAAAATACCAATGTTTCTGTATCGGCTGAGGTCAGTCATGTCTAATTCTCTTGCTTGGGTGAGATCGGGTCGTGAAAACCGCGAGATCTTATACCCTGTTGAGCGTAGAATCCAGCATTAAGACCGGTTTTTCATATCCGCTGAACTGCTGTCAAGTCGGCTCAAGACTCAGTTGCGGTCATCGATCTGCGCAAAAATCTTGCGGCGGCGGTTGTGACCAATAAGGACATGCTTTTCTGGCTCTTTACTGCTTGTCGGTTTAATGCAAGATATTTGTTTAAGCGCAGCCGATTCTGCTCTTGTCGCACTTAGGGTGCCGTCCAGATCTAAAATGCTTACGTTTTACAATTACCTGCTCTCAAATCTCACGGCCGAACGATCGTAAGAGCGGAGAGCATGACTTCATCAGACCTTGGACCGACGCATCGAATCAATGGCATCGAATACAATTATTTAGGTTTTTTTACTATTATTATTATTTTATATTTTAAATTTTAGGGATATATAAATAAAAATTTAAGATTTTTCTTTAAATTCAGGATATTTATAAGATAAATTTTATTTTATCTATTTATGTGCTTTATATAGATATATATCCCTAAATATTCTTAATTTTTAAATATTTTTATTTAAATCTCCCTAATTAAACGTAAATTTAAGGATATATTGGTTTTCTCGTTAAAATTATTGTGGTCTAGAGCTAACCGCCTACAACAACACCAAAGTTAAAGCAGCATCAGTGCCCTAATGTTCATTACTGCTCTCGTAAAACTTATCATTCAACCCTATTGCTTTCAGCGCATTACAGCATTAGCGTTCACTCTTCTTGATGGGGAGCATCTCTAAATGGCTGCCACTTTTCCAGGCGTCATCGCATTCGCGCTACTGGCAGCAGTCATGGTCGCAGGCGTTGTCCTGAGAGCCAAAATCATATTTCTGCAAAAAGCATTGGTGCCTGCAAGCCTTCTTGGAGGCGCGCTCGGATTTTGCCTAGTGTCTCTCGACTGGGCCCTCGGCTACCGCGCAGAGGACTTTACGGTCTTTGCCTTCCACTTTTTTACCTTGAGTTTTATGTCGCTCGTGCTCACTGGGCGCGACCCGTCTGACCAAGGCAAGTCAAGCACAGCCATCGGCGGTTTGTGGCTATCTATTATCTGGGTGGTAAGTTTGGCGCTTCAAGCTTTGGTTGGCCTCACCATTATCTGGGCCTATAACCAAGCGAGCGATGCCTCGCTCTCAGAGTTCTTGGGCATCATCGTGACCCACGGCTTTACCCAAGGGCCGGGACAAGCCATTGCCTTGGGGGACCTTTGGTCCAATCAATTTCAAATAGAACACGCGCTTGATTTTGGCCTGATTTACGCAAGCTTAGGCTTTATTGCGGCGTTTACCGTTGGCGTACCCGTTGCGCGCTGGATGCTAAGTCGCAACCTCCAGCACGATTCGAAACTCAAGCTCGATCAGTCTTTCGAACGAGGCCTTTTTGAGCAAGCTGCAAGACCCACCTCCGGCCTACAAATTACACAACCGGCAAACCTAGATTCCCTGGCGCTTCATATCGGCTTGTTGGGCTGCGCCTATCTTCTGACCGATGGTTATTTAATGATCATGCAGCCACTCGTGAGCGACACTGCTTTTGCGTCAATTTTTAGTTACAACTTATTCTTCTTTCATGGCCTGATGGTTACGGTCATGTTTCGTCGCTGTCTCGACTTTTTTTCCCTAGGCCATTATGTTGACGATGCGACTCAGAAACGAATCACTGGCGCTTCAGTCGACTTAATGGTGACTGCGAGCCTCATCAGCATCAATCTCAGTTTGTTGATTGAATTCTGGCAACCCATCCTTCTAGTTGCCGCTGCGGTAACCTTGGTCACAGCTCTTTTATGTTTTGGCGCCGGCGCCCGGATCAAGCATCTTGGCGCAGAACGAGGCCTCACCATTTTCGGTTGCTGCTGCGGATCGACAGGGAGCGGTATTTTATTGCTGAGAATACTTGACCCCAATCTTGCGACGCCCGTTGCCAAAGAGCTCGCATTTTTTAACATCGCGATTCTATTTTTAAGTTTTCACATCTTAGGGATCATGGCACCTATTCTTCCATCTTTTGATCTCGGCTGGATCGTGATGGTTTATGGCGCAACAACCGCCATCGGAATCGTCATGGTTACGCGCCTAGGGTCCTCTCTGCGCAGCGAGCCTAATCAAGATTAAATTTTAAACGCGAGTCCGGCCCGCAACGCTCGATCAATTCACCAGATCATTCGAACCGCCCTCGCCCGACAGGCCTCAACCGCGATCAGTGTAACCCTTCAAGCAGCATGATCGCTGGAGGCAGCTAAAGGTCGAAAGCAGATCCCACACGAGCGATATTAAAGCCCTCACTGATGACTCGCCCAGTATGCGCTGATGCAGGATCGAGCATTGGGTTCGTATTGTTCATGTGAATGAATATGACTCGATTCCGCAATTCCGGGGCGAGATCTTTGAGCAGATGCATGGTCGACTCAACCGTTGGATGGGGAACTAACGACATATCTCGGCCAGGAAGCTCCTCCGCACCAAAAAAGGTTGCATCAATAAATGCAAAGTCCACTTGCCGAATAACGTCGACCAATCGCCGATTCCATCGGTGCCATTGATCGATATCCGGCAGGTAGAGCGCACGTTTGTTTGGACCTTGAATCAGGTAGCCCACGGTTTCGCTGTACTCATCTCGGTGAGGGACTTGCCAAGGCGTGACCGTGACTTGCTCAAATACCTCCGCTCGCTCCGCAGCAAGGGCGCGAATCCTAATATTTCTGTCGTTAACCAATTGCGCCCAAGGCGCATTGGTCTCCAAAAATATTTTCATTCTCGGCATCGCGAAGACCGGTACAGCATTCGCACCCGCAGCTTCTTTTCCCAATTGGAGCAGTCCAGCGTAGTGACCCATGTGCGCATGGGTGAGAAATATCCCCTTCAAGTCAGTTAGCCGGAGCCTGCTTGATCGCCAAACTTGATACAACGCCGCCGGAAGCTCTGGAGGCGCGTCAAAAAGATAAAAAGAGGTCTTCTTAATTGTCAAAGCCAGCGCTGTCGCACCTGATGCCGGCGTCTCTCCTCGCCATGCCGAAAGACATCTTGGCGCATAACAGTCGACTTGAGGATGCCCAGCATCCTGTGCAATCCCAAGGACGCTCAGCGTTACCTCGGAGGACCGATTCTGGACGAGCACCGATTGCGGCTCAGCTCGAACGGGCAAAGACACCAGAAAAAACCCAGTAATCAAAACCATTACAGCCTGAAGCATCAACTCAACCCCAGAATGACGCTTCACGAACCATCGATCAATGAGCGTGGGCCCCTGTTGAGCGACTCGCTCTTTCAAACTCCATACCTTTCCATATGTGCTGTTCATGTTGGACCCTTCCTGATTTATGTCAACGCGGCAGCTTGTCTCTTGTTAACAACATCCTTTAGACCTATCTTCTTGCCTAGCCCTTGAGACCCTTTGCCGCCGATTTGAACCATTGTCATCATGTCCGATCAGCCGTCCATTGAGCTGTGCTCGATCTTCAGCTAATTTAAACTGTTATTGCACGAGAGGGGATTAACTTGGGTCAAATCATCAATTACGGATCCTGCTGCATCGACCACGTATTTCAGGTGCCAAAGTTTGTCTCCGCCGGCGAAACCCTGAGTAGCCTCGGATACAATGTTTTTCCGGGCGGCAAAGGTCTCAATCAATCTATCGCACTTGAAATACGTG
>Ga0213863_10002075_pt1 | contig 14349 bp, 13 predicted proteins | sample PICome_8_FD_160128 | JGI IMG/M metagenome (GOLD analysis project Ga0213863, IMG submission 160128) | Coastal seawater microbial communities near Pivers Island, North Carolina, United States - PICO497 | ecosystem: Environmental > Aquatic > Marine > Coastal | place: USA: North Carolina... | reverse complement strand
CCAACGTGCGTCCCTGTTAAGTGTAATTGCTCCCGTATCACATCGACGAGAGTCGCGTTGGTCGCACAGTGCACCGTCCGCTTGCGTCCATTCACTTGTAGTTTAATTGCTTCCATAACCTCTCTCCTAAGCTATCCCTTTGACCTAAATCCGCGATCCTGATCTACCGCCGCATTCGCAGCGATCGTCTGTCTCGCTGGACTACCACGACCCCTACGGTCTGGCTGCGATTTTTTACGCTATCCGGCTTATGTCCTCACTTTAATCCAATCTAATGCGAGCGGAATTCACCTTGCAATCATCGCTCAATGAAACACGCATCATGGTGCACTCACCGTTTCAATCTCAGGCACGAGCGTTTCATCCTCGCAGAGGGCTTGCACAAATTTCGTGAAAAAATCTTGCGCCATCTTCCTCGCTGCGCCCTGAATCAAACGGCCACCCAACTGAGCAATCTTACCGCCAACCGAGGCCTCCACGCTGTAGGTCAACCGAGTGGCCTCACCTTGCTCGCTGGCAATCGTCGCCAAGGAGACTGTCGCGCTCCCTTTCGCAAAGCCAGCAACGCCTCCTTTCCCCTCGCCTTTGATCACATATGACAAGGGTGGATTTAAATCCGACAAAGCAATTTTGCCTGTGAACTTTGCTTTCACAGGCCCGATTTTTGTGGAGACCGTCATCTCAAACTGATCGGGGCCCACAGCTTCAAAACGTTCACAACCTGGCAAACACTGTTGTAACATTTTCGGATCATTGAGCGCTGCCCATACCTTTTCAACGGATTGAGGTAGGGTTAATTGTTGATGAAGTTCCATAAAAGACCTATTAAACCAATGCACTCACATTGCCAGATATGGCAGCTTATAGCAGCTACAAGCAGTTGCGAAACCTGCGCTAGCGACCCACAAAATCTGGGGCCCGCTTTTCAAGAAAGCTCGCCACACCCTCACGATGATCTTCGGTTTGAAATAAGATACCCAAGGTTTGAGACACCCAAGTACCCATCTCGTGGTAGTCCCCATGAAAACTTCGACGTAACCCCTCTTTGAGATAACGGACTGCCATCGGCGGATTTTCCGCGATTTTTCTGGCCAAGGTTCCTGCCCGCTCAAGTAGCGCCTCGTGCGCAACGCAGTCCAGCACCAATCCAATCCTGAGTGCCTCCTCGCCAGAAATGATGTCTCCCGTCATCAACAGTTCTGCGGCTTTTTCGGGTCCAACCAAACGCGGCAAACGCATTAAACCACCAACATCAGAGACTAAACCTCTCTTAACAAACAACTCTCCAAATTTGGCGTGCTCCGAGGCAATTCTAAAGTCTGCCATCAAGGCCAGGTCCATTCCCCAACCAACGGCCGCGCCATTAACCGCGGCAATTACAGGACGGTCGCAATCTAAAATTGCCGCCGCGGCCGGCGTGATTTGAGGCCTTACAGCGTGAAGTCTGGGATGGGTCGAGACAGAATCTCCTGTCATCAACTCCTTGACGTCATCGCCAGAGCAAAAGGCTGGATCTTGTCCGGTCAGCACAACGCAGCGAACATCCTTGTCACTCTGAACTCGTCTAAAGACTTGTTCCAACTCAGAGTAGGCCAAACGGTTTAATGCATTCCTAGCTTCGGGTCGGTTTAAGGTAATCTGCGCAACGTGATTCGATTGCACCAAAGATAAGGTAGAGAACGTAGCCTCTGGCATTGCTGTTTCCTTGCTCGCTTCAATGTCTTTATTTATAACCAACTCCGTCGCATTTGTCTGTAACGAACTGGTCACGCCACTCATTCGCGCTGATCTTGGACACTAACGGACAAAAATTGTGGGGCCTCTTGAGCACTGCCGCCTCAGCCAGGACCGAGCGACCAGCGGGTAAGATAACAACCCGAGAAAAAGATAAAGCGCACAGTGATTGGGTTTGTCCACAAAAAACCTTCCCGCGCCCCAATTAATGAGATGAAATTTGCGCCATCTAAAGATCTGGTTGGCTGACCGCTAATCCGTGCGCTCGTCCCACAGCCTCAGAGACTAACTGTCCTCTATACACTGCCAATCCCGACTTAAGATGCACATCGCGACGCAGAGCAGCCTCTGGCCCTTGTTCAGCAATAGCCAGCACGAATGGCAAAGTTGCCTGATTTAAAGCGGCGCTCGCAGTTTGTGGCACAGCGCCAGGCATGTTGGCGACGCAGTAATGCACGACGTCGTGACTCAAATAATAAGGCGCGTCATGCGTTGTGGGACGAGAAGTTTCAAAGCAGCCGCCTTGATCAATCGCCACATCGACGAGCACTGTTCCTGCCTGCATTCGTTTGACCATCGCTTCTGTCACGAGCTTTGGTGCGGAAGCACCCGGAACAAGCACAGAACCAACAATCAAATCAGCGCCTTCGATAGCGTCCTCGATGGCAGCGCCGGTGGCATAGCGGGTTTGCAGTCGCCCGGCAAAAAGCTCATCAAGTCCGCGCAAGACAGGTAGGCTCTGATCAAACACCGTGACCCGCGCTCCCAAGCCAATGGCCATGGCGCAGGCATGACGCCCAACGACGCCTCCTCCTAGAATAACGACTTCAGCGCGATCAACCCCAGGCACACCTCCAAGTAATACACCCTTCCCGCCGTGCGAGCGCTCAAGACACATCGCTCCGGCTTGAATCGACATCCGTCCAGCCACCTCAGACATGGGTGCCAGAAGCGGCAGCCTACCAGCCGCATCAGTGACAGTTTCATAGGCAATACAGGATGCTCCAGAATCAATCAGGTCTTGTGTTTGATCTAAATCGGGTGCCAGGTGCAAATAGGTGAACAGTGTGTGTTTGGGTGTCAACAGGGCGCGTTCCTCAGCTTGAGGCTCCTTAACCTTGATCACAAGGGCGCTGGCCTCAAAAACCGCGGTCGCATTGGGACATAAGGTTGCTCCAACGGCCTCGTAGTCAGCATCCGTGAAACCTGCGCCAATGCCTGCTCCCATTTCTACAAAGACGCTGTGACCCCGGCGGGTTAACTCAGCGACCGATGCGGGTAATAACCCCACACGATACTCGTGATTTTTGATCTCTCTCGGAACACCAATATCCATGGCCCACACCAAAATTGATTATGAACCCGGATTATAGCGACCAAGAAAAATAGAAACTCCCTGTAATTTTTGCAATTTATAGGGAATTCTTTTATAAAAAATACTGAAAATAGATATTATTGATACAAAAAGTCCCATATGAGTGAAAAGTCTCTAGATCGAATAGATTTAAAAATTTTATCGTTGCTACAAGACAACGGACGCATGACACAAACGGCTCTCGCGGATGCCGTTGGCCTTAGCCATACTCCCTGTGTTGAAAGGGTCAGACGCCTTGAGCAGCAAGGCGTTATTGCTGGCTATTACGCAAGACTCAATCCAAGGCGTTTGAAATTGGGGCTTTTAGTCTTTGTAGAAATTACCCTGACCCGAACATCCAGCGATGCCTTCGAGGCCTTCAGCAGCGCCGTCCTCGAGCTTCCCCAAGTACTCGAATGCCATCTGGTGTCCGGAAATTTTGACTACCTCATCAAAGCCCGCGTTGCCGACATGGCTGCTTACCGAAAACTGCTCGGTGAGACCTTGCTCACACTTCCCAACGTGAGCGATTCAAGAACCTATGTCGTCATGGAAGAAGTAAAAGAAAGCAGCCATCTCATGATATGACACTCCAATAACCTGGCCATGGCAGACCTGCTTAAAGACATCGACTTAAAAGCATCGACTTGCATTTTTGAGCGCTCTGCCTAAGCGCTTAGTCGATGGTAAGCCCAGAGATTTCCATTAGCGATCACAGCTGAACGCAGCAGCAAAGACGCAAAGGAGCTTGTGATACCATCGTTACAACATCTTATTTCGAGGACCCCCTAATGCAAGTTACTCAAGCCGTCCAGAAGCGATCCTCGATTCGCGCCTTCACTGATCAACCGGTTTCTAACGCGCTGATTCGCGAACTCATCGAAGGCGCGAGCCGAGCACCTTCTGGCGGTAACGTTCAACCCTGGCAGCTTTACGTCTTAAACGAAGATGCCATGACCCGTTTCAAGCAACATGTACTAGAGCATCCTCGACGCGAGGCACCTGCCTACGCCATCTATCCCGAAAATTTAAAAGAACCGTACCGTAGCGCGCGATTCGAAGTGGGCGAAATGATGTACGCCCTGCTCGAGATTCCTCGGGAAGATAAAGCGGCAAGACTTCAGAGGCTTGCTCAAAATTTTCAATTTTTCGGAGCGCCCGCAGGCTTCTTCTGTTTTATCGACCAGCAGATGGGACCCCCACAATGGTCAGACCTTGGCATGTTCCTACAAACCTTCATGTTGCTGGCAACAGAAGCTGGACTTGCGACCTGCGCCCAGGAGGCCTGGGCAACTAAGCCTCAAACGGTTGCTGAGTATGTCGGAGCGCCCCCAGAATCGATGCTATTTTGCGGCATGGCCATCGGCTATGAAGATACCGAGGCAGCCGTCAACAGCCTGAAGAGCAACCGCTTCCCGGTTGAATCATTCACGACGTTCATGACGTGAATGGCCAGCGCGTCAATAAAATAATGACGCTCAATTTTGGGCACTCTCATAATAAAAGATAGAGATTCGATTTCAAAAAGGAGCACCAACCGATGCAGTTAACCTGGTCACACGCAGTGCTCAATGTCAAAGATGCGCCTAAGATGCTCGACTTTTACACCAACACTCTCGGCTTTAGCATCAGCGATCGAGGACCAATTGCCGAGGACGGCCCGGACATCATCTTTTTGAGCCAGAATCACAATGAACATCATCAGCTTGCATTAATCGCGACCCGAGAAGACGAAGGACCATCAAGCGCGCTCAACCACATGGCATTTCGCGTTCAATCTTTTGAGGATTTGCAAACGCTCCAATCCAGACTTGAAGCGCTTGAGCAAAAATTTTTACCACTCTCTCACGGCAATACTTTGTCTTTTTATTTTTCAGACCCCGAAGGGAATGGTCTCGAAGTATTTTGGGATACCCCTTGGCACGTTTCTCAACCCTCGGGGGCTGTCTGGGATAACCAAATGGACGAAGCCGCGGCACTTGCTTGGGTTGAAGAGACTTTTGGCCAGGATCCACAATTCGGACGCAGAGAGGAATCCGCGCAGGAATTCGTTAATCGAACGCGATGATCCCAACCTTTTACAGTCCGGAGGTTGAGTTGCCATGCCACTTAAACGAAGAGCGCCCGCGTCTGATCAACCCACCGGCCGATTGACCAAGACAATACCCGCACCAATTAGGATGAGTGCAGCACCCAATGAAAGGGTAATTGGGTCATCAAATATGAGCCATCCAAAGAAGACGCCAACGACCGGCGTGATCAAGCTCAATGAAGCCATATTCGACACCGGATAATGCTGAAGCACCCAAAACCAGACTAAAAAGCCAGCAGCCACGATAACAAGCACTTGAAACAAAAACACACCGTAAATGAGCGCTGTCGGAGAGCGAATAGGATCCCCAAGCATGATCCCAAGTCCGGTTAACAGAATTCCTGAGACAAATAACTGGTAGAGTAAATTCATTTCGCTCGAGACAGTTCCCAGCTTTAAGCGCGTCACAAGCGCGATGCTTGCCCAAAGGGTACCGGCGAGCATGGCAAGTAAGTCTCCTAACCAGGCTGATGCACCCGCATCGCCCAGATTACCGCTTAATCCGAGAACAGCGCCGCTGATCGCAAGCCCCAACCCCATTATTTTATTACGGTTTAATGGCTCCTCGGGAATCAAGAAATGGGCGGCCACCGCCACCCAAACCGGCATCATATAAAAAAATAAACTGACCCGAGCCACGGTTGTGTAATCCAGTGCAATAAAGAGCAGGGAAAACTCTATCGAAAACAGGAGTCCATTGATTAGCCCCCAGGGCAAGGAGCCGTCGGAGATCGAAAGGCGGCGACGCATGAACCAAGCAAACAACAAAACCGGTAGAAAAGCACAAATCGATCTCAGACCCGCCTGAAAAACCGGCGAAAACCCCGCATTGACCAGCTTTACCAACGCTTGGTTTAACCCCAAAAGCACGTTGAAACCTACCAGCAAGCTCACCGCAAGCACATCGAGGGATTCTTTTCTTTGGTTCATCCTTTGCGCCTTATCCTCGATGATCGATTTATCCAGCGGAACTATTTCCTTGCTCAAGCTGGCTCCGCTGATTGCCTTGGGTTTATTTCAGTGCAGTGACCACGACCGTTCAGTTTTCGGCGCCGCCATCATGATTTTTACAGACCAATTAAACCAACATCGCAATACAACCATGAATAAACAACCTGAGTGTCTACTTAAACAATCCGCGAAGGCCTCATCGTTCAGCTCGGTCCACCGGATCATAAGCGCGTCGGCTAGCGCAGATGCCCCAGGGCCTGAGTCTAATCGATCGCACCCTGAATATGCCTCACCATTATTGCTTTAGAAACCAAAGTATTGCTTTAGAAACCAAAGTATTGCTTTGCGACCAGCGTGAGTGCCAGAGATAACGACCTTCAGTGACACTGGACTAAGAAACGATCGGCCTTGGAAGGTTCGGCTCAACCCTTAACCATCGATCAAGGTCCGCCGATCGATCCACATCCCAAAGAGACGGTAACTCCGCCCAATTTACGCCCGCTGCTCTCATTAACCGCCTCGTCTGCGAACTTACTGAAGAACTGCCCCAGGACACCCCCTCGAATACCGGTGGCACGTGACCACTAGCGCCAATCCCCACGTAGCCTCCATCATCGGCAGGAATCAGAACCATCGACGCAGTTGAGAGCGCCTGCACTGATGCACCTAGGGTCTCTGCCGTCCAAACAGGGCAATCCGCTCCGATCAGTAAGGCCTTCGACGCACGCTTCAAACCCGCTTTCAGTGCAAACTCCATTCGCGCACCAAGATCACCTGAACACTGCTCATGGAAAGTCACATTCAACCCATGGACCATTTGTTCCAACTCGATTGGATCATCCTGAGAGGGACACCAGATTTCGACTTGTTCTGACACTAAAGATGCGGTTAACAGCGTCCGATGCAGCAGTATACGATACCAATGCAACGCTGCAGCCGCCCCAATCTCATGCCCTAAACGCGTTTTTACGCGACCCAGCACTGGCGCTCTGGCGAAAACCTGAAGTACCCTGTCAGCGGACATTTTGATACCAGCGGTGCAGTTTCGTGGGTGACACACCCAGCCAATACAGCAAACGAAACGCCGACATTTTGACCACCGTTGAAACCCACCCATGAGTTTCCCAACGTCGACCAGAAGTTGTCAGCGTCAACTTTAAAACTCCTGGTTCAGCCAAAGCTTTAAGTCGCCGGCTCAGCCCAATATCTTCCATTAACAATTGCTCGGGAAACCCTTCGCAAGATCGAAACAACTTGGCTCGAACGAACAGCCCCTGATCACCTGTTGCAATCGAAGTAAGTTTTGAGCGACGGTTCATAAGCCAAGCCGTTAAACGAAGACCCGGATGTCGACCGGCGATCGAAATTTTAAACCAGCCCCACTCCGCTTGGCAGTCAACAAGACTTTGAATCAGCGTTTGAGCTGACACCACCGGTAAAACAGAGTCTGCGTGTAAGAATAAGATCCAATCGCCCTTAGCGCTTTTAGCTGCGGCGTTCATTTGCGCCGCACGGCCTGTAAAACCTCGAACGATGGCATCTGACAAAGGTTCCGCGATTGTAATACTGTCGTCAGAACTCCCTCCGTCACTGACAATGACTTCAACACCTGCAAGCCTGAGCGGCTGAAGTGATTCAAGAATGTTCGGTAAAGTCACCGACTCATTCAGCACTGGAATAATGATACTTAACTGATCACTCATTGGCCGTCGCTCAGTGCCCCCCCACCGCCAAAGTCATTCAGCCGCCAATCATAATTTGAATAGCCAATTTTCACTCTGCCCTCGAGAAGCCGCTTCTGTTCCTCAAAAGTTAGCCCCAAGGCTGCTCTGTAATGATGCAGAAACCCAACGACACCATCCCGGGATTGTTTATCTGGAGGTTCAAAGTCACCGCTGTACCAATCGAACAGAGGAGATACAACCAAGCGGCGAGATCCCCGGTCAAAATAATTTCGAGTACGATCTTTCAGAAACCGAATCGTTTGATCCTCCAGCTGGGCATCGATTTGCGAGCTCAGGAAAGGCTCGTCGCGCAACGCAGGACAACCCACTGAGGCGCAATTCACCGCGAAGTGAATCCTAGGATCCATGAGCAGTGAATCGCCTCGAATGAGGCCATGCTCGATGTCATCGAGACTTCGTCGGTCACCTAACAGCTCAAAGAATCGATGCTTAAACGGAGAATTAAAAACGCGACCAAAATCCCAGACCGAAGTGATCTTTGGATAGCGCATCATGACCTTTGCAACCATGAATGCATTGTAAGCATTCAGCAGAAAAGCGAGCTGTTCGGCACTAGAAAAGCCTCTAAACTGTGCGGCGCTGACGTCGCTCAATCCCTTCAAATAATCGGCAAAGGTTCCTGAGTCATCTGCAAAAATTTGGTAATCAAGTTTTGATGCACTGCCATCTCGATCCTTATAGACAGCGCGTTCGAGCAAGTCAGCCCATTGTGCATGCGTGTGATCGAACGAGGTACGCTCCGACCGAGACGCGTCACTCGCTTTGTTTGGGGCGATGAACACAAACACAAGGCAACACATACACAGCAAGCGACATCCCTGCATCACCCAACTCCTATTGACCCCAAAACTGGCATCTTCTAATGCACTCAGATCCACTTAAAACCCCTGTCACTAATGCGTTCCTCTCAAGGTCATCTTGTGTGCGTGAAAGAACTTGGCGCTTGGGGCGAACTTTGAGGTTACTCAAAATAAAGCCCACCCTAAACGCCATCACCCCTTGACCCAGATGAATCCACATCTCCAAAGGACAAGCAGTTTACGAAAAATAGTTGGACAGCGCCTCGATCTCACCGCATTTCTCCGCGCTGTACCCTGGAAGCGCCCCAACCGCCCCATAAAATTCGGAACTACGAATCTGTTCAAGAAACCCCCGACAGGCGTCTGATGCCAAAGTACGATGATGCCCAATCATCAAATAATGCTCTTTTGTTACCGGGATAAATTCGAGGCCAAATTGTCGAGCGGCCGCTTCCACCCCAAACCCAACATCAGCCATTCCTGCCGCAACGAACGCGGCGACCGCCGTATGCGTAAACTCCTCTTGCTCGTAACCATCGATATCTTGCGGCGCGATTCCCTCGAGTCGCAGGAATTGATCGAGTAAGGCCCGGGTTCCTGAGTCTTTTTGACGATTTATCAGCTTTATCCCTGTACGACCCAGATCAACGACACCGTCAATACCCTTGGGATTAGCGGGCGCGAGCATCAGTCCCTGTTGTCGCGTGATAAAACGGATGACCCGGTACTGTTTCGCGGCGAGATATTTCGAATAGTGCTCGATCAAATCGTCCAGACGTATTTCCGCCGGAACGTGAATCCCAGCGAGATCGCATGAGGAACGACTAAGCGCAGCCAATGCATCACTTGGAGGCTTATATTGCAAATCAAGTTGAAAACCTTTCGCAAATTCTGGCAGCAAAGCGACGGCATAGCCATGGCTGGCATGGAGCCGCAAAACAGCCCGTTGCCCTGTCAATTCTTTCTGAATCTCGACATTCAATTCAGACGCGAGGTTTTCCATTTGCGGCTTTAATCGTGCAGCAACTCGCTCGTCTGCCCAAAGTAATTTGTCACCCAAAGCGGTCAACTCCGCACCACGACCTTTCTCAAGTCGAACCACGGGACCGCCGAAAAAGGCAGCCGCTTGCTCAACAAGATTCCAGCCATGCCGATAGGACATATCTGCAGATCTTGCCGCAGCAGTCAGCTTTCGCGTCCGCTTGATACCTTGAAGTAACGCGAATAATCGCGGGTTGAGCTGCTCGCCTTTTTCGTCATGAAAAATCCAACCTGGGCTGATATGGACCCGCTTGTTCATACTGATCACACCCTTTAATGGGATTAACTCGGCCACGCAGATCATCACCAGCACCCAAATAAGAAATAAAGTGCCTATTTGGATGCAACCTAACGGGTGTTAACGTTGCAATTAAGCCTATAAATCAAACTTATTGTGCAAACAACCTATGAATAATGATTCATATCTTAGAGAATTACAACATCGATCTATCGATGGCATGACCAAAAGCGCTAAACCGTTATGGGAATAGATACCGCCATACCTGAAGAATTTGCAGACACCGTTGCCTCAATCGTCACGGCGATGCGTGATCAGCCTGGTGCGCTTTTACCGATTCTGCATGCCATTCAGGATCAATACGGCTATGTTCCGCCCGAATCAGTCCCTTTGATCGCCAAAGCGCTGAACCTGTCCCGTGCGGAAGTGCACGGCGTTATCAGCTTCTACCACTACTTCAGGAATACGCCCTCGGGCAAACACATTGTTCAGGTTTGCCGCTCTGAGTCTTGCCAGGCCATGGGCGGCAGAGACCTTGAGTCTCACGCCAAGAAAATCCTCGATATCAATTATCACGAGACGACCAGCGACGGGGCGGTTACGCTCGAGCCCGTATACTGTCTTGGGAACTGCGCCGCTTCTCCCGCCCTACGAATCGACTCGAAAATTTATGCCGGCGTCACGCCTGAGCACTTTGATGGTCTGATGAAAAGCCTCCACGCACCCAGCCCAGACTCTTTGCAAAGCGGCGGTGCTGTAGACCAACCGGCAAGCGAGAATCAACAACATCGAATATTTGTGCCGCGAGATACCACCGCGATTTCACTTGGCTCTGATGAGGTCGCTGACTCGATCAAGCGCATCACCAGCGAGCGCGGATTACCCATTTCAGTTGCCCGCAATGGATCACGAGGACTGTACTTTCTTGAACCGATGATCGAGGTGCTCACCGAACAAGGCCGTATTGCCTATGGGCCGGTCACACCCAATGACGTTGACTCTTTGATATCGGCGGAGTTCTGGCGTGGCAATCCGAATCACCCCCTTTATCTTGGACTCGCTGAGGAAATTCCCTTCCTTGCAGATCAACAGCGCTTAACTTTTTCCCGAGTAGGCGTGGTGGAGCCTCATTGCATCGACTCTTATCAGGCACACGATGGCTATTTGGGGCTGCGCAAAGCCTTAGATATGCAACCGCAGGAGATCGTCAGCACGATTACCGAATCAGGCCTACGTGGCCGCGGCGGTGCAGCATTCCCAACAGGAATCAAATGGCAGACCGTTCTTGACACACTCAGCGACACAAAATACATCGTTTGCAATGCAGATGAGGGGGACTCAGGAACCTACGCGGATCGCATGATCATGGAGAGCGATCCATTTACGTTGCTCGAGGGCATGACCATCGCAGGTCTAGCCGTAGGAGCTGAGCAAGGTTATATCTATCTCCGAGAGGAGTACCGACTCGCAGAAACCCTCCTCAATGGCGCCATCAAGCGCGCTGAAGAAGCTGGGTTTCTTGGCAGCTCAATTTGTGGAACCAGCAAGGCTTTTAATATTGAGGTCAGACTAGGGGCAGGCGCTTATATTTGCGGCGAGGAAACAGCACTGCTAGAGAGCCTTGAGGGGAAACGCGGCATGGTCAGAGCCAAACCGCCGCTGCCGGCAATCGCCGGACTCTGGCAGAAACCAACCGTGATCAACAATGTCATATCTCTTGCTACCGTGCCTCTGATCTTATCGAGAGGCGCTGATTTCTACGCTGAATTTGGTGCCGGACGATCTAGAGGGACCCTGCCCATTCAACTGGCGGGTAATTTAAAGCAGACAGGCTTAGTCGAGCTTGCTTTCGGCTGCACCTTAGAAGACCTATTAATGCGATTCGGTGGCGGCAGCCGAACAGGCAATAGGCTCCGCTCGGTTCAAGTCGGCGGCCCTCTAGGCGCCTATTTACCAGCGTCGCACTGGCAGATTCCGATCGATTATGAAGCCTTCACCGATATCAATGCTGTGCTGGGACATGGTGGCGTGATCGCTTTTGATGACGCCATAGACATGAGTGAACAAGCCCGCTTCGCGATGGAATTTTGTGCCGTTGAATCCTGTGGCAAGTGCACGCCCTGTCGAATCGGCTCTACCAGAGGCGTTGAAGTCATTGATCGACTGAGAGATCAAAGCGCACAACCGCAGGATCGAGAGCAGGATGTGGCGTTACTCAAAGACCTCTGCGAGACCATGGAGTTAGGTTCGCTTTGCGCAATGGGAGGCATGACGCATTTCCCCGTTTTGAGCGCGCTCGAACATTTCCCTGAGGATTTTGATCGTTCAGCCATCATCTTAACCGACGCTAGACCCCATCTTAAGTCTTCACCTTCATGAAGGATTACGAGCATGCTGCAGTACTTTGACCCTCGCACAATCGCTATTTCCGATAAGGACTTTGGCACACCTGCCTCAGCCGGTCCGAACCCAGCAGCACAGATCAACCTCACCATCGACGGTCGCGCTGTAAGCGTTCCCGCTGGCACATCAATTATGCGTGCCGCGGCTTTGGCAAACATTAATATCCCAAAGTTATGCGCAACCGACAGCCTTGAACCGTTCGGATCCTGTCGTATTTGTCTGGTCAAAATCGAGGGGCGAAAAGGTTTCCCCTCCTCCTGCACCACGCCCGTAGAAGAAGGACTAAAGGTCAAGACCCAAAACTCCGATGTCAGCCGACTGCGGCGCAATATCATGGAGCTCTACATCTCAGATCATCCACTCGATTGTTTAACCTGCCCGGCCAACGGCAACTGTGAACTCCAAGATATTGCGGGCGAAGTCGGCTTGCGAGAAGTCCGATATGGCTTTGATGGCAATAATCATCTTCACGCGGAAAAAGATGAAAGCAACCCCTACTTCGCCTTCGATCCCAGCAAATGCATTGTCTGCTCGCGCTGTGTTCGAGCTTGCGAGGAGGTGCAAGGGACATTTGCTTTGACCATCGACGGCCGTGGTTTTGAATCGAAGGTTGTTGCGGGCCAAGCTGAAGCTTTCATGAACAGTGATTGTGTATCCTGTGGCGCCTGCGTTCAGGCTTGTCCCACCTCGACACTCATGGAAAAAAGTGTGATCGAACAAGGCCAAGCCGAACATTCAGTAGTGACGACTTGCGCCTACTGCGGCGTGGGCTGTGCATTCAAAGCAGAAGTTCAAGGAGATCAGGTCGTCCGGATGCTGCCCTATAAAAACGGAGCAGCAAATCAAGGCCACTCCTGCGTCAAGGGCCGGTTTGCTTTTGGCTATGCAACCCATAGCGAGCGAGTCACCTCACCTATGATCCGAGAGTCAATCGATGCTCCCTGGCAGACCGTTTCTTGGGAACGAGCGCTTACATTTACCGCCGAGCGTATCCGAGCCATTCAATCCCAACACGGTCAGGATAGCGTCGGGGGCATTACCTCTTCACGCTGCACCAATGAAGAGACCTATCTCGTGCAAAAACTTGTTAGGGCCGCCTTCGGCAACAACAATGTTGATACCTGCGCGAGGGTATGCCATTCGCCGACTGGCTATGGACTCAAAACCACACTGGGTGAATCGGCTGGGACCCAGACTTTTGAATCGGTTGCGCATGCTGATGTCATCATGGTGATCGGGGCCAACCCAACGGACGCGCACCCTGTCTTTGCATCCAGACTCAAAAAACGGTTGCGCGCTGGTGCGCACTTGATTGTCGCAGATCCCAGAAAAATTGATTTGGTCGAGAGCCCTCATGTTCGCGCCGCTCATCACCTCCAGCTCCGACCCGGCACAAACGTCGCGATGATCAATGCCATCGCGCATGTCATCGTGACCGAAAATTTACACGATCAGGCCTTCATCGAAAGCCGATGCGACACCGATGCCTTTAATCAATGGCAAGCCTTCATCGAAGCACCTCGTAACTCTCCCGAGCAACTCGCTGATGCGACTGGCATACCCGCGGAGGAACTCCGCGCCGCGGCGCGGCTATTTGCGAACGCCAAAAATGCCGCAATCTACTACGGACTCGGCGTCACTGAACACAGTCAAGGCTCGACCATGGTAATGGGGATTGCCAATCTTGCCATGCTGACCGGAAACATTGGGCGATTAGGTGTGGGGGTTAACCCGCTTCGTGGCCAAAACAATGTTCAAGGCGCCTGTGACATGGGCTCATTCCCACACGAGTTGCCCGGCTATCGACATGTGTCAGACGCGACAGTTCGCGCCCAATTCGAGGCGCATTGGGGCGTAAACATCGGAGCAGAGCCAGGCCTAAGAATACCAAACATGTTGGATGCCGCGATTTCAGGTACTTACAAAGGACTCTATTGCCAAGGTGAGGACATTGCGCAATCAGACCCTAATACACACCATGTCGAGGCCGC
>Ga0213863_10002072_pt1 | contig 14370 bp, 13 predicted proteins | sample PICome_8_FD_160128 | JGI IMG/M metagenome (GOLD analysis project Ga0213863, IMG submission 160128) | Coastal seawater microbial communities near Pivers Island, North Carolina, United States - PICO497 | ecosystem: Environmental > Aquatic > Marine > Coastal | place: USA: North Carolina... | reverse complement strand
CGCCGCCGCAATGCCACCGCCGATCATTTCGTTAAAACCGAAAGCAGAGGTAATGATAAGGGTAAACGCCGCGGGCACCTGATTGAGATTCATGACGAGAACCACCATCGCCAGACCGAAATAACCCAGAACCATCATAGGAACAACGAACTGTGAAAACACGGCTATTCGGCGGATACCGCCAAAAATGACGAGGCTCATGAGCGCGGTAAGTGCAATGCCCGTCTGCCAAGTGGGAATACCGAAGGCTGACTCTACCGACTGCGTAATCGCATAGGCTTGCACCGCATTAAAACCCAAACCCAGAGTCAGTAGCAGTAATAGCGAATACACCACCGGCATCACGCGCCATCCGAGACCGTAATGCATATAAAAAGCGGGCCCACCGCGGAAGTCATTATCACCATGAGGGCGTTTGAACAGTTGTGCCAAAGAACACTCAAACACGCTTGTCGCCATACCCAAGAGCGCGATGAGCCACATCCAGAACAAAGCCCCCGGACCGCCCAAGCTAATAGCAACCGCAACACCCGCAATATTGCCGCCACCCACTCTACCGGCAACGCTAACCAACAGCGCCTGAAAGCCGGAAATTCCGCGCTTACTGTCAGTCAATCGACTCAAACGAAGCTGGGCAAACATCGCCGTAAACAAGCGTATCTGTACAAACCTGGAGGCCAAGGTAAATCGCAAACCCACCAACAACAGAGCCGCAATGAGGACATAGGTCCACAACCAGTCGGTTAACGTGGCTAACATTGCGCTACCTCAGATCAAGCCGGAAATTAGAATAAAAGCGATGGCCGGAACCGCCACATATCGCACCAGCTGGCGCCACAACCCGTAAATCGCAGGCGTGGTATTAAGCTCATTCGTGCTGTGAACTTTAAGCATGAACCATCCCGCAAAGGTGGCAATGAGTAATCCCCCGGCGGGTAGCAGCACTTTATCAGGGATGGCAAAAGCCACGTCATTAAAGTTGAAGCCAGCCACGGTGTAGCCTGACCAAATGCCGTAGGACAGTACACTCGCGACACTGCACAGGGTAACCGCGGCGACAACCAGGGCAGACCCCACGTGGCGATGTAACGCAAAACGCTCGCCAACCCAAGCCGTCACCGATTCCAGTAATCCCACCATGCTGGTAATTCCAGCGACTGCGAGCATAATGAAAAACAAGGTCGCAAAAATGTGCCCACCCGGCATTTGCGCGAAAGCGACAGGCAAGGTTTGGAAAATAAGACCAGCGCCACTCGCCATGTCCAAACCGTAGTGAAACACCGCCGGAAACACCACAAATCCCGCAAGAAGCGCCACGAGGTTATCTGCAAGAACCACAATAATTGCGGCGCGGGTGATTGAAAAGTCTTTAGGCAGGTATGCGCCGTAGGTCATCATTCCCCCCATAGCGACGCCAAGGGAAAAGAACGCCTGCCCTACCGCTGCCAATAAGGTATCGGGGCCAACCTTGCTGAAGTCGGGAGTAAACAGCCATTCCAAGGTCTGCACAAAACCACCCGCAAAGACGTTGTAAATACTCAAACCTATAAGCAGGGCAAACATCAGTGGCATCATGACTGTTACTGCGCGCTCAATGCCGCCTTTCACCCCAGAGAAAATGATCGCACCTACAATAAGGTTGCCCAATAAGGTCCAAAACAACATGCCACCGCTATTGGCGAGCAAGGCATCGAAAGCCTGAGAGGAACTTTCAGCATCGACACCCACAAAACCGGTCATAGCGGCCCTAGATAGGTAGGACAGCACCCAGCCCACGACTACCGCATAGGTGATCGCAATGGTAAATGCCGTGAGCACACCCATCCCCCCCACCAGGCCCCAGTGCCTCGAACGGCCCGATTCCTCCGCGACACGAGCCATTGACTCCGGCGGACTACCTTGCCCTCGCCTGCCGATGACAAGTTCAGCAATGAGGCAGGGAACACCAATGCAAAAGGCACAAAATAAGTAAATCAAAACGAAGGCAGAACCACCATTTTCGCCGGTGACATAGGGAAATCTCCAAATATTTCCCAGACCCACGGCAAAACCTACTGACGCCATAATAAAGGCGAAACGACTGGACCAATGGGCACTCGTGCTAGCAGCTGTCATAGTTGGGGCATTCCCTTTTTTAAAGTGGCAGGCGGATGTTCCGTCGCGATCTATTGTGTCCTGGCGGCCAAACCACCCCGGTACTGGCAGCGCTGACCCTCAAGCTATTTTATCCCGAAACGCGACTGGCGCACCTTTAGTGTTACTCCGTGCGTTCACCGAAAACTCACTGAATAAACCACCCTACCACCAAACTCAACGCCTTATGGCTTACAACCGACCCTTCATAACCATATCAAATCCAGTGGCGGAAGGGGTCGCCAGTAGTTGTAGGGCATCCGCTAAATCAGGGTTCGCTGTTACGGGCCCTGACAAATCAAGGTCAATTTCATAATTATTTTCCGCGACTGCAGCGGTGCCCGCCACCATAAGCCCACCCGACAGGGTCGTGACGCGCCCCTGCACCTGACTGTTCTTACCGGATAGCTTGAGCAGGTAATCACCCAGAGACACATCACCAGCCGCTGCGGTCCAGACAGCACTTTGCCAAGTCAAGGTACCGTCGAGGGATTGAAGCTGATTTGAGGCTAGGGAGATCTTAGAAAAATCAGCGATTATGCGTCCGCCAATATAGAGGGGTAAAAATTGCCGGATAAGACCCGTGTCAAACTCGGCTTGAAAATCTTTTATCTCAGCAGCATCCGACAGGTTTTGGGTAAAAGCACCGACTAGTCGCTGCCCACCCCACTCCATGTTGATCGTCACTGTGGGCTGCAACAGCACCAGCGACAGGGGCGACAAGCGCCAATTGACCCTACCAAGGATGAGTGCCCCGTTATCTAGTTGCCAAACACTGCGTGCTGCTGTACCCGTCCAGACTGAGCCCGAGACCGCGCTGAGCATGAGCCTATCGGGCAACAGCACACCCAGCAGCCGGGCCGGAGCCTGCCATACTAAAAAGCCAGCCAACAAACATGCCAACAGCAAAGCGCTACGCCCCGACATCTTCACCCTGAATCAGCGACACGGATTGTTGCATTCACACCACCCATACTGTTGCTACGTACGATTGCTGCATCAATTACTAACAAGCCCTCGGTGACCTCTACGCGGTACAACCATTTAACCAGTTCATCGTAATTGACCGCCTCGAAACGCACCTGCACTTCGCCACGGCTGTTCGGTTGAAGTCGCCTAACCACCAGCCCTTCAAGCTTGCTAATCCGATTAATTGCAGCTGTAAGACTGCTTCGGTCAGAAGATTTTGTCGCTGAACGCAGCGCAATGAGACGGGTCGCCTTCGCGTCAACCCGAGTCAATACCTGGGAAGCGGCTTCATTATTGAGTGCCATCTGTTGCTTTGCAGCAGACGCCGGCACCATTATCAACTGCACAACAACCCAAGCGCCAACGAAGAAAAGCATCGCAAGCAGGTAGATTTGCTCACGTCTAGAGCGCCCATTAAACCAATCACGAAGCATCATAAAGCCAACCTAAGGCGCGCTCTAACTTGCGCATCCCGCTGCGATGATGTTTCTAATGTTGCGTCCAAACCCATGGTATTAAAGCGCCCTCGAAGCGCCTCAATGTCATCGTAACTAGGCGCAAGTAAATCCAGGCGAATCTCACCCGCGCTGCCACTGTAGTTAATGCTGCTTAAAGTCAGCTTACTGTCTGCCGATATAGCCCGCGAAACGTTATCGAGAACCCCAGTAAACATCAGTCCTCTAGACCCCACGGTGTACTCAGCAATCTGACGATCGAGTTGCTTTTCAGCATCGACCAACGATCCTTTAGGGTTTGCCTGACGATAGCTGTCTTCTATCGCGTTACGTAGGGCGATATTGTTCTCTTTCAACTGTGAGTATTGGACCCAATCGCTCGAGACTTGCAAAAAAACTGCGATAAGCAGGGCTATCGCCAATGGCTTCCAGCTCTGCCACCAGCGCCTCAAGGGTAAACTGGGCGCAAATTCACCTTGACGCAGATCGATAGAGTCTTGTGTACGATCAGCCAGCATTAAGGCTGCACCAAAATCGCCCTGACGCCATTGCGTTTTCCCGCGCCAAGCCTCAGGCAATATCCCTAAATCAGATGTCTGATGCCGGCCATACATCACTACGGTATCAGGTAACTCAGACATTGATTCCACGATGGGCGCGAGCAGAGTGTGCTCTATCCGTGTACCCTCGTGCTGACTCCAACGCACAAGAACAGAATCATGCTCCACCACCAAACAGACTTCACCCGGCTGCCACGGCAACAACAGCGCCTCATGGAAAAACGGCCCCTCAAAGGCATCGCCTAGCAACGTTAACCAAGAGCGCATGTCCACATTGGACGCCAACGCCACCAGATAACAATCGCCATCAATGGGCTTACAGGCAAAATGCATGGCCTCGACCGGATCAATCACCGCATCTTCAAGCATAAAAGGAAGCGACTGTTTAAGATGGCGGTGTTCATCCGAGCGAACAGTGATTTGCGTCAATCGAGCCCGATCTGCGGGAACGGCAAAAGCGTAGTGGCTACTTTGCTCAACTGGCAGGTCAGTGAGACTAATCGCCTGTTGACCGGCACGCCAGAGCTGCACGCCGTTTGCACCGAGCCTTAGAACCCCTAAATTTTCAGACGCCGTCATTTTGGTCGAGCCTTTTCACAATCGACGTGGATTTGTCTCAGCCTTAGGAACATTAATCGTTTGAGAAGGGTGTTTCTCAAAGCTCACCCTGACTCCGGTAGCGCGCAAAAACAGACCCGCGATCCCGTTGTAAAACACTGTACAAGTGTAACTCTCTCTCGGCAATCTCTACTGTCGCCGAAAGCAAAAACCAATCGCTGCGCTCAGCTAACAATGTCGAAAGCTCATTGCTTTCTGCCCCAGCAAACACTGCATCTTCGAGCAAGGTCTCTACTGAAAAAATGAGGCCTTCTGTACGAGCCTCAACAAGCCGCAGGCCCTCCTCTTCAGACATAGGCTCAAGCAGATCATTGACGGGCAAACTGCGCAAAACGGTTGCAGAGGCTGTTAAAACATTCAGGGGCCCACCATCTTTTGGCCACACGGTAACAAAGGGCGCTAGCGCTCTGTAGATATCGGGAGTGATGCCAACAACGCTTCGCAGTTCACTCACACTCGCTAAAGCTTGCCCTGAGGTTCGATAAGCCGGCACAAGTCGCTGATAAACATCATCTTCGGCACCGTTTGCGAGACGCTGAGTGTCTTTATCGATGAAGTCGACGACCGACTCCATAATTTTAATGGCTTGTTGTCTATCAATCTGCTCCCCCTCTAATGCGCCCAAGAGACGGATAAACTGTCGCTGAGCGACGGTGTATTGCGCTGTATCTGAGGTGCCGTTGGCGCTAGCTTCCTCACTGACCCCAGTATCTGGGAATGGAGCATCACCTTGGTTACTGTCACGCACCTCAGTGCTGACCAAACTGTTAATATTGAATCGCCCCTGAAGGTCTTCCAACCCACCCAGCAACCAACCACCCTCGGCTAATGGATAGGGTTGTGCCTCATTCGCCCAGAGCTCCGTGAGATCGTCCACAGGATTGTCTTGAGCCGCATCTGCGGTAGCATCTAAGCGCAGCGCCACAACCCCTAGCGCTTCGGCGCCGCGAAGATAAGCCCAGCCTTGCTCTGCAATAAAACCATTAGTGCCACGTTGTAGCTGCAGCGAAAACTCTCGCTGCAGACCCACAATCAAAGCTGAAGCAAGTGCAAATACCAATAGCGCTACAATGAGCGCTGCACCTGCTTGCTGTTGTTTAGAGGGGGGGCAGTACATAAAGACGCTCAATTTGACCCCATCCTTCAATGTCTAATCGAAGAATTAGCGCAGCTGGCAGTGTCATCACGGCTTCTGGCTGGGAAGTATCGGCAAGCCAATTTTCCAGCCAGAGTCGGCGATCTATATCTATATCCCGATTTATTCTTAAGGCACTAATGTCATCAAGAAACTGTAGATCAAAACTCTCCACACCTTCTAACAAGATTATTTCTCTGGGTTCCGAAGACCCCGAACGATCAAGTACCGACCAGCTGGCCCTAACCAACCGATCCTCTTCAAGATAATACGCAACACGTTGTAGGGTCGAACGCGGCAAGCCAACGGTGTTATGCCAACCCGCCCGGGTCAGCGCCAACATTTGTCTCGCCAAAGGGCCACCCTCTAAGCCGGCTTCCCTAGTACCAAATTCGTCAAAAATGGGGCGATCGACAACTTGTCTGATATCCCGTGCTAGGACCTGAAAAGCCCGATTCATGGTGTTAATTCTCTGGGCCTCCTCACGCACCGAATCAACACCCACAATGACTGTGGACAAACTCACGTAGGCTAAAACAGCAATAACAGCGGTAATAGCCATTGCAATCAGTACTTCAATCAGCGTAAAGCCGCGATGCAACCCTCTCATGGCCGACCAGCCGGCGTGATAAAGGCGGTCAATGTATGAAGCGCTTGGGTTCTATCTTCTTCAGCAGAAATCTTAACGTCCACGCGGATGAAACCGGGGATTTCCGTGGTCTGCTGCTCGATCCACCAATACCAGTCACGCTCTGCCAAGCGCGTCTCACCCAACAATTCTCCCTCTGGGAGCGACCCTCGTTTTGCAACGACCAATCGCAGCTCATTCATTCGATCTGTGGCAACCCAGCTCGCCACACTTCTATCACGCAGATACTCCGTGCCATCAAGCTGCTGAAATAAAGCAAATAGCAATGCCGGCACTGCAACAGCAACGATGGCTAGGGCCACCATAACTTCGACCAGAGTAAATCCGCGAGACCCGGATACTTTAAGGCTGGTAGTCATCAAGTTTTTGCCCTGCTGGCAACAACGTGAAATCACCAAAAAAACCCCAGTGAATACTAAATAATAATTCCCTAGTATCCTGTGTCATCCAATCAAGATGCCCTTCGCTAACCTCTCCACTGGCAAAAAAAACCACCTGTGGCGACGGCCGTAATTCAGGATCACGCTCACCAATTTCAATATTTGGATTATCCTCCAAGGTCAACCAAAGCACCGTATTATCATGAAAAACAAATGGTGCTAAGAGCTCACTGCTGCCTCTGGGCTCGGCCCAACCTTGATCGTAACGACGGAGCCAGTACCCAGTAGTTTTCAGAATTCCATCGCCAAGCTTTTGCTCCAAATACAGTCCGTGGTCCACCCCTGCCATCTCAGCCTCTGATTGCATATAATTCATCAGCGCTAATAAATGCTTAGCATCTTCCTTGAGCGCTATTGAACTACCACCGCGACCGACATTGAGACTGACTACTGAGGTCAACAAAACGATCACGAATACGGCAATCAGGAGCTCAATTAAGCTGAAACCCGTTGCCGATCGCCGACTGCGGGTATACCTGACCAACTGGAGCACCTTCACACTAGCGCTGCTCAGAGCTCCAGTTGCCCAAATCGGCACTCTGCCCCTCCCCGCCAGGTAGGCCGTCGGCCCCATAGCTAAAAATATCGACCTCGCCATTCTCTCCGGGATAAAGATAGAGGTAGTTACGGCCCCAGGGATCCATGGGAACTTCCTGCAGATAGCCCCCAGCCTTAAAATTGCGCGGCTCGGGAACCAGCGTAGAGGGTTCCACTAACGCCATGAGACCCTGCTCGGTGGATGGATACACATAGTTGTCTAACCGATAAATTTTTAGCGCTGTCTCTATGGCTTTAAAGTCGGCCTGGACCTTTTGAATACGGGCATCGTCTGCACTATTGAGAACGGTCGGTGCCACGACACTAATAAGCAAACCCATAATCACCAACACGACCAAAATTTCTATCAGAGAAAATCCATCCTGATGCTTCATTAAATTACCTCACCATTGTGTTCAGATCGAATATGGGCAGTAATATGGCCAGAACAATAAGCAGCACTACCCCCCCCATCAATATCACCATAAGGGGCTCAAACAAACCCATGACCGTACCTAAGGTCATCTCCAGCTCACGCTCCTGATTAACTGCCGAGCGCTCCAACATAATTTCTAGCTCCCCAGAGACCTCTCCAGAAGCCACCATATGAACCATCATCGGGGGAAAAAAAGCCCCTTGAGATAACGCCTTATTTAAACTTGAGCCTTCTTGAACATTGTTCGCCACCCTGACCGCGGCTTTTCGCAGCTCGCGGTTGCTCATAACAGAGCCGGCAATATGAAGGGCATCTAGCAGCGGTACGCCACTTGCCATTAAAATACTGAGTGTGGACGAGAATCGAGCTGTATCAATACCAATCAGTACCGTACCGATGCCGGGTATTCGCAGCAAAAACTGATGCCACTTCAGCTGTCGCTGCGGCTCCTGTAATAAGCGTCGAAGGCCGACGACACTCAGCAACAGTCCCACGAGCAAGTAAACCCCAGAGTTCCGCAGGAAATCACTCACAGCAATGAGCCCAACTGTCAGTGGTGGCAGGGCTTTCTTAGTATGCGTAAAAATTCCGACTAATTCGGGCACCACAAACACCATCAGTGCAGCAACGACGCTCACCGCAACACCCATTAATACAAATGGATATATCAAAGCCAACTTGAGTTTCTGTGCTGTGAGTTGTCTGTTTTCTGTATACTCTGCGAGCTGCTCCAAAACCGGGGCCAACTGTCCCGCCTGCTCACCGGCGTGCACCATAGCTCGGTACATTTCGCCAAAGGCCTGGGGGTACTGGGCCATACCGTTCGCCAAGGTATAACCCTCAGAAACACGAGACCGAACCTCCAAAAGCATCGATTTGATACTTGACTTACGTGTTTGCTCTGCTGCGGCCTGCAAGCATTCGTCTAAGGGCAAAGCGGATGCGACCAATGTGGCAAGTTGGCGGGTAATGAGGGCCAGCTCACCTGCGGACAAGCCGGTCCTAAAAAAAGTGAAGCGTGGGCGTGACTCCTTCGTCATCTTCGCCTCGACACCTCGAACTTCAACGGGACGCAATTTCTGCGCCCGCAGCTGGGCCCTCAAATGCCTCTCTGAGTCAGCCTCTAGGACTCCTTTAACCAGCCGGCCCTCAGTATTTAAGGCTTTATAACGAAAGGCACTCATATTAAGGGTATAACTTCACTGGACCGTGGTGACTCGAAGTACTTCCTCAAGGCAGGTCTCACCGGCAATAATTCGACGACGACCATCGGCATCAATACCTTGATAATTCTTTCGCGCCTGCGCCAGCATTGCTTGCTCGCTAGCGCCATCGTGGATCATCTCTCGCAAAGTTGTGTCAATTTCGATCAACTCATAGATCCCAGTACGACCACGATACCCCGTTTCATTACAACTCGAGCAGCCAGTTGCTCGATAAAGCACGGGATCGACAACGTCCGTAAGCTGCAAGAGCTCACATTCGAGAGAGTTCGGTCGATAGGCTTCTCGACATTCCAAACACAGCAAGCGAACCAGTCGCTGAGCCATGACACCCAACAGGGAAGAAGACAACAAAAAAGGCTCTACGCCCATATCCTGAAGGCGTGTTACGGCCCCGATAGCCGTATTAGTATGAAGTGTTGACAGCACAAGGTGCCCAGTCAATGAGGCCTGCACGGCTATTTCCGCCGTCTCGATATCGCGAATTTCACCCACCATCACAACATCCGGATCTTGGCGCAAAATGGCTCTCAGGCCTCTGGCAAAGGTCATATCCACCTTGGTATTCACCTGAGTCTGTCCCACCCCTGGCAACATATACTCAATGGGGTCTTCAATAGTCAGTATATTTCTTGAGCTTTGGTTTATTGAAGAGAGACCTGCATAGAGTGTTGTCGTTTTGCCCGAGCCGGTTGGACCGGTCACTAAAATAATGCCATGGGGTCGTGCCAAACTTTGACGGTAAGCCTTATCGACCTGTTCGTTCATATTTAACTGAGTCAGCTCCAGCTGCCCAGCCTGCTTATCAAGTAATCGCAGCACCACCCGCTCTCCATGGGCGGATGGCATCGTAGACATGCGAACATCAACCGCATGGCCGGCAATGCGAATAGAAATCCTACCGTCCTGTGGGATACGTTTCTCTGCGATATCCAGCTTGGCCATAACCTTGAGACGAGAAACAAGCAAAGGCGCCAACATACGCTTCGGAGATAAGATTTCTTTTAAGACACCATCAATGCGATACCTGACACTCAGTCTGTCTTCAAAGGTCTCAATATGAATGTCTGAGGCCTGATCCTTCACCGCCTGAGATAACACCGCATTAATCAAACGGATAATAGGGGCGTCATCTTCAGCATCCATTAGATCCCCGAGATCGGGAATCTCATCTATGAGACGGGCTAAATCAATATCGGCGCCAATATCCTCTGCCATTTGCGCAGCTTCATTTTGCGTCCGTTGATAGGCCAGCGTGAGCTTTCGCTGGAAGGATTCAACATCAATGACCTGCGGCCTAAACCCGACACCTAAAAATCGACGCACTTCCAGCAGCACGTCAAGCTTCAGTGGTCCTGTGTGTAACAGTGAATATTCGTTCCCGTCACGTTCTATGAGCACTTCATGGGTCTTGGCGAAACTAAAGGGTAAAGCCGTTGAAACCCCCGGGGCATCTAGCGGCAGATCTGCGGACAATGCCTCAACACCCAAATCACTCAGCGGGAGTGACTGTTCGTCCATCACTGTCCATCTACCTCGTCGGGCATGGAGCTATCGTCAGTGACAGGCACCTCAGGCAACTGTTGTATTTGTGTCTCCCATTCAGGTAACAGTGGAAGATTACCATCGTCTAAGAACATCACACCCCGCGCCCGCCTTTCCGCCTGTTGATCACGGATATACCGGTATTTCTCGGCTGTGGCACCTCGTAAGGCTTCATCATCACGAACAATCGTAGGTCGAATGAAAACTAATAAATTAGACTTAGTGACGGAGACCACATCGTTTCTAAACAGGCGACCTAGCAGAGGGATATCTTGAAGAAAAGGCACACCTTGCTGGCTATCCTGAACATCATCTTTGACCAATCCGCCCAAAACGACGATATCTCCATCCTGTGCCATCACCTTGGTTTCAATTTTACGCTCATTAGTAATCACATCGGCCGCTGCAAGGAGTTGCTGACTGATACTTGAGACTTCCTGAACAATATCAAGAACCACTGAATCGCCTTCATTTACCTGCGGCGTCACCTTGAGCGTGATGCCCACATTCTCCCGCTCGATTGTCTGGAAAGGGTTCTGCACATTATTAGCGCCCCCCGTGTTGCTATAGGAGCCCGTTACGAAGGGAACATTTTGACCCACTGTGATGTAGGCCTCTTGATTATCAAGAGTTAGCAGGCTGGGGGTTGAAAGGATGTTTGCATTACCCTGGGTCTCTAAGGCATTCAAAATGACTGACATTGACAGATCGTCACCAACCACACCCCACCCCAAGGTCGTACCCGGAACCTGCGATAACGCGCCCGCCAAATCTCTGACACCAATGTCTGCGTTGCTACCGTCTTCACCTAAAAGGGCATTACCAATCGCCGCATTGCGTTGCTGCTGTGCAGTGCTGGTGCTGACGTTGCTGCCAAATGCGCCACTGTCATCAGCAAAAATCCATTGCAACCCAAACTCTTGGCCTTCAGTGACTTCCATTTCAACAATAATGGCTTCAACCAGCACTTGCGCACGACGAATATCGAGCCGGGCTATGACGGATTCTAGGGAAGCCATTTCATCTGCATCGGCGGTAATAATGAGCGCATTAGTGCCCTCATCGGCCTCAATTGTGGAATTGGTATTTTGTTTGCGTTCTCCCCCACCGTCGAGTCGGCTCATGTTCTGCATGACTCGAGTAAGAACCTCTGCAACCTCCAAAGCATCAGCATATTCAAGGTAGACCACCTTGACGTTACCACTTTGTACCAAGGGCGTGTCGAGGTAAGTAATGAGCTTTTGAATACGCTGGGAGTTGAGTTCATCTGCAGTGACAACAACGCTATTGGTCCGCTTATCTGCGACTAAAATCACTTCGTCGCTGCTCTCGGCACCGTCCCCACGAGACTGTTTTTCAAGGGTTTGCAGCATTTGCACAACGTTTTCAGCAACGGCATAGCGCAGCTTTATCACCTGTGTATTCTGAACAGCAGAGCTGTCTATACGGCTGATAATTTCGACTATGCGCTGAATATTAGAGGCTATATCCGAAATAATGATGGCATTGCTCGGCGCATAGGCCGCCATGTGGGCCTGTTGCGGTACCAGCGGTCGCAAAACCGGGATGAGCTTAGCTGCAGATATGTTTTCGAGACGAATGACTTGGGTGACATACTCGTCGTTTATGCTCTCCAGTTCACCAGAGGGAACCGCTACTGGCGATGAGCGCGCATCTTTATTGGGTATAACACGAATGACATTGCCTGTTCGTACTGCCGTATAGCCATGCACATCTAAAATGGAAAGAAACAAGTCATACAACTCGCTCTTGTTGACAGGCCTTGAGGACACAACCTTTATTTTGCCCTTGACGCTAGGGTCGACCACTATTGTTGCGCCAGTGACGTCGGCAACAAATTTAATCAGCTCTTGTATATCAGTATCTTGCAGGTTGACCGTATATTCTTGAGCGGAAACAGGTTGGACGCCCAACACAGTAAACGTCACGAGCACAGCAATCAGCGACACGAAGAAACGCCCGACCTCAGAGCACTGGCGTGTTAATTCATTGCCTATACGTCTGCACGTCGTCATCAATAACTCTCTGCAGTTGTTCATCACTCTGCGGTCCCCGCCCGTAAACTCACAGCGAGCGATAGTGGAACACCGTCCCGCTCTATATCAAAAGTTATTTCCTGCGCATCACGCAGCATTCCGTAAAGTCGGGCGCCATTTGAGGCATCAAGCAACGACAACCCATTAACGCCTATTATAAGGTCGTTTGACTTAAACCCCATCGATTGAAAATCCTCAACATTTTTTGCAGGCGTTATTCGATAACCCAACAATCCACTGGACCCTTGCACCGGTTGAATCTTTAGCAAATCAGAGACCGATTCGGGTTTTTCATAAAACTTCTCAAGGTAGTCCGCGGCCACTTTGGCGCCTTGCTTGGAGACCGACAACGTTGTAGCCGAGGATGGTCGAGGGCTAGTCTCAGCTGGCTGGGGGACTTTTACGGAAGCAGATTTAGCGGTTGTACCAAAGGATGTTGAAGTCTCATCAAACAATTGCAGCAATTCGTAAGTGCCGCTATTGTCCAAAACTACCCGCGTTGGTAACACCTTGGCGAGCCGCACCCGAGCAGCAATAGGAAGTTCATCTCCTACAGCAAAAGTAATCTGTCGACCTTTGACTTCAATAACGGCTGTACCCATATCAGGCTCAGTTCCTGCAAGGGTGCCAACCAACTTAAGATCAAGCTGCGTGTCCCGCGCGCCTTCTTCAATACCATCAGGCACGGCCTCAGGCATCAACTCAACCTCATTGAGGTCAGTGATATCAGTCGCCGTACCAAACAATCCAAGGCCAAGCATCCCTTCAAGTACCACCTGCTTGTCTGCAGACCGTTTTGCAACAGGAATCGCTGGATTAACCACAAAGGCCGGCATGGGCGCTACGTTTGAAGAGGGCAAAAAAGCCCAGACTATTGCAGAAGCACTAAAAGCCGCCCAAATCAAAACTAAAACAACCGCCGACGACTGAAACCGCACTGGCAAACTCAGTGAACCCATGCGCAGGGCTGCCGCCATGAACTGCGTTCTCAGCTCACTGACCTTTTCGTCAGATTTACTCACAGTGCCCAACATAGCTCCATCTAGGGTTTTTACCCTGTGGGGTTATTCATTAGTTTAGAAACACTGAGGATTTCGGCAATCACTGCCACAACATCAGTGCAGTACAGTCGCGCCCCATGTTTCATTTTCGTCAGATACAAGGGGCCGGGGAACGCATTCTAACTCATCTATGTGACATCTTATTGAAGTTGTGCAGCCTTAGTGATTTTTACCTCACCAGCAATATTGCAAGTACTCGCTTGTAAGACAGATTCCAGCATCATTCCCGATAACTCAGAAATCGCGCGACCGGGGTACTCCCTAGGGTTGACTGACGCCCAGCTCACATTGGGTCTGATTTCAATAGATCCGCCCGTTCCGTCGTCCAGTAAATCTCGACTGAGCTCCTCTTGATAACGCTCACCAATAGCCTCTATAGAATCGGGGTGGGCTTCAGTGACCACAACACCAAAACACATGGCGTCTACACGACCCACGGCATCAGTGGCACGCAATCCTCCTGCAATCTTATGTGCCACCTCACTCAAAAGCCGACCCTGAATGTGCTGTTGCGATAGATTGGCCATTCCTTCCAAACCACACAGTCGAATA
>Ga0213863_10002050_pt1 | contig 14453 bp, 4 predicted proteins | sample PICome_8_FD_160128 | JGI IMG/M metagenome (GOLD analysis project Ga0213863, IMG submission 160128) | Coastal seawater microbial communities near Pivers Island, North Carolina, United States - PICO497 | ecosystem: Environmental > Aquatic > Marine > Coastal | place: USA: North Carolina | collected... | reverse complement strand
GGTTAATCCCAAAATAAACGAGGTAATCTTCTGCTTCAGAAGCCTCGATCCACTGAAGAACTGTGCCATTAATAGGAACATCGAATTGTAAGTTAGGAGCACCTCCAGTGACCACATCTGGAAGTACCTCAGTAGTAAAGCTAAAGCCACTACCAGTAGTATATCCTCCTAAGTTGCCAGCGTCTACTCTCCAATTATACGTAGTACTAGGATCTAAATCATCAACATCTAGAAAAGTATTAGAAGTAGTTCCAACTAAAGTAGTAGCCGGAGAAGAGGAATCAAGGTAAACTCTGTACGTGGTGGCTGAAGGAGACGCTCCCCAAACAAGATCAGTAGCTACGTTTACTCCAGACACACCGTTAGGTACGCCAAAAGTAACAGACGCAGGAGGATCAGTATCTCTAGTAGTAAAAGAAAATTGTGTTCCAGTATTAGACCCTCCTAATCCTACCATATCTTCGCGCCAATAATAAGTAGTAGAGTATTCAAGCTCTTGTATTTCTAAAACAGTAGTACTGGTAGTTCCTACTAAACTGCTAGGAGAAGAAGAAGTGTCCAGATATACCTTATAGTCTGTAGTAGCAGAAGCAGCTAACCAAGACAAAGGAGTGTTAATTTCAACGTTAGTTGTATCGTCAGGAGCGCCAGAAACAACAGACCCCGGAGGAGCGGAACCTATCGTGGAAAACGAAAATTCAGTTCCACTAGTCTCACCTTCTTTGTTTTTGGCTACAGCTTCCCAAAAGTAAGTAGTACCGTACTTTAGATCAGTAGCATCAATATAAGTAGTTTTAGCGTTTCCTAAAAGAGTACTAGGAGGAGATACTTCGTCTAGGTATACATCATAAGACTCAGCGTCCTCAGCAGGTCTCCAAGAAAGGGAAAGATTTGTAAGTGTTTTTTCTGGCCCATTAGGTATTCCTAATGTTACTGGGGCGGGTACGGCTTGGTCACCCGTTGCAAAAGTAAACTCATTACCAGTAGTTGTACCGTTTACGTTTGTAGAATCTACACGCCAATAGTAAGTAGTATTAGAATCCAGGTTATCTAATTCTAAGAACGTGCTCTCAGTTACCCCTAAAGAAGTAGAAGGGGAAGCAGAAGTGTCTAGGAATACTTCATAGGAAGAAGTATTATTAGATGCTAACCAAGTAAGATCAGACCAAACAGGAGCTTCTGTAGTATTAGATGGCTTACCTATACTTACAGCACTGGGTAACCCTAACGGACCACCGGGATCGGGGAGGCTGATCGTTCGGAACGTCTGAACACTAGACTCACTTTCTCCTCCAGAACCTCTAGCTACAATCTTCCAAGAATAGGTTCCATAATAAAGTAGCGTACCAGGATCATAATATAAGTCTGTAGTAGTAGTTACTAGCTCAAGAAACCCTCCAGGTGCTTTGAAGTAAACATCATACTCATCGACAGGGCCTTCCGTAGGGGTAGACCAAGAAAGAGTTTGATTGATCGAAACATCAATTTCTCCATCTGCGGGAGTCAGGTTTCCAGGAATTCCAGGCGGGTCTGGGGCTATTGTCTCAGTTCTAAAGGTTATGTTTCCTGGGTTAGCTGTTTGACGAACACCGTTTACAATAACCCCTCTACTTATAATTGCCCACCTATAAAGAGTGTCTTGTTCTAATAGGTAGCCAGGATTCCATGACGTTGTTCCCGCAGGAAGTATTTCTGTAGGCCCAGTTACATTAGGATTCCAATTAGCGGCAGTATCAAAGTAAAGGGAATAGTCTACTAAAGGCCCTCCCGTTGTCGGCTCTACCCAAGAAAGAGTAACATTAGTTTCAACATCAGTGGAACCAGCACTGGGTAGTCTATCAGTAACCACATCAGGGGGCCCTGGAGCCTCCGCTGTTCTAAAAGTCTTAGGCCCGGTAGATGTACTTTGAGGGTTACCATTGGCATCAGGAACACCCCTGGCAAAAACAGACCACCTGTAAGGTGTATCATACTCTAAGGTGCCTGGGTCGATGAAGGTATTAGAGGTAGTGCCTATAGAATCGGTTCCTACGGGACCAGTAGGCTGATCGGTAAGATATACCTTATAGTCTACAACAGGACCATTCCCCGGAGACTCGACAGGAGCAGTCCAACTAAGCAATTGGTTTATATCAACTAGCGTTGCTCCGTTGGCAGGGACAATATCAGTAGGAACTCCAGGAGGGGGAGGAGCGTCTTCTACTGTAAATGTCCATTCAACACCTGTAGTAGTTCCAGAAATATTCTTAGCGTCTACACGCCAAGTATACTCTTGAAGATATTGCATTGTGCTAGGGGTGTAAGAAAGCATACTTGTGTTTGAATTTACAAGATTGTTTCCGTCCCAATCAGAAGTTTTAGAGAAATAAATATCGTATCTTTCAGCAGGACCCTCACTCCCAGTTACTGCTGGAGCGTCCCAAGTAAGCGTTTGGTTTCTTGCTACATCCGTTGCATCGTATGCCGGGTTGGGGTTCGTTGACTGTCCAGGAGCGGGAGGTGCTGGTCCTCCTGTAGTAAAACTAAACTCAGTTCCAACAGTAACTCCGTTTACATTTTCACCATCTACACGCCAGTAATACGTTGTATTTGTAGCTAAAGTACCAGGATCATAAGTAGTTGCTGTTTGGTCGTCACCTACCAAAGGAGGAGAGGTAGAGGTGCCGAAGTACACATCATAAGTATCAGTAAGACCGTTAGGGTTCCACGAAAGATCCGTTATGTCTGTATAAACTCCTGTAGAATTATTCGGAGGAAACTCCCCAGATATAGCAGGAGGAGGATTTAAAGTAGAAGGAGGTTCTAACCTAGGACCTGAACCAGTAGAAGCAGTAGGATAAGCACCATCAATGCTTACATTATACGGACGATCAGTAAAGAATACCCCATCATCCCCAGAAGCTGTAAAAGTTTCATTCGCTCTATCGGTAGAATTTTTGAACTGCTCCCAGGACTCATTTCTTATAAACGCTGCTGTTATAGCATTCTCTACTCGGCCATTTTCTAAAGCAGCTTCAATTAAGTTTTTTCTGTGCTGAGCAGAGTCCGCCACATTTACGTCTTCCCAATCATTAGTAGGTGTAAACACTCCTCCTACAACATACCCTGGAGGAGAGTATTTCATTTTGGTTCTTTGTATATCCCAAGTTCGACCTACATTTTCTTGACCTATTATTTTGGGGGTTAAAATTTCAAATGGTTCATTTGTGGAATTCAAGTTAAAGGGTTTATTTGGATCTGTAGTATACTTATTTTTATTATCCCAAAACTGAGAATCATAAATTGTGAATTTTATACCTGCTGTAGCCCCGTTACGCGCACTGGCTACATTGTTACTTATTTGAATACTACTAGTTGATAGGTGATTGAAGTCTTCATCCCAAAGCTTATCTTCAGGATTGCCGTCAATTTTGCACGAAATATCACTCCGCACACCATTAAACGCACCCCCAGTAGCATTACCTGCACCCCTATCATAAATAAAACAATTGTGTTTAATTTCAAGAAGCTTGGCTTGTTGTATCTTCATCTGATTTTGGTTCGAATGAGCTTGTATGAAGAAAAATAAATTATTAGCTAATTTTACATGGGACCTTGTATAACCAAACTCTGCATCAGGGAAATGCTTCCAAGAAGGAAACCCATCAATAATTTCATAAGGTCCCCCTCCGGTATAATAATAAAGATCCCCCGTATCTTCAACTACTACAGTTTCCTGGTCTTCCGGGCCTGGGTTTATAGTAGCCAAATCCCCAAACGTAGGAACTGTTCTTGTTGGGAACCTTACAACATGCAAAGGGCTAGAAGGTCTAGTCTTCACTGCGCTTAGTAAACCCCTCCAAGACTTTCTTCCTCCTCGGTTTGGCTCACTAGCTGCTGCTATTCTAGCTTCTGGGCTCATGCTATCCCAGTTAGAGTACCCAGGCGTCGAGGAAGACATATAAACATAATCAGCATTCTGAATAAGAGTGCTATCTTCCACAATATGCTTCGCAGGGAACTCTGTACTACCATGATTCTGTAAAGTAATATTGTAAGATGTCCAAGAGCCTCCAGGATTGAAGTTCTTTTCTCCAGGTTCGTAAATCACTGGTTGATTATCAACTCTTCCTTTTCCACCATGTTTGAATATTACTTCATGCCCGCCGCAATTATAAAGGTGAGAATCTTTTACTAATATAGTCGTAGGCTTTGTTGCCACTGGAGCGGTCTTACCTATATCATAACGATTTTGTATAGCCTGTCCTGTACAATAATCAAAAGTACATCCTTGGTATACTCCGCTCAAGGTCTGAAGATACAAAAAATGCCCCTCGCCGCACTTAGAGTAGTCGCAATCGAAAAAATACCTATCAGTAGCATTGTATTCACGCTGCAAATACCAAGCTTGTTCTGCTATACGGCCAACCTCATCGACTCCTGATATAGCACAATTAACATCAACCATAGCCCCAGGCTCAATTGCCAGGATAGCAGGAACGGGGGAAAGAGTAGAACTCACAGCGTCCAACCCATACACAGCTTCAACCTCAACATCTATGCCTCTGTTTACAATCCACCTTCCATCGGCGGCAGTAGTCCAGAACGATAGGGATCTATCCCTTTTAACCAGATCTGCTCCAGTACCTGCAAAGCGAGAATTGGGAACAAGCTCAAATCCTGCGGCTGTAAACCAGGAAGGAATATTGTTTACGGCCCGTCCTGGATCCCAAGCGCCTGAAGGATCTAAATCAATATGAAACGGGTTTCCAGCCCCTGTAAAATTTTGACCTATCATTTGGAAACCTCCCCTGTCAGGATCATTACACCTAGGATCCCAAGGTCCAGGCCCTTGTCTAAAACCAAAAGGATAGTCATACCTAGAATACTCTAAACCCCACCTGATACCGTAACGATCTTCTGGGTCCTGACTTGAGAAACCAACGAACATATTTACTATCTCTTGAAAATCGGCCTGGCTCCTTCCAGGAGGCATAAAATACATTGTCAGATTAGGCTGATCAAGTGTACGAGTTCCTCTCATAGGTGCGTAATAACCATTACTAGGCCATATCCAGTCGAATCCTGAGAGATTAAACGCATCCTCATAAATGTCTGGGTTATATCTAAAGTTGTATCTGGGGTTATAGTCTAAGAAATAATCATAACTAGCCTGGTTCTGGAAAGTATATTTTATACCTAACCTAGAAAACCCCCAAGAATCTACTTGACCATTAGGTCTATTACCATTTTTTCTAAACAGTGGTGCATCTTGCCCTATGGCTATTTCAAAATCAAACGGACCAAATACAATCCCTGATGGGCTTCCCTGAGAATCATTTTCTACAACAAACTCATCGTCTTCTATGTGTCTATTATTTCTCTGGTTAAGATAGTTACGACTATACATAAAATCCTTACCGTAAATATTAACCCTTCCATCTCTATTTGCCCTTTTTTCTAGATGGAAACTCTCAAAATCCTCCTTAGCAGTATTTACATAATCATGAGCAACAATAAAGTTGTTAGGGTTATAACTAGCGGGTGTTTCCGGTAGAGGTTCAAATACCGTCGTAGAAGAGAGATAAGAATCATAGATATTATCTACATCATCACGCCCAAAAGTACTTGTTCCCGCAACACCACTACTTTCAAAGTTAGATAGGACAGCCCCAGAAGCATACCCCTCATACCCGTCAGTGCTTTTCAACCCTATAAAGGAACGCATATCCGCATCAGCATCGTAGTCGTCTATTGCTGATGCGTTTAGGTTGACTCTAGTAATAGTGTGGGCAGGAGAAAACTCTCTAGAGATGCGAGCAGCCTCATATAAAGCATACTTACCGTCTCCTTCAAGCGTAGTTTTAGAGAAATCAAAATCAGTTTCATCGAAGTCTATGAAGAGATGAGAGGATTTTCCATTGAAAAGATCTATCAGGTTTCTCTGGTAATCTGAAGGGTTTAGTACTACATCGTTGAAGTTTAGTGCTTCTTGTTGTTCCGGGAAAAACATCAACCACTCATTCAAACTACCTAAGTTGCTATCGTCAGTGAGAGTAGCCTCAGTGATAAAAGAACCTAACCACTCGGCAAACTCCTCCCTTACCTGGAAGCACTTCAGCCTCTCAACAAGAAGCTTTATCATACCTCCTGAAGTAATGCTGTCTCGGTAGTACTTAATCTCTTCGAAAGGAGGAAGGGGCCAGTTTACTTTATTCCTGTAATTGAATAGGAAGGTAAGATCTCCACGGAACTTCAGATACTCAGGACGCTCCCCAGGAGTGCGCTCTAAGCCTTTTAAGTACACTCCATACCCTAGAGGACCCTCACTAAGCGAAGCGTCCCAGGCGGCTTCCTCTCCGTTAGTGATGGCAACCTTACGTTGTGCTTGATACCCTCCATCCTCTGGACGTATTACTCGGAAGGGTAGCATATCTGGCTCTCCTACCAAAGTGTATACTTCCTCTTCTTCGCACCCTTGCTTGTCTAAACCAAAGAAGCGAGGCACAGGCATCAACTCTTCACAATAACGGAAATTCTGGGGGAATGCCTTATAAAGATCTAGAAGGATTTGATCTGTTACTATCTTCAGGTTTTCTTCTACACTACTTGAACTATAGCTGTATATCTGTCCTAGAAGCGCCTTGTCTGCCGTCCACGTTGTTAGGTCTTTAAACAAAGGAGACTCAGTACCTAAGGCATACCAAACTAAGTGAGGCAGGTAAGATTCCCACAACTCAGAAGCTTTGCCTGATACATCAAAAACAGAATCAGTGATCAAGGTATTGATTGCTGCTTGTATAGCTCCAAGCGTTCCAGACTTTTTATAGAGATCAACCGCAGTACGTAACTGATGCCTCCACTTTGAAGGAGCGTTACCTCGAAGACGCCAACCAATTAGCTGTGCGATATACTGAAGGTACTCCTCTGGGCAATTCTCGATGTCGTATAGGAGACCTATACCCTCTACCTCATCACTAATATCCGTTACAGAGTATCCCATAATACGAAGAAACTTCGTCATGGGTCCAGAAGCAACTTTTTCTGTTTGCTTTATACCTGCATCAATAAAGGAGTCGAAAGAATCCCTTACCTTAGTGTCCGTACTGTCTAAGTATAGCGGTGAGTACACCACATCCATCATCGTCTTTATGGCATCCAACTTTTGAATACCTGACGTATATGTAGCTACTTCCCCTGCGGAGGCTTCTACATTAGCGTCTGCTGTTCCAGACACATAATCCTCTGGTATGAATTGTGCGAAAGATCCTGACGCTGCTACGTTGCGCCAAAGATACTCAGTTAGTCCTTTGATGCCATCTACCGTTTCAAGGGTCTTACCTTCAAACACATCACCGAATGCGCTCAATACATAGGAACTAGGAGAATAGTCTAGCCCTCCATCCGCACTAGTATTTAGGAAATAAAACCAACCTAAGGAGTCTACTAAATAGTTATGTACCGAAGAAGCGTCAGTAGACTCTGTAAGGGCCGATAAAGTAGAGATATTATTCTCTAGGTTTGAAGAATCTGTTTGGGTAGCAGGGACCAACAGAGGCATAATATTCTCAGAGATAGCTTCTATAAATTCTGTTCGGCTTCCATAATCAGCTAACGTAAAACCTAACGGAAGAAGAATCTTAGTCTCAAGGTCAAAAGGGCTAACCTTGGTAAGGGCGTTCTGCTTCACAAAGAACTGTGATATACCAGAAATACTATCAAGCCGTTCCGTTTCAGGATCCCCAGAAATAGCAGATACAGATAAGAAGGTAGAGCATTGATCCGCTAAGGATATATGGCGGTTTATGATATCTAAAGCAGGATCTAATTCTAACCCGCTCAGGTTGATATCTTCAACTGTGTAAAGCTCAGGTACTAAAGCTTCTAAATATTCCCCAAAATTACGCTTTGTGTATTTTCTTCCCATCAATCTAAGTATTGTATATTTATAGTTACGTTATTGACCTGAGCTATCTCGTTGAAATCAATACGAATATCCTGACCTATGTTATCTAGGGTAGAAAACCTAACTTCGTCAACTTCAAAGATTGTTCGGTTGAGATCTGCTACTGAAACGTTTTTACCGAACTCTTGGTTGTCTACATTCATAAAACTAAGAATCTTATTTCTTACCTTTGCTTTAATTACTTCCTGGTTAGGCTCTTGCTCCTTATCAACACGGATAGTAGTCACAAGATCTAAAGTACGTACCAACCCGTCTACAATTACTACATGATCTGTAGCCATCTTTTTTGGTTGAATCGCTGCTAAAAGCTCCGTCTTGAAATTAGACGTTGCTTTTTGTAATTGTAAGTCGTTTGCTTTTTCTAGGAAATAGATATCAATAACGTTAGCTGATGAATAAGCATTACGAGTTACCGCAGTTGCTTTACCGGAAGAACCTATGTTACCTACAAAGGTATTAGCAAACGCTGAGTAATCCTCAAGGGTAACTAGGCGATCCTGGGAACGGAACTTCAAAGGAGCGTATCGTCTGGCGTGATCCACCGTTTCCGCGTTCTGTCCTCCTGTGGCTGGGTAGGGGTTGTTGACTGTTCCTGTACCTTGGCTGGTTACTATGTCGTAGTTCAAAGACTCCTTTGCGATGTTACCGCGAGACCCTCCACCTATTCGATACGTTACAAAATAACCAGCATTACTATCAGGAGATACTCCCACGGATCCATCCCCAAAAACGACAGTAGCTCCATAAGAATTGTCATAAGTTACTTGGAAGATCTTATCAGAGGAACCAGAAGCAAAGTAAATGTTATCTACCTCGGTGTAAGCACCATTGGCATTATCTTCATTAGATTCAATAAAAACTTGGACAGACCCCTCTACTACAGGCGACTGAGTTAACCTTATGCTTTTGTTTGCTTCCGTGGCTGCGAACTGACCACTATCCGTAACTAAAGCTCCTTCTTGAATAACTAAGTTTTCAAAGACGTTGCGTTCCGTATCAGGGTTTGAAGTCTCAAGCTCCAAATCTAGGTTGATCGCCCCGTCAGTGTTAGCTACATCCACTAACCCATTGACCACTTTATACAAAGTATAAGTTAGTGCCGCTCCATCCTCTGGGGAAGTAGTAGTGATTACTCGGTTCTGAGGCCCTATCGTAACCGTTCCCGTTTGTCCTGTAAAGGTATCCTCCATAGCCAGAACAGCGTCTGCCGCAGAACTAATAGGACCTCTCATACGAATACCGATAAGCTGTAGTAACTTACTAACGGAGGACCGTTGATTAGCTGTAGCTAAAAAATTCTCGTTAGCTAACATATCTGCCTTCATAGATAACGAAGCTCCCATGTAGGCAATAAGTTCAATAAACATTATTCCAAGATCAGACTCTACAAAATACTTATAGTCTTCAGGGTATACCGCCATACAATAATCAAGTAAAGCATTACGTAAAGAGATGTAATCCGTAGCTGCATAATCTATTAGATTAGGTCTCTTATCTATGGAAACCCCAGCGAGCTTCATAAAATCTGATTTGATGTTTCCTGTAAATGTCATGCTATCTTTGCCTCTACATCGAATAGTTGAGCGTCTTCAGCGTCCAGCTTTAGCGTTAAAATAATTTGTAAGGAGTTGCCTCCTGCGGGTCCTGTATCGCCAGTAGGAAATACAGAAAGTTTTACTATTTTTGCTCCAACAATATAATTATAGAACGACGAACGTATCTCCTCTTTGATTGATGAAAAAGTAGTTTCATCTAATGGAGCAAAGAGAAATTTTCTAAGGTCACAGCCATAATCAGGAAGCATTACTCGCTCCCCTCGCTGTGTCATTAGAAGCTGTCTGACAGAATTACGGGTCATTTTGATACCGCTAGTCTTGTTGAAGTACCCTCCTTCCTTAGTATCCTTACCTAAAGGGAAACCTAAACCAAAAACTTCACGTTTTTTTGACCTAGGTCCCTCTACAAAATACGTAGGGGCACTGCTTCCGTAGACGTTTACTTCTTGGTTTGCTGCCATTAGATTACTATGTTCTTAAAGAAGCCCTGTTGAGCTTCGTAGTTGTTGAGTACCTCTTCAGTAGTTAGTGGTCTAGAGTAAAACTTGATGCTTCCTAGGTGTCCACGAAGACCACTAACGTAACCACCACGGTCCCCGCCCATGAAACCTTCTAAATACTGACCATCTGTATAACCACCACCAATAATCCAAGGAGTAAAGAACTCGTTTAGTTTGGGCCCTGCTTTAGCTTGTGCTACACCATCAACGGTGCCATCACTATACTCAAAGGAGTTCTCATGAATAAAGGAAGGTACGGATGGTGGAGTTCCAGGAAGTACACCGAACACATTAGAGACAGAAGACGTAGTTAGTAGATCCCCATCAACAAACATATCAATTTTATCTTCTGAAGGATCAACTGAAATATTGATATGCATGAACTGACTACCTACTAAAAACAGTTTGTTCTCGTCAATATCTACTTCCATCTTATAAAAATCAGGAGAATTGGCACACTCATCTTTGTTTACCCAGGACAAAGAACTGGAGTCTCTAGACTGAGTAGGAGCTATAAAGAAGCTAACTCCTCTTGCTGGTATTTGATCTACATTACTATTAGAGTACCCAAAAACCCCAGAACCAGACAATCGTCTATCCCTAGTGAATCCGCAAATCATGCCTCTAGTAAACTGATCCCCTTGATCATTAGAAAGGTAATCCAAATCTGAAATCTCTCCAAAACGATCACGGGGAAGAGACCCTTCCTTGCTTCCTGTATTCTCACAAGCAAGTACACACTTAGTTAGACTAGAGGCATTCCATCCTTCCTCGGTTCCAGATAACCACCCAAGTTCTGCGTCAAATATGTTGGGTACGTGTACCCAGAACTCGAACGAAAAACCACTAGGATTATAACATAAGTCTCTAAATTCGTTTGTGTCTGGCAACCTAACCGCTGAACCAATAGCAGATACCGAGTTGATATCTCCAGAACTCTTTTTCACCAAACCCTCGAAGTAGGGAATAGCCAAGCCTTTACTAAATGTAGCGGACTTGTTACTCGCTATTAACTGAGCGTTATTGTACATATCCTCTGTAGCATAATTGGTTACTCTGTAATTAGTGGATGAAGGAGACTCAACGTCTGTAGACAAAAAGTTGTAAATTGCGAAAAGACCATCAGTAGTAATGTTGTCCGTTAGAGACAGAACTGTTCCTGAAGGATCCTCAGGAGTATAGATAATACTTCCCTTTCCTACATTAGGTACATGAAGATGCTCGTAGGTGATGGATTTAGGACGCTCGCTAGACCTAACGAACTTAGTCTCTAGCGGAAGAATAATACCTTCTACTTCCCCTTGATCAAACACCAAAGCCTTCTGCTTCTCTAAATCTATCTCTAAATTGTACTCCTCAAGATAAGAGAAATCGTTAATGGGGATACTTCCAGGAGCAAATATAGGATATTCCATCCCACCGTAAATTTGAGGTGCTTTGACTGCCACCTCAATCTGCTTCTTCCTTCTGTTGATCTTGCTATTGTGGTTAGTAATCTCAGCGGAAATAAGCTGCTTTTGGTTCTTGACTATAGAACTGTCTTGAGTATACTCCTCTATGTACCTAACCAAATCAGAGGATAGGTCATACATAAACTTATCCCGCTGCTGCTGTAATACGGCCAAGAAAGGGTCTTTACTATAGTACTCCTCCATCCCAATACTATCGTCTATACGGGAAGGGTCAAATATGTTATCCGCAAACTTGTTCAATGACTCAATACTTACAGAAGAGCCTTTTCCCCCTAGGTTGGCATCGTATTCGTACTTCCAACGATCTCCTACGGGCACTGTGCCTGAAATTGCTAGGTATACTGGGTCTAATCCTCCCGAACGGGAATCGTAATACAGACCATCATCAGTAAGCACGTATTGACCGTCTGACGTTAGGGGAGGCCCATAGGTAAGTCTGAATATCTCCTCTTCGTCTTCGACCTCTAAGGTAGGATCTTGAGGAGTACATTGAGGTAGCCTACTTCCCTCTAGGAATTCGTTAGCAGCAGCCGTATCTGGAAAGCACGGCTCCAAAGAAGGGTCCTCTTCACGCTGCTTCATTACAATACCTACGTTTTGTAATGTGGTATCACAGTCAGCAATAAACTCCAAAGCACTCTGTAGGGCTACTACTTGAGCACCATACTCTGCCTCGAAAATAGCCTGTTGTTCTTCCGGGGAAAGCCTAGCTCTTTGTCTAGCTGAGTTACTTACAGAGAATTTTTTAGTTGATCCAAGCTTACCAAAACAATCGAGCAAAGCCTGAACCTGTTCAGCAGCCACAACAATATTAGTGTATATTTGAGTTGCGAAGTCTACGCCGTATTGAGCGAAGCTCATAAAAGCGTCAATGTCATCCATGAGGCTATTTTCATCAGCCTCTTTTTTTCCTTCTGAAGTATCTGATAAAAACTTAAATGTCCCTGTTTCTGTATCAAACTCTATTATGCCTGTGTCAAACATAATAGAGTTCATTACTTCAGAGGTCACTTCATTAGCCTTACTTTTGGCATCATTTACTTTTCTAGTTATTTCTCCTAGCATGGAACCAGGAAGTAAAGATAAAGCCGCCTGACCTAATCCTACAAGACATCCAGGAATGCCGAAAGACATTCCGATATTCTCAAAGAGAGTTCCTCCAGACTGTGCTGTTACTCTGTTAAAAGTTTCTAGATCAAATCCCATATTACTTATATTTAGTTATTCCAGCGGAACCGTAGGTACTTTCCTGCGCTAATGATGTATTAGCAGAAGGTACTGATGCTGGTTCCGCTAGGTGTACCTCTGAAGCATCCACGTTGAAGTTTCCTCCAGTCTTATTATTTATCGTTCCTGCTGCTCGAATGTTTACATTAGATCCAGAAGTAATGTTTATATCTGATTGAGAGTTTAGCTCTAGTCCTTGATCGGCGTCAATCATAACTTTTCCTGTAGCCTTTATTACAATGTTGCTGTCAGGACCACGGGTCTGAAGCTGAATTAGTTGCTGCTGTCCTTCCTCGTTAATGGTCTCTATAAAGATGCGCCCTGTAACCCCTTTAGAAAACACGTTTACGTCCTTGTGCTTAGACTGGACATTGATATTGCCTTGGTTGATTGTATCTCCCCAAGTGGCTCCTTGAGCAGTATTCAAGATGTTTACTTCTCTTCCATCAACACCAACAACAAGATCCATCTCAGACCTGCATTTTAGAGATGTAGGCCCCTCTGTACGCAAATCAAAGGCATTCGGAGAAGAAACTCCAGACTTAGGGTTGTCAGTAATCTTCAAGGTTACTCCAGGAGTCTCAAGACTAATAGCATCTGTATGAGGGTTGTCAGATAAAGTTACCTTTTTTCCCTTAGGAGATTTTACTCTAGTAGATACATTGAATCCTTTGACGTTACCCTCAGGAGCATAAGACTCGTTGATCTCAAGACCTCCACCGCGCTGTCCTTTTACTTGCATTCCTTGAGCAATACCTCTAGCAGAATAAAGGTCTGGCTTAGCACGCTCTACAGGAGAAATTTCAGTATCGCTAATCTTTCCTCCCTCAGCTTGGTTTGGTTCTGACTCAAAGCACGTACTCATGTAGAACCACTTAGATGTACCCATAGGAGAGCACACAATAATCTTAGTGCCTGAGGTAGGTATTGCTACCATACCTCCTTGACCATTAGTTCCAAAAGGAGAAGTGTATTGAATAAGTGTGGATTCAGCGGTAAAGCCTTCAATATGAGCCCACACACATCCTGATCTACTTGGATCAGTAGTGTCTACTACTATAGCGGTCCTTATGTCTATGATGCTGTCTGTATTCATTATAAGTCTAGGGTAGTTCTATTTGGGTTATCTAGGTATTCAAGGTATTTTTCATTAGCCAGAAGAGGTCCATACTTATCTTCAAAGTACTGAAAGAGTTTTTTATCATACTCCTCAGCGGCGAGGCGCTCTCTGGTATCTTCTGCTGCTTGCTTATACGCCTCAGAGGTTGGGTCTAGGGCACTCCCTGGTCCCCCACCTCCATACGAACCTTCCCATCTATTTATTACTTGTTCGCTTGTCGTACCAGTACCACGTAGACGATGTTCATCCTCTACTACTTGGCCCGGATCCTTAGAGATAACCAAAGGTTCCCATATCCTAGGAACATACTCTGGGTACTTTTTCTTTTGATAAGGTTCGTTTTTTTGAATATTTAATTCCGAGTTAGAGTCTGTTTTTCCTTTTTTAGCTTCTTCAAGTAATGTGTTTTTAGGAATAATATTTCTCTCATTTATTAACGTAAACGAAGACTTTGCTGAGGTAGGAGTAATAGTGTGCTTTTGTCCAAATATCCGATAAGTACCAGAAGTAAGTTTTCCTAAACGTAAAGAATCTCCTCCTTTCACTCCTACGTATGCAGGAGCTTGAGAAAACAATATACATTTGGTGCCTACATCCTTTTGTCCGAAAATATGGAAGAAAGGAAGGGTCTCA
>Ga0213863_10002046_pt1 | contig 14463 bp, 12 predicted proteins | sample PICome_8_FD_160128 | JGI IMG/M metagenome (GOLD analysis project Ga0213863, IMG submission 160128) | Coastal seawater microbial communities near Pivers Island, North Carolina, United States - PICO497 | ecosystem: Environmental > Aquatic > Marine > Coastal | place: USA: North Carolina... | reverse complement strand
CAAAAGAGACTTGATACTTTGGCTTCATCCAGCAACCACATAGACTGGTTTCGACATACCAGTCCCTATATCCGGGCGCATCGGGGCCGGACGTTTGTGATTTATTTAGGTAATGGGGCTTTAGAGAGCGATCAATTCAACAATCTAATTAATGATCTCTGCTTGCTGCACCTGCTGGGTATTCGCTTGGTACTCGTTCACGCAACTCGAGAGGAAGTTGAGCATGCGTTAACCGCTTTAGGCATTACTGGACAACTTCACCGTGGTATTCGCATAACAGATACCGAGGTTTTGAGCGTAGTGCGAGACGTTTCTGCAACCCAGCGCTTACAGTTGGAAAGCCAACTATCTCAAGGGCTACCGGATTCACCCATGCACGGCGCTCGCTTGAGAGTAGTCAGCGGCAACTTCATTACCGCAAGACCGGTTGGCGTCGTCGACGGGGTCGATTTTTTATTTACCGGCGCAGTGCGGCGACTCGATGCAGTGGGCATCACTGCCGCCCTCGATAATCAAGCCATTGTTTTGCTCTCTCCCCTGGGGTTTTCTACTACCGGTGAAATATTCAATTTAAGTGCTGACGAGGTCGCAACAGCAGCTGCCGTCGCACTAGGTGCTGACAAATTAATTTTTATGGATAGCACCGAGGGTTTAACAGATAGCTTGGGGCACTTGGTGCGCCAGTGTACCGTTGCTGCTGCTCGCGCACTTCCCATAGATAATCCTCTACAAGCCAGTCAGCGTGACGCCGCCTGCCGCGCCTGCGAACAGGGCGTTAGTCGGGCACATTTTCTAAGCTATGCCCATAACGGTGCGCTCATTGAAGAGTTATTTAGTCACGATGGTGCCGGTACTTTGGTAAGCGAGGCGGTCTTTGAGCAACACCGGAAGGCCAGCGTTGACGATATCGCCGGAGTCCTCGACTTGGTAAGGCCTCTTGAGGAAGCTGGTGTGCTAGTGCGGCGTTCCCGGGAGCGTTTTGAACAGGAAATCACCAACTTTACTGTATTAGAACGAGATGGCCGGGTGTTGGCCTGCGCGGCGCTATATCCGTTTGAAGGGACGCAGATAGCTGAAATTGCCTGCATTGCGACCCACACGGACTATCGCAACAGCGGCCGAGGTACGCACCTGCTGGAGCTGCTGACAACACAAGCTAAAGACCAGGGTATTAGCCAACTTTTTGTGCTCACCACCCAAACCACCCATTGGTTTATAGAACAAGGTTTCGTCAATGCCAGCCTCGATCAGCTTCCGTCTGAGCGTCAGGCGCTTTATAACTTGCAACGAAATTCAAAAGTGCTGATCAAGGACCTCGACTGACCCGCCCTAGCTGTTAGAATTCCTGCCCTACTCGGGAGAACACAGCATGCCCCAATACCGATCAAAAACATCGACAGCTGGACGGAACATGGCCGGCGCTAGAGCTCTCTGGCGCGCTACCGGCATGACCGATGGCGATTTTGAAAAACCCATAATTGCTGTGGTGAACTCATTCACGCAGTTTGTACCGGGTCATGTTCATTTGAAGGACATGGGTCAGCTCGTCGCCAGAGAAATCGAAGCGGCCGGCGGCGTTGCTAAAGAATTTAATACTATTGCGGTCGATGACGGAATCGCCATGGGCCATGACGGCATGCTGTATAGCCTGCCTTCCCGTGACATTATTTCCGACTCAGTTGAATACATGGTCAATGCCCACTGTGCCGATGCCATGGTGTGTATTTCCAACTGTGACAAAATTACTCCGGGAATGCTCAACGCGGCCATGCGGCTCAATATTCCCTGCATTTTTGTCTCCGGTGGACCCATGGAAGCCGGCAAGACGAAGTTGTCTGAACACAAACTAGACCTTGTAGACGCCATGGTAATTGCAGCAGATGACTCTGCCGATGATGCGACAGTTGCTGCCTATGAACGGTCTGCCTGTCCCACCTGTGGCTCTTGCTCGGGTATGTTTACCGCAAACTCAATGAACTGCCTCACCGAAGCCCTAGGTTTAAGCCTACCTGGGAATGGTTCACTGCTGGCAACCCACGCCGATCGAGAAGCGTTATTTAAACGGGCAGGACGGGTGTCTGTTTCTCTGGCCCGACGTGGGTACGAACAGGACGATGCCTCGGCGTTACCTCGAAATATTGCCAATCGACAAGCCTTTGAAAACGCGATGTGTCTCGATGTTGCCATGGGCGGCTCCACCAACACTATTCTGCACCTGTTGGCGGCAGCACAAGAGGCCGACATCGATTTTTCGATGAGCGATATCGATACGCTGAGCCGACGAATTCCCCAGCTGTGTAAAGTGGCGCCCAGTACACCGCTGTACCACATGGAAGATGTGCACCGCGCCGGCGGCGTTATGGCCATACTGGGTGAGCTCGCCCGGGGTGGCCTGATCGATACCAGCACCCACACCGTACATACTGCCTCAATGGGCGAAGCACTCGCTGAGTGGGATATTGCGCAAACCCAAGACCCAGAGGTGCACAAACTTTTTTCCGCAGGGCCCGCTGGCATACCGACACAGCAGGCGTTTAGCCAGGCAACACGCTGGCCCAGCCTTGATCTTGATAGGGCCGGAGGTTGCATTCGGGACGTGGCCCACGCCTATTCTCAGGAAGGCGGCCTAGCCGTCTTGTTCGGCAACATTGCTGAAGACGGTTGTGTGGTGAAGACTGCAGGGGTTGATGATGACGTCTTTTGTTTCAATGGACCCGCCCACATCTGCGAGAGTCAGGAGGCTGCCGTCGCCGATATTCTTGAGGATCGTGTCGCTGCAGGTGCCGTTGTCATTATTCGCTATGAGGGGCCCCGGGGCGGACCAGGCATGCAAGAAATGCTGTATCCAACCAGCTACCTAAAATCGAAAGGGCTAGGCAAAGCGTGTGCGCTAGTTACCGATGGTCGTTTTTCAGGAGGGACTTCGGGACTGTCCATTGGCCACGTATCACCCGAAGCTGCCGCAGGCGGCGCCATTGGTTTGGTGCAGACAGGCGACACCATCGCGATCGACATTCCTAATCGGCGCATCGATGTAGTGCTCGACGCAGCAACCCTCGAAAGTCGAAGAGCTCAAATGGATAGCTCAGAGAAGCCTTGGCAGCCTCAGGCGACCCGCCCTAGAAAGGTCAGTGCCGCGTTAAAAGTCTACGCTCGCATGGTAACCAGCGCAGACAAAGGCGCGGTCAGGGATTTATCGCTGTTGGACTAAACGGCTCAGCCTGCGCCACAAGCGCTATAAAATCGTCACGATAATCGTCGATTTTCCGACGCAAACGACGGTCTTGCTTGGGCGTACGCAAGTTGATTACCTCAGTGAATATCGTCTGGGACAGAGCACTGTTGTGGGCGTAAACCGCCACGTAATCTGGGGAGCGAGCAGCCTCTCGCCCGGCGAGTACAGCATAGACTTCAGAGGGCCAATCCGCCCCATTATTGGTAATAACCCGGGCAAGTTCAGATGTCCAGCTCGCTCGGTCTTCAATCCATACACCGTCAAACCGCTGATAATCCCGAGTATGAATCATTAACACCTCCTTTTGCTGAACCGTAAGACGGCCCAAAAACTTACTCAAATTATCTGCAAGCTGCTCCTGCGTATTATCTTGATAGGCCTCATCTGATCGCGACAGCAATCGCTCTCGCTGCTCATTCTGTTCGTCCTGCAACGCCAGCATGAACTCTTGTCGCTGTTCGAGGCTTAACGTCGCACCAAAGTCGATCATTAAATCGAGGATACGAACCTCAAGGCGATCTGCGGCCTGAGACAATTCGTCAAATAGCGTTGCTACCGCCCCAGCATTTAGGCTGGGTTCAAGGCTACGCTCAAAATCTGTGAGCAGCTGGGTGTAACTCGGCAGCTCTTCGCGCCGGTGCCAATCGAGTAATTGATCTATCCGATCTTGAAAATCGGCAGACTGCTGGGCATTGAGCGTGACGTAATCGTCAACGTACCAATCAATCAGGGTGTCTAATCTGTTATAAAAAAACCGCGTGCCGGAGCAGGCGGATACGGTCAAAAGCATGACCAAAATCAGGACGGTTTTAGCGCCACATCGGTATCGTGCCTTCAACATTTGTGGGATCCCGCGGTGAGGGTTCTTTGATATAAACTTGATCTCGGCCTTTGCGTTTAGCTTCGTACATTGCCCGGTCAACACTGAGCAGCCAATCTTCAGCAGAATCGACGGTTGTCACGTCGCAGACACCAATACTGACAGTGACCCGTCGTCCAGGAATGACTTCTTGTGAAGCAATTTTACTGCGTAGTTCATCGGCGATTTTTCGAGCCGTCTGAGCGCCCACCTCGCTTAAAAGCACCACAAACTCTTCCCCACCCAAGCGGAATAGCATGTCCGCTCCTCGAATTCGGCTATCAATTAAAGCCACCATGGCTTTGAGCACTCGATCACCCTCAACATGGCCCATTTCGTCATTGATGCGCTTGAAGTAATCAATGTCGATTAACAAGAGCGACGAAAGCCTCGCGTAGCGGTGGTAGTCCGCTAAGTGCCTTCGAGTTTGAGGCAATAAATACCGACGATTATAAGCACCGGTCAGTGGGTCAGTCAGCGCAAGATCAGCCAGCTCATCAGTCTGGCGAGCCTGTAGTTGCATCATGGCCAAACTTAGCAGCCAGGTTGAAAAAATAGCGGCGTCCAATGCCAAACCTTCACCAAAGCCTTGCCAACCATGTGCCCAAAACAGTGCTGCCAAAATGGTAGCGCCCCCTGCCAGCGCAGCCGCCGTTGGCAAGAGAGCAGCCATTGCAATCATCAGCAGGAAAATCCACAGCTCCTGATAGCTCGAACCCAGCTTTATGGACCAAACAACCGTAATCAGGGTTGCCAGCAGCGCGAGGACTGGAGGAATTAAAACCTTATCATGGCGAAAAAAAGCGTACGCGGTGGCGGCGAGTAGCAAGGTCACCAATCCTGCAAACACATTCAAAAATAGTGGCCTGGGGGTGATTAAAACGCCTTCCATTACCACCACCATCGTAGCGGAAAACATAATGGGCAATAGCAAACGGTATAAAACTAAACGCCGCTCGTGCTGCACGTCCTCGGGATCAAAACCCTGTGAAGACCCGACATCAGTCCGCAACAACCCACGCCAAAAGCGCGCCGGTGCTTTAAAACCGGTCGCGTCGTAAAGCGGGACTTCTGGGTCACGATTGATCATGTACCTGCGCTCTTAGTGCCACTAATACTTAGTTCCTTTAGTGTGACACACAGGGCTCCGTTTAACAGCCATGATTGACGAAACTCAAGCAGCATTCTCAGCAAGCTGACAATGGCCTTGCAGAGCCGACAGAATTGCATTTAACGTTGCTTGGACTATATCGTTGCTGCGCCCAACACCGCAGGGCCGTGCCCCTTCAATGTTGAGCTGCACATAGCAGACAGCCTCTGCATCAGAGCTCTGTCCCAAAGTATGTTCACTGTACTCCACCAGCACCATTTTTTTACCGGTCACCTGTTCCATGGCATCGATAAAGGCGTCTAGCACACCAGTACCCTTTCCTTGGATCCGCGTCTCGCCATCACCCGCGCCAAGAACGGCCGTTAACTGATGTTCCGAATCATCTTTTGAAACCTCATAGCGGCCCAAGCTCCAGGCGCCGGGAACGTCTAAATAGGTGTCGCAAAAAAGCTGATGAATCTGATCTGAGGCAACCTCCGCCTCGCTTTGCTCCGCGAGACGCTGCACGGCGCTGCTAAAGTCAATTTGCAGCCATCTGGGCAAGTCATAACCATGATCTCGGGATAAAACATAAGCAACACCACCTTTACCCGATTGGCTGTTAATGCGAATAACCTCCTGATAAGTTCGACCGATATCGTGAGGGTCGATAGGCAGATACGCCACATCCCAGGCATCATTATCACCCCGAAGTGCAAGACATTTGTTAATCGCATCTTGATGACTCCCCGAAAATGCAGTGAACACTAATTCACCGGCATAAGGATGACGAGGGTGAACCGGCAGCTGTGTGCAGTCTCTAACCGTGGCAATGATCGCATCCATATTGTCGAACTTAAGCTCTGGATCGACACCCTGACTATAGAGATTCATCGCCATAGTAACGATATCCATATTGCCTGTGCGTTCACCGTTGCCCATTAAAGTCCCCTCAACACGATCGGCACCCGCCATAACACCGAGTTCTCCAGCGGCCACCGCACAACCGCGATCGTTGTGTGTATGAAGTGAAATGAGTATCGAATCACGGTTAGCCACGTTATCGCAAAACCATTCGATCTGATCGGCATAAATATTGGGCGTGCTCATCTCAACCGTAGCAGGGAGGTTAATAATCACCGGATGTTCTGGTGTGGGATTGAACACTTGGTTAACCGCATCACAAATTTCAACGGCAAAATCGAGTTCAGTACCGGTAAAACTCTCGGGGCTGTACTCAAAGGTCCACTCTGTCTCTGGGTGGCGATCAGCCTCGGCCTTCACTAGCCTGGCGCCTTGAACCGCAATTTCGATAATACCCGCCCTATCAAGCTTAAAAACGTCTCGGCGTTGAACGACCGATGTCGAATTATAAAAGTGCACTACAGCACGCTTAACCCCGCTTAAAGCTTCGAAAGTTTTAGTACTAAGCTCTGCTCGCGCCTGAACTAGCACTTGAACAGTCACATCATCGGGAATCCGCCCTTCAGTAATCAGCTTCCTCAAAAAATCAAAATCGTGACTCGATGCTGAAGGGAATCCAACTTCAATCGTTTTGAACCCAATGTCTAGGAGCTGCTCCCAAAGGCGCAGCTTCTGTTGTGCATTCATGGGTTCTACCAGAGCCTGATTACCGTCGCGTAGATCGACAGAACACCATTGAGGCGCACGATCAATAACACGATCCGGCCAGCGCCGATCCGCCTTGGGTACGGGCGCGAAAGGGCGGTACTTACAGGCATCAAAATTCGAGGACACGTTAGGTTTCATGGCATCAGCATCTCTGAGTAAACTGCGCCTATTGTAACGCGGCACAAGGAGGTTTTTTGACCAATTAAACCAGTATATTGGCCTATATTTGCGATTATTAGTATGATAATTCTAAATTTTTAGCGGAAAGCTCTAAAATGGCGGGAATTGAAATTGACCGAATCGACCTGAAAATTCTCGATTCATTACAACGTAACGCGGGCCTTAGCAATCTAGAACTCGCTGACCGCGTAGGGCTGACCCCGACACCCTGTGCTCGTCGCGTAAAGCGCTTAGAGGCTAACGGGATCATCCTTGAGCGCATTACTTTGCTGGATCAATCAAAACTGGGTCTGGCTCTGACTGCCCATATCGGCATTACCATGGATGAGCATACGCCCGAGCGATTCGCAGCCTTCGAGGAGGCGGTCACCCAGTATCCGGAAGTTATGGAATGCTGTGTGGTCACGGGACAAAGTGCTGACTACCTAATTAAGGCCGTCGTCGCCGACATGGTTCACTATGAACAATTCCTGTTAGGAAAGCTAACAAGGATCCCTGGGGTTTCGGGGGTCCACTCGAGCTTTGAACTCAGAAAAGTGGTGACCCATGCTGCACTGCCGCTGAATCACAGCGGCCAGTAAATCGACATCAGATTAAGACTTTTTGGCGAGCTCTTGCTGTACTAGAAAATCAGCTATCTTTAGCATATTTGCCTGACTCCCCGCTTTACGCGCTTCGATCAGGTACTTACCGTTCACTAAAACCGACGGAGTGCCTGAGATTTTGGCGGATCGCGCTCGGGCTTCGGCTTGACTCACTTGGCTATTAACTCCAAAAGAGTCAAAGGCTCGATCGAAGTCGTCAGCGGCAATGCCATTGGCAACAAACAGTTCTCGAATGGCCCCTTTCGAGCCCAGGCGATTTCTTTCCACGTGCATGGCTTTGAAAATGGCATCATGCATCGGATCAAGCACACCCAAAGTCTCAGCTGTAAAATACGCCTTCGCGTGTAATTTCATGCCGTCATTCCAGGCGGCGGGTGAAGGCTGCAAGCGCGAACCCTCGGGCAACGACTGCTTCCATGCCTGGAGCATGGGCTCGAAGGTATAACAGTGACCGCAGCCGTACCAAAAGAACTCTGTAACAATAACCTGGTCCGTAGGCCCAACTCGCACAGCAGGACTCACGACGGTGTAATGTTCGCCTTCCTGCCAAGCAGTCTCTGCCAAAGCCATAGCAGGTAAAGCAAGCCAAGTGACAATAGCCACCAAAATGCTACGTCGGATTGTCATCATAACCTTCTCCACTATCTTGCTAGGCCGCTACTTGGATATACATCATTGCGTCACCAACTCAGGCCGAATGCGCGCTGATGTGAGTTCTTAGACCCGCTTACCGGTCTGAGGTTCACTATGCCGTTCAACGAAGTCCCGCAGCGTAGCTCGCCACCGCTTCGATTTCCTTATCGCTTAGCTCAAAGGCAGTGGTGCGCATAATTTTGCTGTCGCCGTCATTGGTCCGTCCTGCAGGGTCTTCATAGCCTGTTCGAAACATTTTCAGCTGTGCCGCAATGTAGTCTGGATGCTGCCCCGCGAGACCCGGAAACCCACCCGGCCCATTGCCCTTGCCAGAGGGGCTGTGGCAGCCAGAACAAGCCGCAACCTTACGCTCCATAATGCCAGACATATAAACCTTTCGACCCAGCTCCATTAAATCGGCATCAGCAAGCTCGGGAGTACGAATTTGTTGGTCATAAAATGCTGCAATATCGGCGAGGTCTTGGTCAGACATATTGTCTACCTGCCCCGCCATCGCGGCGACAACACGACGACCATCGCGAATGTCCTTCATTTGCTTAAGCAGATACTTATCGCCCAAGCCTGCAAGTTTGGGGAAGTTAGGCACCACACTGTTGCCGTCTGCGCCGTGGCAAGCGCCACACGTGACGGCCTTGGCTTCTCCTGCCGCCGCATCGCCCTCCAACAGATTTCCAGCATGAACCAACGAAGTCACCAGCACTAAGGCTGCCGTTGTGATTGTTTTAATCATAATTCGCTTCCCCTATGGGGTTCCTATATCTAAGTTATGACTCGCCTGAAGCCATGTAACTGATGAGTTCCTGATATTCTTCATCGGTACAATCAGAACAAAGGCCCGTGGGCGGCATCGCATTAAGTCCCTTCTTTACCGACTCCATTAAAACACTCATGCCTTTGGCAAGGCGTGGCTCCCACGCCCTTGCGTCCCCTGTCTTTGGTGCTCCAGCTGCGCCAGAGGCATGACACATGGCACAGGATCTTCCATACTTGTCCATGTCCGGTGCTGCGAAAGCCGGCATCACTGATACTGTCACCATGAAAGTGACGAGTTTTAAAATTTGCCGCAGTGGCCCAACCATTACCATAACCAATCCTCATTATGCGCCGCGGAGACTAAAGAGCACCACTATCGCTTTTACACACCTTTTGGGCTTCGCCCTTTAAATCCGGCGTGGCATTATAGACAATCACCTCTCCGGACAAAAGCCAATCATGGCCCCTGATTCGACCACCCAAAATCCATTGCCAAATATCGATTTTCGCATTGCAACTTTCCTGCAAAGCGCGAGTAACCTTGGTAATGCACCCTCTGACACAGGCTCTGAGGTTGCCTTTGCCGGGCGCTCCAATGCCGGGAAATCAAGTGCTATTAACACCCTCACGGCAAACCGTAAGCTGGCGCGAACAAGCCGAACCCCCGGGCGCACGCAATTAATCAACTTTTTTTCACTCAGCGATAGCCAGAGGCTGGTCGATTTACCCGGCTATGGCTACGCGAAGGTTCCCCTCAAGATGAAGCAAGAATGGAATCGGCACATGGCCAACTACCTCCAAAAGCGCCAAAGCCTCCGTGGGCTCATCTTGCTTATGGATATTCGACACCCACTGACTGACGCCGACGAGCAAATGATTGGCTGGGCTGCGACTGCGCAAATGCCGATTCACGCTTTACTGACCAAAGCCGACAAGCTTAAACGTGGTCCAGCAAAAGCCACCCTTCTCAGCGTTCAAGGGCGGCTTTCAGAATTTGGAGATTTAGCCAGCGTACAGTTGTTCTCATCACTTAAAGGCGATGGCTTGCCGGCACTACGCACTAAGCTGAAAACCTGGTTGACCGATGACTCGGTTTTTGATGAGCCTAGCCTACCGGAGGATCAGTGAGCCTCATCCCAATTTTTACCCACACCAGCTTCAACCAGCAAAGGTACGTCAAGGGAGGCAACATCAGCCATTAACCCCGGTATCGCTGCGGTGAGTGTATCGACAGCGTCATCTGCAACCTCAAACACCAACTCATCGTGTACCTGCATAATCATCAACGCATCGATACCCGCTTGAGACAGCCAATCATCGACTGCGATCATCGCCAATTTAATGATATCAGCCGCAGTACCCTGCATAGGGGCATTGATGGCGGTGCGCTCGGCCGCCATCTGCCGTTGCTTATTACGGGCGTTAATTTCGGGCAAATACAGCCGGCGACCAAACAAGGTCTCGACGTAGCCTTGGCTATGGGCGAGCTCCCGGGTCTGAGTCATGTAATCAGCCACACCCGGATAACGCTCGAAGTAACGATCGATATACGACTGAGCCTCGTGACGACCCAGGCGCAGTTGTCGTGCGAGACCGAAAGCTGACATACCGTAAATCAGACCGAAATTAATCGCTTTAGCCTCGCGCCTTTGATCGGTGGACACGTCCTCGAGGGACACACCAAAAACCTCCGCCGCGGTTGCACTATGTACATCGAGGTTAGCGCCAAATGCACCAAGTAAACCTTTATCCTGAGATAAATGAGCCATAATTCTCAGCTCAATTTGTGAGTAATCTGCAGCAACAATACTTCGCCCCGTCGGCGCACAAAAAGCCTGCCGAATACGGCGGCCCTCCTCAGTTCGAATAGGAATATTTTGTAAGTTTGGATCAGAAGATGACAAGCGACCGGTGGCTGTAACGGCCTGATGGTAGGACGTGTGCACGCGACCCGTATCCGGATCAATCATTTCAGGCAGTCGATCGGTATAGGTCGATCGTAGCTTAGATAGACTGCGATACTCCATCAATACAGCCGGCAGTGGGTAATCTAGCGCCAATTCGGCAAGCACTTCCTCTGCTGTAGATGGCGCCCCCTTAGGAGTTTTTTTCAACACGGGTAAATCAAGTTTCTGAAACAGTATCTCCCCCAGCTGCTTGGGTGAACCAAGGTTGAAGGCCTGACCCGCAAGGTCATGGGCGTTCTGTTCAAGGGTTGCCATGCGCCCACCCAGCTCATGGCTCTGATCAGCCAGAAGCTGCCGATCTACCCGGGCACCATTACGCTCAATGCGTGACAAAATAGGTACCAGTGGCAACTCAATATTGCGATAGAGCGTGCCCAGGCGAGCTTCACTCTCCAGCTTTGGCCACAGCATCTCATGCAACTTTAAAGTAACCGCCGCATCTTCAGCGGCGTAGGGAGCAGCCTGCTCAATGGCGACCGCGTTAAACGTAATTTGTTTGGCGCCCTTGCCAGCGACATCCTCAAAATGCGTCGTTTTCTCTCCCAAATATTTTAGTGCCAGCGTATCCATATCGTGGCGACTCCCCGTGGCATCCAACACGTAGGATTCCAACATGGAATCATGGGCAATGCCGCGAAGAGCAATGTCATAATTGGCGAGAACGTTGGCGTCGTACTTAAGGTTTTGGCCCACCTTTAACCGCTCGGGGTCTTCCAATAAAGGCTTTAATCGCGCCAGCACCGCATCCCGATCTAATTGCTCAGGGGCGCCGGGATAGTCATGGGCTAAAGGTATATAGGCCGCTCTGTCTGTCGCAACGGCAAGTGCCACTCCCACAATTTCAGCCTGCATGTAGTTCAGGCTGGTGGTCTCTGTGTCAAAAGCAAATAAGGGCGCCGCTGTAATCGCCTCCATCCATTCGTCCAGCTGCGACGCCGCCAGGACGGTAATCACCTCAAGTGGCGGTGCCGCCGGCTCAATGGGTACTACTTCGTTAGCCGAGTCCATGTCACCGTCGGTCAACGCTTCGGATAGCCAACCCTTAAACTCAAGCTCTTTGTACCAGTGGGTCAGTGCCGTTGCATCAGGTGCTTTAGCCGATAAATCATCGGCGGAAAGCGCTAACTCACAGTCGGTCTTGATGGTGGCAAGCCGATAAGACAAATCTGCAGACTCGCGGTGTTCAGCAAGACGCGCTCCTAACTTTTGCGCCCCGCGTACAGGCAGTTCCGCAACACGAGGCAAATCTCCATAAATAGCCTCCAAACCGCCTAAATTTTGTAGCAAAGCCAGCGCCGTCTTCTCGCCCACGCCCGGTACGCCCGGAATGTTATCTACCTTGTCCCCCTGAAGCGCGAGCAAATCAATAATAAGCTCAGGTGGCACACCAAACTTTTCAACAACACCCCTATGGTCCAAGGTGGTGTTGGTCATGGTGTTAATCAACGTTACGTGGTCTCCCACGAGTTGCGCCATGTCCTTATCACCGGTTGAAATTAATACCGACTGCTGACGCGCTGCTGCTTGCACGGCTAGGGTGCCAATTACATCATCGGCTTCAACGCCGCTGACACAAACCAAAGGCAGGCCCATCGCTCGAATCATCGCGTGAATCGGCTCTATCTGCTCGCGTAATTCTTCAGGCATGGGAGGACGATTAGCTTTGTACTCGGCGTAAATTTCATTGCGAAACGTCGGGCCTTTTGCATCGAAGACCACAACGACCTGGTCACCCGGATAGTCGGCGACGAGTCTTCGAACCATGCCAACGACACCTTTTACCGCTCCCGTGTTTAACCCCTTAGAGTTCGTTAATGGCGGCAGGGCGTGATACGCACGAAACAGATAAGAAGAACCATCAATTAAAATGAGTGCACCACTCATGATCTCAATCCTCCCACAGGTAACGCGCTGAACGATAGGTGACCTTGACCTTAGCTAGATCCAGCGGCGCCTTGAAAAAACCATGGTAGTCCCCCATCGGGTTGACCAACACCACGTTGGCGCTGTGATCCAGCTCATAGGTGCCATCGGGAGCCGTTACCTTTCTAAAAGGGGCGTTAAAGCTTCTCGCGAATCCGAGAACCTTAATAAAGTCTCCGGTCACACCAACAAATGTAGGGTCAAAATACGGAACGTAAGCGGCCAAAACGTCCGGCGTATCCCTAGCCGGGTCGACCGTTACCATAACAACTTGGGTATCGGCTGCTTCTGTGGTTTCCAGCTCTCTCTTGAGTTTCGCCAAGAAAGACAATGTCGTAGGACAAATGTCGGGACAGTGGGTGAAGCCAAAAAAGAGCATTGTCCAATGGCCTTTGAAATTTTCCTTGGTAAAGGCTGCCCCGTCTTGATCAACCAGTGCAAAGCCGCCAGGGTCTCTTGGTGTATCAAAAACATACAACCCATTAATTTGCATTTCAGTGAGTGTCATGACTCTCGGCTGTTGAATCCGGTTAACGAAGCTCAACAAAATGACTGCGATGAATAACAAGATCCCCGCAACTGTTAACCAAACCCGGGTTTTTGTAGCCAATGCCAAAATAGGTGACTCCGCTGTTATTACCCGACTAAAACAATAAGCCCAGTAGCCAATGATCAACCAGCATGATGATAAACAACGCCAGAAGATAGGTAATCGAATACTTAAAGGTTTTCATGGGTGCATGGACGTTTTGACCACGGATGATCTCGATGGACCAATACAAAAAAACAACGCCTAGGCCTACCGCTCCCACCAAATAAATTGGACCGCTCATGTGGGTCGCAAAAGGCATAAGGGTGATCAAAAACATAATAATGGTGTAGAGCAAAATATGCAGTGCGGTAAAGCCCACACCGTGGGTCACCGGCAACATGGGAATACCGACAGTGGCGTACTCCTCGCGTCGATGAATGGCCAGCGCCCAGAAATGCGGTGGAGTCCACGCAAAAATAATCAAAACCAACAGCAGTGCATGACCATGAATCTCCCCGGTCACTGCCGTCCAACCCAGCAGCGGTGGCGCGGCACCCGCTAAACCCCCGATGACAATATTTTGAGGCGTCGCTCGCTTTAAAAACATGGTGTAGATGAAGGCGTAACCAATGAGACTGGCCACGGTCAACACGGCGGTTAACACATTCACCCAAACAACCAGCACCCAAACCCCAAGCAAAGCTAATGCTGTGGCAAACAGGATAGCGTCTCGCTGTGTAATGCGCCCCGTTGCGATAGGACGCGACTGAGTTCTTGCCATTTGCTGATCAATCCGTTCATCAACAATATGATTAATCGCTGCCGCTGCACCCGCGCACAGTGCAATACCAAGATTACCGAGCACCAGAGGCTGCCAGGGCACCCAACCCGGTACCGCCATGCACATCCCAATAAGTGCCGTTACAATCATTAGCGCAACCACCCGAGGCTTAGTCAGCTCGAGATAGTCCTGCCACAGTGGAGTCATTGGGACCGTTGATTCAGACATCATCAACCTCCCGAATATTCGCGT
>Ga0213863_10002044_pt1 | contig 14466 bp, 10 predicted proteins | sample PICome_8_FD_160128 | JGI IMG/M metagenome (GOLD analysis project Ga0213863, IMG submission 160128) | Coastal seawater microbial communities near Pivers Island, North Carolina, United States - PICO497 | ecosystem: Environmental > Aquatic > Marine > Coastal | place: USA: North Carolina... | reverse complement strand
CAAGGCTTTGTAAATAGCGACAATAGCCCTGAGATGCTGACCGTCGTTTTGGAGCTTCCTATCAGCCTGTGTAAAAACGACCCGTTGTGCATCAAGAACCCGTTGAAAATCGGCATAACCCTCTCGGTAACGTGTACTTGCAATTTCAAGTGCGCGCTCAGATGCATCAACAGTTTCCACCAGAAGAATCCGTTGTTCTTCGGTCTTATCTAACGCTATCGATGCGTCATTAATTTCCCTGGCGGCGTTGAGAACAGTATTTCGGTAAAGCTCTAACGCCTGCTGCAGCCGCGCATCCTGAATGCGAATATTGTTGGCGATTCTTCCCCAGTCAAACACGGTCCAACTCACTGCGGGTCCAACACCCAGTAACCCGGCGCTATCTTGAGAAGTCAGAGAATTCCCAGACCAACCGAGGCTGCCTCCAATCGCTATCGAAGGATAGTAGTCGGCTTCCGCAAGGCCAATTTGCGCAGACTGTGCGGCTACGGCCCACAGACTTGCGCGGACATCAGGGCGACGTTGAATAAGCACGGCGGGGAGCACCGACAACTCAACACGATGGCTATTAGGCAGCACTGCCGGTGCCGACGTCTCATTCGATAGTCGCTCATTTAACTCACCCGGCGCGCGTCCTAAAAGCGCGGAAAGCGCATTCGCAAGCTGCCCTACCGCTTGTTCTAAAGAGGGTAAAACCGCCAGTGTGGCTAAGTACTGTGTACGTGCCTGCTGCAAATCCAACTCAGACTGCTGCCCAGCCTCAAACATTTGTTTGGTAATGTCATAACTGCGGGACTGTAGGACCGCATTTTTATTCAAGATTGTAATTCGCCCCTGAGTTACGCGGTACTGCCAATAGATATCCGCCACGGCTGCAGCCAGGAGCACCTGTGCATCGCGTTGATTAGCAAGGGAAGCGAAATAAGCGGCATCAGCTGACTCAATGCCACGCTGAAAACGCCCCCAGAAGTCCAGCTCCCAACCCAAAGAAAAACCGGCATCCCAACTACTAAATCCGCTCTCCCCGGCGCCACTGCTGCGCTTGGCATAAGCCGCCTGCCCATTGACAGTTTGCACCTGTGGATAAAGCGTCGCGCCAGCGGCTGCAGCAAGCGCGCGGGCTTCTAAAACGCGAAGACCGGCAATCCTAAGTCCCGGATTTTCGACCCGAGCCTCTTCGATAAGCGCATCGAGCACTGGATCGTCAAATTGCTGCCACCACCGCTGCGTCGCCCTGTCTGACTCAGCGACCACAGTGACCGACTCCCCGTAAACAGATACCTCAAGACCTTCCAGCCAGCTGTCATCTGGCGGCTCATAATCGGGCCCAACGGTGGCACAACCCACCGAAAGCATCGACCAAAAGCATGCAGAAACGAAACGTTTATTCACGACGGTTTGAACTCATACTAAACAGGGGTGAACAAAACCCTAGGTGCTTTCACTATTTTCGTTACGGGCGGGCAGCGTTTCGCGATCCACCCACGCCCACATAAGTTGATAGCCTATGGCGAGGATCACCGAACCTAGAAACAACCCAATCAACCCCATACCCACCATGCCGCCCAGCGCTCCAATCAACACAACAGGCATAGGCACATCCACACCTCGACCGAGAAGCATTGGTTTGAGCACGTTATCTGCAAGGCCCGCAATAATTAAATAAACGGTAATAACCCCGTCCATAAGCGTTGAATCGCCGCCTGAGGTCCAAATCCAGATCAGTACCGGGAGCGTGACCAGCAGCGCAGGTAGCTGAATAATGCCGGTGACAAGTGCCACTACAGCCAAAACACCCGCAGCAGGGACACCGGCCCAAAGAAAACCGATACCCAACAACAGCGATTGAATCGTTGCCACCCCAATAACGCCCGTAGCGACTGAGCGCGTGGTTGCTACCGACAGTGCCTGCAGTTGCTCACCTCTGGCATCACCCACCAGCGTCACAGCGATACGCTTCATGGCCGCATCACCCGACTGTCCGTAGGCCATCATGATGCTTGCAACCACGATAGCGCATAGAAATACGCCAACCGTGCCCAACATACTCGTCGTACCGCCTAGCACACGTTTGATCAGCCCCCGCACCTCTTCGCCATGATCGGTTAATAGCGCCGCAAGATTGTCAGAGGCCTCTAGCCAAATCTCATAAACACGCTCGCCAATCATCGGCCACGCCCTCACTGATTCATCCGGCGGCGCTACCTCCAGCGTGCCCTGCTGCCAGGCATTGAGGATGGAGGCAACGTGGTCCACCAGCGACATGCCTAACAATGCAGTGGGAACCCCCAGCAACACCAGCCCAGTGCAGGCGACTAATGTCGCTGTGCGGCCGTCACTCCAACCCAAGGAACTTTGAATTTTCAAATATAGGGGATAGAGCGTAATGGCAAGAATGAGTGCCCACAGCATAATGCTCGCGAAAGGCGCGAAGATTTTGGCACAAATCCAGAGCAGCATCAGTGCGAAGACCAGCCGCAATGCCACCTGCAGCAGATCATGAGAAAGCTGCGTTTTCATGGTCTGATATTGCTCTTCCAAGGGATTTCTCCTAACGGGGGCAGTAGGTCGGACATTATGCACGTAAAGCGCGGTGATCACGACTGCATTCACGCACTGGACATTGGCCAACCGCATTGTGTGCAGCCCACTTAATGTACTACCCTGCGCTCCCTCACAAGTCTGTTCAAGGGTTCTAGCATCGGCCGTTGATCCGATAAGAACCGCATCACGAATAGTTTACGCCTCCTCAGTCAATTCGGTTATCACCATGCTTACAACACTCAAGGACGAATGGTTCGGGAATATCCGAGCAGACCTACTTGCAGGGCTTGTCGTGGCCCTTGCGCTCATTCCAGAGGCCATCGCTTTTTCCATTATCGCTGGGGTCGATCCCCGAGTGGGACTTTACGCATCCTTTTGCATTGCCGTGGTTATCGCCTTTGTTGGTGGACGTCCGGGCATGATTTCCGCAGCAACAGGTGCGATGGCTTTGGTAATGGTGACGCTAGTGAAAGAACATGGGTTGGAATACCTACTGGCTGCCACTATGTTGACGGGCGTGCTGCAAGTCATTGCAGGCTACCTAAAACTGGGCGAACTCATGCGCTTTGTCTCGCGCTCGGTAGTGACTGGCTTTGTTAACGCTTTGGCCATACTCATCTTCATGGCGCAGTTACCGGAACTGACGCAAGTCACCTGGCATGTCTATGCAATGACCGCGGCTGGCTTGGGAATCATTTATTTATTTCCCCGCCTACCGCTTATCGGCAGAGCCATACCCTCCCCTTTGGTCTGTATTATTACTCTGACTGCGGTCAGTATTCTGTTGGGTCTGGATATTAGAACGGTGGGAGATATGGGAGATTTACCCGATACGCTGCCCATCTTTTTGCTTCCTGATATCCCTTTGAACCTGGAAACCCTTATCACTATCCTGCCCTATTCCGTTGGCCTCGCCGTCGTCGGTCTCTTGGAATCCCTGATGACCGCCACCATCGTTGATGATCTCACCGATACACCGAGCGATAGAAACAAGGAATGTAAAGGTCAAGGCGTTGCCAATGTCGTATCGGGATGCTTTGGTGGTATGGCCGGTTGCGCCATGATCGGACAATCCATAATTAATGTGAAATCGGGTGGTCGAGGGCGACTCTCCACTCTAACCGCCGGCAGTGTTCTCATTATTATGGTGGTCTTCTTAGACAGCTGGCTACAACAGATACCCATGGCTGCCTTGGTTGCCGTTATGATCATGGTTTCTATTGGCACTTTTTCTTGGGTCTCTATTCGCGATTTAAGAAAGAATCCCGTGTCGAGCAACATCGTCATGATTACTACGGTCATTGTCGTAGTTGCGACTCACAACCTTGCCATCGGTGTTTTCGTAGGCGTCTTGCTGGCATCACTGTTCTTTGCCCACAAGATTGGCCGATTCATGGTGGTAAAAGCCGACCCTGAACCCGAGCTTGGCGCTCAAACTTACCGAGTTATCGGTCAAGTTTTCTTTGCTTCTAGCGAGCAGTTCATTGCCGCTTTTGACTTTAAAGAGGCTGTAGAACATGTCGTGATTGATTTGTCCCTTGCGCATTTTTGGGATGTCACCTCGGTCGCAGCATTGGATAAAGTCGTGATTAAATTTCGACGGGAGGGCGCTGAGGTCACGATCCATGGTATGAATGAAGCTACAGAAACCGTGGTAGATAAATTCGGCATTCATAACGACCCAGCAGAAGTCGAGAAATTAATGGGAGCGCACTAAACCTTGGAACAAGAAGAAGAAAAAATTATCGCAAGTGTTGACGGCTCAGTGGGTTCACTGGCGGTTTGCGAAGCTGCGGCTTGGGTAGCATCTCGGTTGAAACGCCGGCTACTGCTTTTACAGACCCTCGAGCGACGTCAACAGCACGGTGCTGATGACTGGAGCGGCACCATTGGCTTAGGCGCCCAATCTGAACTGCTTGAGCGAATGGCTCAACTCGATCAAGAACGCGGTCGCCTTGCAATGCAGTATGGCAAGACGCTTTTAACTGAGGCAGAAAGCCGCGCTATGGCCCACGGTGCCACTAACGTTGAAACGCTGCTCAGACATGGCGATTTTGTAGAGGCACTCGTTGAGCTCGAGGCTCAGGCCCGATTGATGGTCGTCGGTAAAGTGGGTACCGACCACGCCGGTGAATTCACAGCCCTTGGTTCCCATATCGAATCACTGATTCGACAAGTGCACACGTCAATTCTGATCACCGGCGCACAGTTCACTGCGCCCCAGAGTTTCATGTTGGCCTATGACGGTCGAGATACCGCCGAACGTTCTCTTGATCGTATTATCAAAGGTGGACTGTTAGCAGGACTGCCCTGCCACTTAGTGATGGTTGGCCATCATGATACAGGGCACATCGACAAGTTTGAGACAGCAACTATGCGGTTGAAAGATGAGGGCTACGAGGTTACCTCAAGGCTCATTGATGGAGGCGTCACCGACTCACTGCTCAACTACCAACGCGAGAATGATATTGGGTTGCTCATCATGGGGGCTTTCGCACATTCCAAAGTTAGGCATTTGTTTTTGGGCAGCAATACCATACGAATGATTCAAAGTAGCCTCTCGCCGCTTATTGTATTGCGTTAGCCGGAGTCACTTGCACCCCGGCAAAGATCGAGAAACTCAGTTACCTCGGGTCTATGGTGACGCTGTCGGCGCTGGCAAAAGTAAAACTTGCGTCTTAGACGCAACTTTTTTGGTAGGGACAGAGCGACCAGTGCGCCCTGCTCTAGGTGTGGCGCCAAGACCTTCTCCGACAAACAGCCTACGCCCAACTCCTGCTCCACAGCTCTTAAAATGGGTTCGTTATGACGCAACTCCAAGCGCACCCGCAGCTGGGGTACCAAAGAGGCAAAAACCTGATCAAATAATGACCGTGCACCGGAGTTAGGCTCTCGCAAAATCCAATCAACTCGGAGAATGTCGGCTTCCGTTAACCGCCCTGCCCGCGCTAACGGGTGTTTAGGGGCACAGAATGCGAATAGCTCGTCCTCGACCCAGGGAATTAAATCTACACCCTTGCTGCCTGTTTCATTCTCAATGAGTCCCAACTCACTTTCTCGATTCAGCACCCGAGCTACCACATCGGGGGTATTACCGGGCGTGATGTCAACTCTAGCCAGTGGGTATCGGGTCAACCATGCCGCGAGGTAGTCAACCATCAAATGGTTAGCAATAGTGAAACTCGCACTAATACTAAGATCGCCTGAGGGCGATGCTGATAACAACTCACCCTGTAGTTGACGGGCCTCTTCAAGCAACAGGCGTGATCTCACCTCCAGTTGGCGCCCCGTAGGGTTCAACACGAGGCGATTGGCAATACGATCGAAGAGCTCGGCGTTATGATTATTTTCCAGAGCTTTTAGGGCCGCACTTACGGCCGACTGCGACATTGCGAGAACCTGCCCTGCTTCTGCGGTTGTCCCAGTACTCGCAACGGCAATAAAAATTTCCAACTGGCGCAGGGAAAACCTCAGGGGCTCATTTCTTGGTACACGCATCCGCTCTCTCTACAGTATTTAATAAATAGGTTGATTGTACCTAAGAAAACAATTTAACAAGTAGACAATAAAAACCTACAATTCCCGCCCTCATAAATGGAGACCTCCGATGACCGAACAGAAAGCGACCAACGTACATTGGCATGACGGTGAAATTACACGAGCTGATCGTGATCGAATGATGAAGCAGCAAGGTGCCACACTATGGTTCACCGGGTTGTCAGGGAGCGGCAAAAGTACAATTGCGGTGGCGTTAGAGGCAAAATTGTTTGAGCGTGGCCATTTAAGCTACCGTCTTGACGGTGACAATATTCGCTTTGGCATCAACAAAAACCTCGGCTTCTCTGCGGAAGACCGCACAGAGAATATTCGACGTATTGGTGAAATAGCCAAGCTATTTGTTGACTCCAGCGTCATCGCTCTCAGCAGCTTTATTAGCCCTTATCGCGCTGACCGCGATCAGGTGCGAGCGTTACATGTCGAGTCTGGCATGACCTTCATCGAAGTCTTTGTTGACTGTGCTCTTGAGGAAGCAGAGAAGCGCGATCCCAAGGGGCTGTACAAAAAAGCTCGAGCAGGTGAGATCAAAAATTTTACGGGTATCGACGACCCCTACGAAGCCCCCGAGTCACCGGAAATCCATTTGCATACAGACCAAATGAGTCTTGAAGCTGAAGTTGACCTGCTTATTGACTATTTGGAAGAGCGCGGCATTTTAGCTGCCTAATAAGAGAATTAATTATGATTAAGCCCCATGGTTCAGATGTATTACTGCCCCTTTACGTTGCAGACAGTGACACAAGAGCACAACTGTTGGCAGAAGCTGAGGGCCTTCCCTCCCTGCTATTAAATTCAGCGGCTGCCGCGAACGCAGTGATGCTGGGTGCCGGTTATTTCAATCCCCTTCAAGGCTATATGAACTTAGCAGATGCACTGTCGGTCGCCAAAGATATGCGTACCTGCGACGGACTCTTTTGGCCCGTACCGGTGATTAACCTCACGCAAGACAAAAGTATCAGTGCGGGAAGCCGCATTGCCCTTCGAGATCCCAATGTCGATGGGCATCCTGTACTTGCGATTATGGATGTCACGGCTACAGAGTCTGTCACTGACGAACAAATAGGCGTTATGGCGGAACAGATTTTCGGTACTGGTGACGCGAGTCATCCCGGCGTTGCGACCTTCACACAACTGGGCAATCACCTGCTCTCTGGTTCCATTCAGGTTTTAAATTTTAGTTACTTCAGCGAAGAGTTTGCCGGCACTTTTCAAACTGCCGTTGAGATTCGTGCCGACATAGAGCAGCGTGGATGGCACAAGGTTGTGGCGTTTCAGACCCGCAACCCCATGCACCTAGCCCATGAAGAGCTGTGCCGCATGGCCATGGAACGCCTTGAAGCAGACGGCTGCATCGTGCACATGCTTTTAGGTAAGCTTAAAGCGGGAGATATACCCGCTGACGTGCGTGATGCCTGCATCCGTAAGATGGTCGATGTCTACTTCCCCCCTAACTCGGTCATGGTAAGCGGCTACGGCTTTGACATGTTGTACGCCGGCCCCAGAGAAGCCGTACTGCACGCGGTATTCCGCCAAAACATGGGGGCCACCCACCTGATTGTCGGTAGGGACCATGCGGGGGTCGGCGACTATTATGGCCCCTTTGAGGCCCAAACTATCTTCACCGAGTCAGTGCCTGAGGATGCCCTCGAAATCGAGATTTTTAGTGCCGATCATACGGCTTGGTCCAAGAAGCTGAACAAAGTCGTCATGATGCGCGAGGCACCGGATCACGATAAAGATGACTTTGTTTTACTCTCGGGTACCAAAGTTCGCGAGCTGTTGAGTGATGGCATTGCCCCACCTCCAGAATTTTCCCGCCCTGAAGTCGCGGAAATCTTGATGGCGTACTATCAATCCGAGATAGCTTAAAGGGGCGCTTAAGTCAGTGCCGAACAGGGGGCTTGACCTATAAGCCCCCTAGACTTTCCGGCTCATCGCCTCGCAACATACCCCAGAGGCGCTTGGCACGGCCACTATCGACGCTGCGCTGTGTCTGGTAACTGACATGCTGCATGGCGTCGGCCTCTGGATCAAACTGAATACCCCACAAGCCCTTTATTTCATTTGGCAGCAGTGAATACCGCATATCAACAACAAGGAAGGGATCTGATTCGTCTATCGCCAAGTAATCGTTAGAAAACCAGCGGAAGCGCTCAAGGTCCAGAGCTTGCTGTGAACCCGGCTGCAGCCAGGTCAAATGTACTCGGGGATCAAACGCGGCAACAGAGCCACCGGGAAAGACTTGAGCAGTTACACCCACGCGAACTGCATCTACCCAGAATTGTCCCTCATAGCGGTAAATCACTTTCCAAAGCAGAATATTACCCAGCGTGGGCTTAGCAGACACCGATGTGACGCTATGCCCCCGAGATTCCGCCAGGCCCTCCCCAATGGCAAGTGCACGATCATGCTGAAAACTGCTCAAAGCAAGATAGGCCATGGCCCAAACCAGTCCGAGGCGCGGCGCCCAAACAGACTGACGAAAGACGCCCCACAACACGCCAAACAACAGCGGTAGTGTAAATAGTGGGTCTATAACTGCTATCGTATTCCAAGCAACGCGAACGTCTGAGAACGGCCAGAGCAACAAGGTACCGTAGGTTGTGCAGGCGTCGAGTAGCCCGTGGGTTAAGTAGCCCAATATTGAAGCGAGCCAAAGCGTCAAGAAATCAATGCCCCGCCCAATGGTCTTCCAGAACGCCAGGGCACACAGCAAGGCGCCCACCGGAATAAATATCAGGGAGTGGGTAAATTGGCGGTGATATTCGAGGAACAGCAAAGGGTCCTGCTCTGAGCTAATCAACACATCGAGATCCGGCGCCATACCGGCCAGCGCACCCACTAAGGTCAAACGTGCAATATCGCGATGGCGCATAACCACCTGAGGCACAACGGCCCCCAGTGCTGCCTGACTCAATGGATCCAAATCACCCTACTCCTCTCGATTTTTTTTTGATCACAACTCAACCCGAACTTCGACCAGCAAGATACAATGTTGAGTCCGTGCATGACAGCACGAACGCAAATATAGGCGTTTTCGAGACTCTCCCGAAAACAGCCTTCCTATTGTAACGAGAGACCTGATTGCAACGCTGAAATTGCGCACAGCATAAACATTAAAGGACTCAAATGACTGTATTAATGAAAACTCTGGGGGGCATATTAGATGCTTTGGCTGAAAGTCAGCCCCATGAGATCTTACTAACAACCGCCATGAACTCAGGGGCTGAAGAAACCGTCACACGAGACGAACTGAGACATTGGTCTAACCAGTTGGCGCTGACACTGATAGATCACGGCGTTAAGCCCGGCGACTTGATACCCATACATCTGCCCACTTGCAATCAGTTTCTAGTGTCAGCTGTGGCCATTTTAAAGGCCGGCGGCACCCCTATGCCCGTCAGCAATCGCCTGCCCGAGAGCGAACTGGCCGGTCTCATTACACTCGCCAAGCCACCTCTGATGATCTCCAAACAACACTTCGATCAGCCCACCCTGGACCCAGATGACTTTCGGGACCGAGGCCCCATCACCGAGCCCCTGCCTGTGCGCATCAGCAATCCTATTAAAGCCTTGGCGTCTGGCGGCTCCACGGGAAAACCCAAACTCATCCTGACCACCGGGGATGCGCTTTTCGACCCACAAAATCCGGTGATCCCCCAACTCATGCGCTTTGAGCCCGGTGATCTCAAGTACTCCCCGGGACCGCTTTACCACAATGGACCCTTTTGGTTTTCCCTGAACATGCTAATTCGTGGTGGCCGAGTGCTACTTAATGAACGATTCAATGCCGCGCGCTGTCTTGAATTGGTTGAAAAGTATCGGCCCACGGTGCTCAACCTGGTACCCACGATGATGCAGCGCATGCTCAGAGACCCTAATTGGCCTACCATGGAGCTGGATTCTGTCCGTGTTGTATGGCACTTAGCGGCGCCCTGTCCGGCCTGGGCGAAAGAAGGCTTTATTGAAAAACTCGGAGGCGAGCGGGTTTTGGAGTTATGGGCAGCGACCGAAGCCAACGGGCTAACGATTATTGATGGTAACGAATGGCTGCAGCATAAAGGCAGTGTCGGCAAAGGTATTGGCACAGAAATTTTAATCCTAGATGAGCAGCGCGAACCGCTGCCAAACGGTGAAGTCGGGGAAATTTTCACCCGTATTGCCGGCGCGCCACCACCCTGTGAATATCTCGGATCAAACCCCCTCGAGAATCTTCGTGAGGGCTTTACCAGCGTGGGTGATCTGGGCTGGGTAGATGACGAAGGCTATCTGTACCTCGCCGATCGACGCACGGACTTAATTATCTCGGGAGGCTCAAATATATTCCCTGCGGAGGTGGAAGCCGTGATTACCCAGCATCCAAAGGTTCGTGATGCTGCCGTGATAGGCCTAGAAGATGATGATCTTGGCCGTCGGGTTCATGCGGTTGTGGAACCCATCTCAGACGGGAACGCAGAGGCGTTGTCCCTGGAGCTCTTGGACCTTTGTCGAGAACAGTTACTCAGCTATAAGGTTCCCAGAACAATTGAGCTGGTCGAGACACTGCCGCGCAATGAGGCCGGTAAGATTCGCCGCACATGGTTGCGTGATCAACGCGACGAAAGCACCAATGCCTCTACTTAGGGCTTGGAAACCCGGCGTGGCGGGATCCAAAGACATTGCCCACGGCTGGGCGGAACGTCGGTTGGCGGTTGTTCCTTATGTTATATCTTGTGTGTCATGCTGACTCAAGAGCACTGAAATCACGATAGTCGTTGCGCAGAAACATAAACTCTGAGGCGATTTCGTCGGCGGTTTCCTGCCCATTTTTGCCTATTCAAGGCCTTGGGGAGCGTTATCGTAAATCTGCCTTCATTTGTGTTTTCATCACTCAAGGTCATCTGATAGCCAGACAATCGCTATGAATCAAATTAACCCAAAAAAATTACTGAACAGCAAATGGACTGCAATACGTCCCATCAACAAAGAAAAGCATTTTGTCGTGAGCCGCGTAGCATTTGATGATGACGGTGTAGTCATCGAATGTGAGTTGAATGCGGTTATGTCTAATCGTTTTTTTGACATTGAGTGGTCGACATTAAAAGACCCTGCTGTATGGCTTCAAGGATGGCTCTAAGTCTTTAGCGGCCTTTAGCTTAAGTCGATTTTCTCAGCGCTGGCGCTTCTCCGGGTCTTGTTCTGGCCCCCACCAACCTCCCCTACATCTAATCACCCCCCGATCCTGCGAATTCAAGAATGACTGTACGCCCTTGTGTGATGGATAATAAAGTCATACCACTACTCGCAATCTTTTCATGGTGTTCGATAGGGATGGCAACTTGGGCCAGAGTTCGCTTACCGTGACGCGCCCTCACAACCTAGGGTATGCGAGAATTGTCGAGATTGCCCAAAACAGACCTTAGAGGATTAAATAATGGAAATGCCCAGCATGAGCCTTTTATCGATTACCCCAATGTATATTGCTTTACTTGGAATACTCTTCATTCCGTTCACTCTGCGCGTAGGTTTATATCGAGTTAAAAACGGTATCGACATCGGTGATGGAAAAGACGACGCGCTGATTAAACTGAACCGCGGGCAAGGTAACTTCATTGAGACCGTGCCTCTGGCTGTGATGTTGCTGATAGTAATGGAAATTCTCGGCGCCAGCACCACGTGGCTGCATGCGCTGGGGGCTTTATTAGTGATTGGCCGCTGCCTGCACTATGTCGGTATCACCGGGGCCGGGCCAGCAATCTGTCGACCTGTTGGTATGTTTTCCACATTAGGCGTTTACGCCGTCACTTCATTCTGGATTCTCTTTCACACGCTGGGCTAAAACTCTGTATTTATCCGATGGCGTCTGATGGCATCAACCCGTAGACGCCCTACCCCTTAAATAGCGATCGCCTCTGCGATGGAGGCGATACGCCCGGGCCGCCAAGGGCAAAGGACGTCCTCTACGCCCTGCCATCACTTTCGCGCCCGTTCCCAGTAAAACCCTATCTCTGTAATGCTTTTCTCAACCGCAAATCGCCTCGGGTACTTCAGTCTGCTGGCAGTCAACAAAGGCCGTGCACTCGGCATGTTACAAGAGCCACAGGGCGCAGCAGTTAATAATACTAGGGTCGTGCATCTACTGTTGGCGGATGGTTGAGCCCATTAGCGGGCATCAGTGCCTCGTCGGTGCTCCTGCAACCAACGGGCAAAAAAAAGCCCGCCAAATAGCGGGCTTTTTTTGCTTAGAACGTGCTTAGAAGCGCAAAGTACCACGCACACCGAACACCGCACCCTCATCCATGTAGAACGTGTGGCTACCCGCGAGTACAGGCGTATCGAAGCTTTGCTGCAGTGCCGCCTCATCGAAGATGTTACGACCGTAGGCCATGACTTCCCAGCGCTCGCCACCCAAACCAATGCGCGCATTGACTTTGGTGTACTCAGGAATCAGGTCGTTTTCATCGTTATCACCCGCAGACATAAATTCGCTGCGATAGTTCACATCAACACCTGCGAACAACTCCATACCCCCCAGCTGAGTGCGGAAGTCGACAAAGGCATTACCGCTCCAGTCAGAGGCGTACAGTGTGTTGACACCTGTAAGATCGTTGGCTGAGCCCTGAGCGATTCCCGCTGGAGTACCGCACAAGCCGTTGGCATCGAGTTGTAGCGCATTACACGGACCATCTACAAAATCACCATAAGTGGCATCAAGGTAGGCTGCGTTAACACCCACACGCAGCGCGTCGGTAACCTGCATTAACCAGTCCACTTCAAAGCCCTGCACCTCAGATGACGCCGCATTCTTCACAGAAAAGCCAACGCCTTTGAAAATAGTGGTCTGCAGATCGTCATATTCAGAGTAGAACGCCGCCCAATTCAAGCGCATGGCGCCGTCGAGAAACTCGTGCTTTCCACCAATCTCGATGGAGTCCACGGATTCGTCATCAAACTCGAAGTCAGCGTTGGGGACAGTGGATACAAATCCCCCAGGAGGCGGCAACTGCGCAACGCTGAAGTCACCTGGCTCTCCGTCATCAGCCGCACTGAATCCACCCGACTTAAAGCCTTGAGACCAGCTCACGTAGAGCATCGATGCATCACCCATATCCCACTGTAAGTTAAACGAGGGTGACAGATCGTCGGTCTTTCGACTGCCCACCCATTCCTTGTTGTAGGTATTAAAACTACTGGCCTGAATAATATCGAGGAAATAGTTATATCCGGTGGCGCAGGTGCCATCAAGACCACCATCCGCTGCACCAGGGCAGTTCAAATCACCCAGACGCTGGCTTGATAGTGCGTCTTTTTCCTCTTCGGTGTAGCGCAGACCCGCCGTCAGGCGCAGGCTATCGGTAATCTCGTAAGTACCTTGGGCAAACAATGCCCAGGACTCGGTTTCCTGATTAAAATTATGATTCCGGCTGATCTGGTTAGAACTGTACGCTCCACCGGTCAGCAGGGGCAGCAAATTGGGAATCGGAGCCCCAAAAGCAATGGAAGCAAACTGGGGAAACAATCCGTCGAAGTTGGTGTCAATGACCACCTGGCCTTGCATATCCAATTCGTTTTCGTCGTAGTAGGCTCCCACTGTGTAGGTAAAACGGTCCCCGATGTCAGAGGCCCAGCGAATTTCCTGGCTAAATTGCTCAAAATCGTGAATGTCTGACCGATCAATAAACTGCAGGGGCAGCCAATCTACGTCGACGTCATCAAAATACTCATAGCCTGCCCAGCCAGTGACCGAGGTTAAGGTACCGTTACCCACTTCCCAGTTCACATTCAGCGAGAAGTTCTGAATTTCATCCTCACTGTTCTCGGGCTTGTACCCAATACCCGCTGAAGAACAGGACGTGTCAGTACCGCAGTTATTGTCTTTATAAGTCGTGAAATCCTGCCCGGCAATTCCAGGGAAATCAGGGAAAAATGTATCCATCAGTGTGTAAGCAATGTCTGCAAATGCTGAGCGGTTTGGCACCTGCGCATTACGCTGCTCCGGGCTTAAGTATTTCCATGTCGCACTTGCGGCACCATCACGATCTCGCTCCATGTTGGTGTACTTCATATTGGCCGAGAACGTATCGCTAGGCTCCCAAACCAAAGTCAGTCGCCCGCCAGTTTCGTCAAGGGCGCCCTCATCCTCGTCTAAGTAGGCGTTGTATACATAGCCGTCGGTCTCGCGATAACGCAGGGCCAGACGGGCAGCAAAGGTATCGGTTCCGCCCTGAATATAACCTTCGTAAATTTGCCCACCGTTCTCTTCTATAGAAGCATTGATTTCCCCTTGGGCCTCATCTCCGGGCACGGGTGAAGCACTACTAATGTTGATCGCGCCGGCAACCGTGTTCTTGCCGAACAGCGTGCCCTGTGGGCCACGGAGCACCT
>Ga0213863_10002042_pt1 | contig 14469 bp, 9 predicted proteins | sample PICome_8_FD_160128 | JGI IMG/M metagenome (GOLD analysis project Ga0213863, IMG submission 160128) | Coastal seawater microbial communities near Pivers Island, North Carolina, United States - PICO497 | ecosystem: Environmental > Aquatic > Marine > Coastal | place: USA: North Carolina | collected... | reverse complement strand
CGATCGGATGTCTGCCATGGCAGCTGAACTCCAGAAAGTCGGCGCCGACGTCACCGTCGGAGAAGACAGCATCTCCATCCTACCCCCCGATGAATTACAGCCGGCTGAGATCGAGACCTATGGAGATCACCGTATGGCCATGTGCTTTTCGCTCATTGCGATGAGTAACAGTTCAGTGACGATTAAGGCACCTGAAGTAACCGCTAAAACTTTTCCCGATTATTTCACTGTTTTCGATTCGATCTGTCATCGTTAAGCATCATCAGATCGCCGATCAACAGCGCTGTCTGGAGATGGCGAGCGTCTAAACTACAAGCGATCATCCCAACAAATGAGAGACCGCATCACGTTCCTCTTGAAGCTCCTGCTCGGTTAGCGTCATACGAGATCGTGAAAACTCATTGATTTCGAGTCCCTGAACAATCCGCCAGGCGCCTTCCTCACACTGGCACGGGAAACTATAAATTAAGCCCGGCTCGATTTCGTAACTTCCGTCTGAATAGACACCCATCGAGACGATCTCCCCTTGACTCCCTAGAGACCAATCGCGCATGTGCTCGATCGCCGCATTGGCCGCACTGGCAGCACTGGATAACCCTCTCGCTTCGATGATTGCAGCGCCTCTCTGCTGCACCGTAGGAATAAAGGCGTCAGCGATCCACGCCGAATCAACTAAATCAGGGGCCGCTTTGCCGGCGACCGTTGCATGGAAAATATCTGGGTACTGGGTCGCAGAGTGGTTGCCCCAAATCGCCAAACCCTTTACATCATTGACATGAAAACCCGTTTTTTGAGCCAATTGGGTTGAGGCCCGATTGTGATCAAGGCGCGTCATCGCAGTAAATTGCGTCGGGTCTAGCCCCGGTGCGTTACGCTGGGCGATCAGACAATTGGTGTTGGCCGGATTACCCACGACCAAAACCTTTACATCGCGGTCTGCTTTCGCATCAAGCGCTTTGCCTTGAACGGAAAAAATTTGCGCATTGGCTTCGAGCAAGTCTTTCCGCTCCATACCAGGACCACGAGGCCTTGAGCCCACCAACAAAGCGTAAGCGACGCCATTGAAGGCTTCCTCTGGATCGTCTGTGGCCAAAATACTTTCAAGCAAAGGGAACGCGCAATCTTCGAGCTCCATAACCACGCCCCCCAAGGCACCCATCGCTGGTGGTATCTCCAACAACTGCAGTATCACTGGTTGATCCGCGCCCAACATCTGGCCCGAAGCAATGCGGAACAATAGCGAATAACTGATCTGTCCAGCTGCACCAGTAACGGCGACTTTAACGGCGGGTTTCATTTTAGAGCGACTCCTCAGACATTAATTGATAGTGGCGGCCTGCGCCTGGGCGGGCAGTATAACACCCTTTTTTTGACCAAAAGCGGGTCGAATGTTCATCTGGACCCAAGCATTGGGAATCAGGTTCTAACCGACAGGGCCAAAATTCCGACTGCGGCGAACATTCAGGAAATCTCCATTCTTCCGGTCCGGCAATAAATTCTAATTAAAACAATTATTTATAGACTTTTTAACACGCTCAAAGGCCCCAAGAAGGTTGACTTTGCACACCGCTTTGCTATTGTTTGCGGTCCTCTGGGACCGGCCACCAAAATCATTAAGTTCGGTGACCATCCCTCGGAAAAGCGCGGGGCATTACACTCAGCACCGCACTCAGGTTTCGTGTGTGTTAGGTTCAAAAGACCCAAGGCACAACGATCAGTTGCTGATTCAAATACGATCCGGCTTTTCGCCCACTGCGGTTGCGAACCTGCTGAGTATCTCATGAAGCCCGTGTCTTCTGTCACAGCTTTCGCTTCGGCTATGTCCGAGAGCCAATCAGTGACTCAACGCGTAACAGATTTTAAAAAGACCTACCGCCCCAGCGGGTGAGATTTTGGATATTAAAATGAGTAACAGACTCGACGGAAGAATAGGGTTACCCGCCCAAAGCGGTCTTTACGACCCCAATCAAGAGCACGACGCTTGCGGCGTTGGTTTCGTGGCACACATTAAAGGGGTCGCCAGTCATGGCATCATGACTGATGCCTATCAGGTCAACAGCCGCATGGATCATAGAGGTGGCTGCGGCTTTGAGGAAAACACAGGGGACGGCGCAGGCATCTTAACGGCGATTCCAGATGCTTTTTTTCGCAAAATTGCTGCAGAGCACGGATTTGAGCTCCCTGCGCTCGGTCTATACTCAGTCGGCAACCTCTTTTTGCCCACTGACGGTGATTTGAGGCAAGCTTGTCAATCTCAAATAGAGTCTATTATCGCAGAGGAAGGCCTCGACTTTTTGGCTTGGCGAGACGTCCCCATCGCCCCAGAAGACGCCGATATTGGCCCTGCGGCGCAAGCGGCCATGCCCCACATCGTCCAGCTTTTTGTTGGGCAGTCTGGCGCCTCTGCTCATCCAGATTCGGAAGCTGCCTTCTCCAGATCACTGTACATTGTGCGCAAGCGATTCTCTGCGGCACTACAACCGACCCTCGCACCTGGCCAGCTGGTTTATGCTTGCAGCCTATCGCCTCGGGTCATCGTCTACAAAGGCATGTTAACGCCCGCGCAGCTCTTTCCCTTCTATCCGGACTTGCTGAACCCAAGTTATGAGACGCACCTAGCAATGGTGCACTCTAGATTCAGCACCAACACCTTCCCTTCTTGGGATCGCGCGCAACCAAACCGCTATATGAGTCACAACGGTGAAATTAACACGTTGCGGGGCAACAAAAACTGGATGACTGCTCGCCAAGGCACAGTATCCTCAGCCCTTTTTGGCGATGACATCAAAAAGTTGTTTCCGCTGGTCGAGCCAGATTGCTCAGATTCCGGTACTTTCGACAACGCCCTCGAATTCCTGCTCATGACCGGAAGATCCTTACAAGAATCCGTCATGATGATGATTCCAGAAGCTTGGCAAGCCGATGTCAACATGGATCCAAAAAAACGCGCTTTTTACGAGTATCACTCGGCGCTCATGGAACCTTGGGACGGGCCAGCCTCCATTGTTTTCACCGATGGTCATGCCATTGGCGCTGTTTTAGACCGAAATGGATTACGCCCATCCCGTTACTACGTGACCACTGATGATCGCGTCATCATGGCCTCAGAGGTGGGCGTGCTTCCGGTTGATTCTAAAGATGTCGTGCTCAAGGGTAGGCTACAACCAGGAAAAATGTTCCTTCTTGACTTCGATGCTGGGCAACTCGTAGCGGATGACGCCGTGAAGTCAGAATATTCGGCGATGAGACCCTATCAAGATTGGCTGTCCGAGCAAAAGCTGACGCTTTCTGACTTTAACGATGCGCCTTCAGACGCGCCTTTTGCTGGGGATTCGCTTCTGCAGCGGATGCGCGCTTTTGGGTACACGACAGAAACGATGCAGTTCATGCTCAGGCCAATGATCACCGATTTAAGAGATCCTTTGGGTTCGATGGGCAACGATTCTGCGCTCGCTTGCCTTTCTGATAAATCGCGAATGGTTTACGACTACTTTAAGCAGCTTTTTGCACAGGTCACGAACCCTGCGATCGACTCGATACGAGAAGAAGTGGTGATGTCCTTGGGCTGCTTTGTTGGACCCGAGGGCAATCTGGTCGACAGCACCGAAGCTCAAGCCAAACGTCTACACTTAGCACATCCGATTCTCTCAACCGCAGAAATGGCCAAACTTAAAAACTTGGATCAGCATGGTTGGCGGGCTCGCATGATCGATATAACTTTTGATCATAGCGCAGGCGCGTCCGGGATGACGACGACGCTTGATCGGATATGTGAAGAGGCTAGCACTGCCATCAAAGACGGTTTCTCACTGATTATCCTCTCTGATCGCGCCGTATCGAGTCAGCGTATGGCGGTCAGTGCTCTGGCAGCCTGTGGCGCCGTTCATCACCACTTAATCTCGACCCACGAGAGAACACGCATCGGACTTCTGCTTGAAACCGCCGAAGCTCGAGAGGTCCATCATTTTTGCCTGCTGACGGGCTATGGTGCCGATGGCATTAATCCCTATCTTGCCCTCGACGCGCTCTGGCAGGCACGGGAGGACCAACTGCTCAATCAGGATGATATACCGGACCCAGCCGTTTTAACCGATAAGTACCGAAAAGCCGTCGGCAAAGGCATGCTGAAGGTCATGGGCAAAATGGGCATCTCAACACTGCAGTCGTACAAAGGAGCACAGATTTTTGAAGCCATTGGTCTCGCCGATGACATCATCGAGCGATGCTTTAGAGGAACCACCAGTCGTGTTAGCGGCATCAATTTCGAGACGTTTTTCACCGAGTCCCTGCAAAGGCACCGCTTGGGTTATCCCGAGCGCACGGCGGACAACGTAAGACAGCTACCCAACCCAGGGGATATTCACTGGCGCAGCGGTGGTGATGCGCACATGTGGGACCCGATTAGTATTTCCAACCTTCAAGTTGCAGCAAAGACCAATAGTCGCGATGCCTACGAAGCCTTTGCGCAACACGCCAACAACGTGGCGACTCGCCAAGCAACTCTTCGAGGTCTGCTCGCGCTTAAAACAGGCGTTTTTGCGCCTGTTCCGATTGAGGAGGTCGAGCCGGCGGCTGAGATTGTTAAACGCTTTTGCACCGGCGCGATGAGCTTGGGCTCGATTTCGACTGAGAGTCACGAAGCCTTGGCCATCGCGATGAACCGCATCGGCGGAAAATCGAACACTGGGGAAGGCGGCGAAGATCCAATCCGTTTTGAACCAATGGTTGACGGAGACTCTAAACGATCAGCGATCAAGCAAGTCGCCTCGGGTCGATTTGGTGTCACGACCTGGTACTTGGCCAATGCCGATGAAATTCAGATTAAGATCGTTCAAGGCGCGAAACCCGGAGAAGGCGGCGAGTTACCCGGCGGTAAAGTCGACGATTACATCGCAAAGATCCGGCATTCAACACCCGGGGTAGGCCTCATCAGTCCACCACCTCATCACGACATCTATTCGATTGAGGATATGGCGCAACTCATCCACGATCTGAAAAACGCCAACCCCAGTGCTCGTATCAGCGTCAAGTTAGGCTCGGAGATAGGCGTTGGCACCATTGCAGCCGGTGTTACTAAGGCAAAGGCTGATCATTTGGTGATTGCCGGTCATGATGGCGGTACCGGCGCATCTCCGCTGACCTCGATCAAGCATGCCGGCATGCCCTGGGAGCTCGGTCTCGCAGAGACCCACCAAACCCTTGTCATGAATAACTTAAGGTCACGCGTTGTGCTTCAGACCGATGGTCAGATCAAAACAGGTAGAGATGTTGTGATCGCAGCATTGCTGGGTGCAGAGGAATTCGGTTTTGCGACCGCACCTCTGGTCACAATGGGCTGTATCATGATGCGCAAATGTCATCTCAATACCTGTCCAGTGGGTATCGCGACCCAAGATCCCGTACTCAGAGAAAAATTTTCCGGCAAGCCAGAAAGCGTCGTTAACTACTTTTTTATGTTGGCTGAAGAGGTCCGCCAGTTGATGAGCGAACTGGGTTTCAGGGCGCTTCACGAGATGGTTGGGCAAACACAGTGCCTCGATACCGCAACGGCAGTTGCGCATTGGAAGTCGAAGGGACTGGACCTGTCAGGAATTTTGCAAAAAGCGCCCATCATCTACGAGGGCACTGAAATCTATTGCACACAGACTCAAGACCACGGTCTGGACAAGGCCCTTGATCGTGAGTTGATTGCTTTGGCCCGACCCGCTTTAGAATCTGGCGAGAAAGTGCGGATCGAGCGGGACGTTTTAAATATCAATCGGGTCGTTGGCACGATGCTGTCTCACGAGGTCGCTAAAGCCACTCGAGGAGAAATGCTGGCTGACGATTCTATTCACCTGAAATTGAAAGGTTCGGCCGGCCAAAGCGTTGGCGCCTGGCTTGCCCAAGGCATCACACTTGAAATTGAAGGAGATGCCAATGACTTCGTTGGAAAAGGTCTTTCCGGGGGGAAACTTATCCTTTACCCACCTAGAGATAGCACCTTCGCCGCAGAGGCCAATATATTGCTAGGCAACGTTGTTCTCTACGGAGCGACTTCTGGTGAAGCTTATTTCAGGGGCATTGCAGCGGAACGGTTTTGTGTCCGAAACAGTGGCGCAAAGGCCGTTGTTGAAGGCGTTGGAGACCATGGTTGCGAATACATGACTGGAGGCGTAGTGGTGATTCTAGGACCGACAGGCCGCAATTTTGGTGCTGGAATGAGCGGCGGCGTCGCCTACGTTTTAGATCGCAAGGGCGACTTTCACAAGCAGTGCAATATGGAGACCTTCGAACTTGAAACGCTCTCCGACGCCAACGAGGCTGAGCTCAAATCACTGATTGAAAAACACCATCACTACACAGGATCGGCTGTTGCTGAGGGCTTACTCAAGGACTGGGAACAGGAAAAAGCCGCTTTCATTAAAGTGATGCCCAGCGATTATAAGCGCGTACTCGAAGCACAGCAGCGCCAGCAAAAAACCGGAACAGCGTAGAGGTTTACGATTATGGGAAAAGCCACAGGATTTAAAGAATTTGAGCGTCAAACAGTGCCTTACCGTGATGCCAGTGAGCGCATGCTGGACTTCAAAGAAATCTACACAGCGCCAGATGAGGCTCACCTTGCCACTCAAGGTGCCCGCTGTATGGACTGCGGCGTGCCTTTTTGCCAAAGCAACAACGGCTGCCCAATCTCTAATTTAATACCCGAATGGAATGACCTTGTTTACAAGCATCAGTGGCGCGACGCGCTAGATCGACTTCACAAGACCAATAATTTTCCAGAATTTACGGGGCGAGTCTGTCCTGCACCTTGTGAAGGTGCGTGCGTTCTAGGAATCACCAATCCAGCCGTTACCATCAAAAATATCGAAGCGGCCATCATAGACCGAGGCTTCGAGGAGGGCTGGGTTGTACCGGAACCGCCAAACCAAAGAACGGGTAAAACCATTGCTGTCGTAGGTTCTGGGCCTTGCGGTTTATCGGCGGCGGCCCAACTGAACAAAGCGGGCCACTCCGTGACGGTGTTTGAGCGCGAAGATCGCATTGGCGGCCTGCTCATGTACGGCATCCCCAACATGAAGCTAGAGAAAAACCTCATTGAGCGTAGGGTAGATTTACTTCGAAAAGAGGGAATCGAGTTTTTAGTGAATCAAGATGTTGGAAAAACCGTTGACCCAACACGATTAATTCAAGACTTTGATGCTGTTCTTCTGGCCACAGGCGCAACCGTCGCTCGCGATCTCCCAATCCCTGGACGAGAGGGGCCAGGGGTTCACCTCGCCATGGAATTCTTAACTGCCAATACAAAAAGTTTACTCGATTCCAATCTGGAAGACGGGCACTTCATTTCCGCGAAGGATAAGAAGGTGATCGTCATTGGCGGCGGCGATACCGGGACCGATTGCATCGGGACATCGCTCAGGCACGGCTGCAAAAGCTTGGTCAACTTCGAATTATTACCACAACCACCCGAGTCACGATCAGATGACAATCCCTGGCCGCTGTGGCCGAGAATTTTCCGTGTGGATTATGGTCACGCTGAAAGCACCGACCGCTTTGGCAAAGACCCGAGAGAGTACTCCGTTCTTAGTAAATCCTTTCTGCGCGACGATGATGGCACCCTTAAAGGTGTGGTAACCATCGACGTTGATCACAACCTGAACGAGATTCCGGGTACAGAACGCACTTTTGAAGCGGACCTCGTCCTACTTTCGATGGGCTTTCTTCAACCCGAGCATTACATCAACGAATCGCTCAATCTCGATATCGATGCCAGAGGCAACTTTACGGCAGATAACGTGAATTTCAGAACCAGCGTTGCCAAGGTCTATGCGGCTGCAGACTGTCGGCGGGGACAAGACCTTGTCGTTCGCGCCATTAACGAGGGAAGAGAGGCTGCCCGGGAAATTGACAGAGATCTCATGGGGTTCTCAGAACTGCCCTAGGCTGTTGAAACACGCTGGTTCGAGCTGGTGCCGTCATTGATCAGGTCAAGTAAGCCGCTAATGTATCCCTGAGGTTGTCTTCGCCATACTCCGCTGTGATGACGGCATTCCCAAGCGACTCAAGGACGATCAAGCGCAGCCCCTCGCTCGTCGCCTTCTTGTCTCGACCCATCGCTGATCTGAATGCCACTGGGTCAAAACCTTTTTCTGGTGCTACGGGCAATCCAAAGGCCGTCAGCAACCGAGCAATACGGTCTCGAACCTGCTGGTCAATCATTCCTAATCGGCACGACAAATCAGCCGCCATAACCATACCAATGGCCACGGCCTCCCCATGAAGCACCCGCTCATAACCAGAGAGCGTCTCTATCGCATGGCCAAAGGTATGCCCGAAATTCAGCAGAGCCCTGCGGCCGCGTTCGGTTTCATCTTCGGCAACAATTTCGGCTTTAATTCGACAGCTCCATGCGATCATGACACTCAGCGCTGAGGTTTCGCGCTCCACTATTTCAGCGACGTGGTTTTCAAGCCAGACAAGGTAATCTTGATCAGCCAGCGCTGCATGCTTGACGATTTCTGCAAGCCCTGCTGCATATTCACGTGCGCTCAATGTGCGAAGCGTCGTGACATCGATCAGGACCGCATTGGGTTGATGGAAGGCACCCATCATATTCTTGCCCAAGGGATGATTGACGGCTGTTTTTCCGCCCACGGACGAATCAACCTGAGCAAGCAACGTTGTAGGTATTTGGACGACAGAAATTCCTCTCTGATAGATCGCCGCGGCAAAACCCGCGACATCACCCACAACGCCCCCGCCAACCGCCACAACGGTCGTATCACGGGTATATCCGCCTTCTAGCAAACAACCAACAATGGCCAGCACCTGATCCATCGTTTTGTGCGATTCTCCATCGGGCATCACGTAAGTACTCAACCCCCGCCCGCCGAACAAGGCCTGAATATTGACTGAGTAGAGACCGCTCACTGTTTCATTTGTGACGACAAATACCGAATCACCGATAGCGGCATCAAGCTCTGCGAAACCTCGGGCAGTCCCCTCAGAGACTAGACCCTCAACAAAATGAATCGGGTACGCTCTAGCACCCAAACCAACACGGATTGTTTTCATCACTCACTCACCCACTGCTGCTCGACCAAAGTCCGCATCAGGACTTCTAACATTTTTTTACCCGGACGATTGTCAACAGAAATCAGAACATTTGCGACTTCTCTATAAAGGGGATCTCTTTCTTGTTTCATCTGTTTCAAAAAAGTGCGGCGATCGACATTCTGCAGCAGCGGACGCTTTCGGTCGCCCTCGGTTCGCTTAAGCTGGGTTTCCAGGTCTGGATCCAAAAAGACAACCAACCCGCTCTGCTTTAAAAGCCTCCGGTTTTCAGGACGCAAGACGCAGCCGCCTCCTGTTGCCACGACAAGGCCTGCCTGGGAAGAGAGATTCTGAAGCACTGCAGTTTCTCTATCCCGAAATGCAGCCTCACCCTCAACGTCGAAAATAATTCGAACACTGACGCCACTGCGCTGCTCGATGGTTTGATCTGTATCAACAAACGAGAGACCAAGCCGCTTCGCAAGCAGCTTGCCCAGGGTTGTTTTCCCAGAGGCCATCGGCCCGACGAGGAACATACTTGAAGAACCATTGAGTTTCATTCGAGCTCACCAGAGTTATCTATCGCACACTCTGCCCTGAATCTCTGATGATTTTAGGCGTGATAAAGATGAGCAGTTCATCTTTATCATTAGTCCGAGCTGAATTGCGGAACAGACGGCCCACCAAAGGGAGGTCACCCAAAACCGGTGTCTTCAGCTGAATTAAATCAGTCCGAGTCTGATAGAGCCCGCCCAGCACCAAGGTCTCACCATCATTCACGATGACCTGGGTCTGAATGCTCTCGGTGTCGATGGCAGGTGGCCCACCAGGGGTTGGGTCGCCTCGAGAGTTATTGGTCACATCAAGCTCCAAAATAATTCGGTCATCCGGAGTGATTTGCGGTGTAACCGTCAGCCCCACCGTCGCATTGATGAACGCTGTCGCCGTTGCACCGCCACCCGTATCGGATTGATACGGAATCTGACTTCCTGAATTCACACTGGCGGTGCTCTTGTCTGAAGTGATGATCGTAGGTCTCGAAACTGTTTCGCCAATTCCTTCGCTCTCAAAAAGTTGCAGCTCGAGGTCGAGCAAAAGATCGTTATTCACGAGCCCAAACGCAATCCCCCCCGTCTTTCCAGATCCGGTTCCGAGATCGACAATAAGATTCTCTGCAGGGGTAGCGCCGAGGGTTTCGATCGAGCTGCCGTACTGGATACCGTTGGGGCTGTCCCCCCAGGTAATTTCACCCGCTGTTCCCCAACGAATCCCGGCTTCTCGCTTGAAGCTATCACTCGCTTTCACGATCCTTGCTTCGATCATGACTTGCCTAACCGGTATATCGAGCTGATCCAGCAAGCTGCGCAGCTGATTAATCCGGCTTTGAGTCTCCGTCAAGATAATGGAGTTGGTCCTATCATCGACAATCACCGAACCGCGCTCTGACACAATACCGCTGGGACTGTCTTCAGAGCCCGCGCCTCCCGCACTTGAAAATAAGCCCACGATTTCTGCCGCATTGGCATATTTCACTTTAATCAATTCTGTTCTCAAGGGAGCGAGCTCGGCGATTTCCTGTTTGTTTTCTAGCGCCGCCCTCTCTTGATCAGCGAGATCAGCGGCAGGCGCGACCAAAAGCACATTCCCCTGAACACGTTTATCGAGTCCGTTCGTCCGCAAAACAATATCTAGCGCTTGATCCCAGGGCACATCCTTGAGCCTCAAAGTGATCGTGCCCGATACAGCATCGCTGGCAACTAGGTTTAGATCAGCAAAATCAGCAACTATCTGTAACACAGCCCTGATTTCAATATTTTGGAAATTCAGCGATAACTTATCCCCTTCATACAGCAAGGTTCCATCGCCAGCGGTTGCAGGGCCTCTCCCTGCCACAATTGGTTTAACCTCGAGAATAAACCGATCATCAGCTTGATACGCCAAGTAGTCAAAAGCGCCTGTTGGCTGCACCTCAATCACCGTTGAAGCGCCTAGCTCGAAGACATCGATGAGCGAAACCGGGGTCGCAAAATCTGTTACATCAAGCTGCTGGACCAACTCTCTGGCGACTGACGCATCCGGCATCGTCAAAACAATGTTCCCTCCACGCTGATCAATATCAACCGCCATGTTGGCGTCGCTTAAAGAGACAATCACCCTACCCGCACCGTCATTACCGCGCCGAAAGTCGACGCCAGTCACGGCCTGAGTTGCGTCCACTCCTTCCTCAAAACGGGCAAGGCTATTGCCTTGTTGCGCCCCTAAATCTCGACCCACAGAAATCACAAGCGTCCGGCCGTTCACTCGAGTGGTGTAGCCCACCAGCTCTGCGAGGGCCACAATGATTCGCGTCCTATCACCCGCCTCTAAGATCGTGACGTTTTGTGCGGTCCCGGAACCTAAATTATGATATTTCGAAGCGAGTCCACTTCGCACCCCCACCAGATCTAGTGCAATCCGAGCTGGTTGAGCAATCGCATATCCAGAGGGAAGCGGCGGGACTTCGTCAAAGGTGAGTACAATATTGGTCTGATCTCCCTCGGCCATCGAGAAATCGACCTGCTGCAATTCAACTCCATAGGCCCCTGAAAGCACCAGCAGCCCCGAGCAGAGAACCCAACAACGCATCAGATATCGAACTGACTGAGACAACATCCTATTTTTCATAACCATCCTCGGTGCGTTATTCTTTCGCAGAACCTACTAATTCAACTGTTCTGGGCCGTAGCAACCATCCTCCGCCCCCATTGCTGACGATCTCGACAATTTCTAGACGATCTTCTTCAATTTTTTCGATTTTCCCCCACTGGGTACCGATATATTGATCCACTCCGACCTGATGGATTGTGCCTTCTTCATCGCGAATGAGCCCATAATATTGACCTCTTAGCTTGAGCGATCCGACAAGCTGAAGGGACGCAAGATTGAACCCCTCAAGGTAACTCTTCACATGATTTGAAGGCGGCTGAATAGAGCCAGGGACCGGCTCGTCAGCTCGCTCCGGCACCACTACCGGGGCCTGAAACGGGCTTCGCAGATTGGCGGCACCGTATTTAAAGGGCTCATAAGGCTTAAATTCAGGTAGCGGCGCAATGCTGCCATGAGGCGCCGCCGCGACCTCATCCATAAAGGCTCGCAAGTCTTGCATGTCAGCGCCACCAGAGCATCCTGCAAGCAACATCATCCAACACGCCATCAAAGCGGTCGCCCAAACATGAAAAGTGCGCCGAGCGCTAACGGCTTTCACGAGCCAGCTCCATCTTTATAGCGATAAGTCTTGGCTGTAATACCCATTTTTAGCAGGGTTCCGCCCTCTGTTCGGCCACCCCCTTGAGGTTGGATCTGAAAATCGTGGAGGGTGACGATCCGAGACAAATCTGCGACATCACTAACAAAAGCACCAAGGTTATGATAACCCCCGACCACTTCTATTCTGATGGGCTTCTCGATGTAATATTCTAGAATTCGTTCGGGTAACAGATCGATTTTATTGAAAACCAAACCATTGGATACACCGACTTTCGAAATGTCCTCGATCAAACCGGGGATTTCCGTATCTGATGGTAGCTGACTCAAGATTTGCTTAAAGCTTTCTTCCATCTCCAGCGCTTGTATCCGGTAGGACTCAAGGTGAACCGCTTGCCGGTATTTTTCTTTAAATTCAGTTTTGAGTAGACCTTCTTCCTTTACAACCCGATCGAGCTCTGTCTGCAAGTCCGTGACCAAAAAGAAATAGCCCAAGAGCAGCACACCGACAAAAACAGCAACACCCACGAGTGCCTTGACCGGCGCCGGCCATAGGCCAGCACTGCTAAAATCGATATCGTTAAGGTCGATTTCATTGAAATCGATCTCGTTCAACTTGGCCAAAGTATCTTTAAGAGCCATCAGCGGTCCCCAGCTTCAGCTGCCGGCGCACTCACACGCACCGACAACGAAAATCGGCTCGCCTCTGGCCCAGCCTGGGGATAGGCATTGATCGAGGTCACGTTGGCCCCGGTAAACCATGCCGATCCATCGAACTGACGCAACTGACTGGAGATTCGATTGTTGTCTTCGGCAACCCCCGTAATCGCGATTGATTCACCAGACAACGCGAGCCGCTCAAAAAAAACATTGTCGGATAACTGACGCGCCATTTCATCGAAAAGGCGAACACTGACGGGCCGATTGCCCTGCAATTCTTGGATAACCCGCATCCGGTCCAGCAGCTCTTTGCGCTTTTTTTGGAGCACTCGGATTTGGCTGATTTTTGACTCCAGATCTTTGATTTCAGCGCTTACAAAGGCATTTCGGGCGTTTTGACCCGAGATCTCTGCTTCATAGAATCGCCAGGCGCCCGCGGTTATCAAAGCTGCCATCAAAGCTGATGCCGCTAGCCCATTGACCAACTCCCGCTGCAAGCGCTCGCGCTTCCTAATGCGCCAAGGCAACAGATTAATTTTCAGATTAACCATGAGGGTTCCTGTAGGTTCATTTTACAGGCCTTAAACATCAGTCGAAGCTCCGCATCGCCAATCCGCAAGCGATCATCATCGAAGGCGCATCTTTCAACAGCCGCTCCTTATCGACGTGATCGCTGATCTGCATATTGTCGAAGGGATTAGCGACACTGCAGGGTGTGCCCAACTTCGCCTCAATGAAGCTTGCAAGTCCCGCTAGATTTGCGGTACCACCTGCCAGCACGATTCGATCAACATCATTAAATGCTGTAGCTGAATAAAAAAACTGCAAAGACCGCATGACCTGCTGTAGCAGCGCTTCCTTGAAAGGATTTAACACCGATTTCTCGTAGTCATCGGGAAGACCACCAAATTTTTTGGCATACCCGGCTTCGCCCGTTGTCATCCCATATTTTTTTTGGATTTCATCCGTCAGCTGCTTACCGCCAAACATCTGTTCCCGCGTATAGTGCACCTCGCTTCCGGAGACCACAGACAAGGTCATCATCTCAGCGCCAATATCAACAATCGCGAGGACGTCCTTGCCAATTTCTTCGCCATCGCGTGTAAACAGGTCTAGATCTAGGGAAATCGCTCTTTGAACACAGTGGGCCTCAATGTCGACGACTTCAGCTTCCAAGCCGGCCATCTCGACAGTGGCTTGCCGAGATTCAATGTGCTCTCGTCGACAAGCTGCAAGCAGAACTTCTACGAGTTCAGGCGATCGAGCGCTCTCTTCAAGCACCTGAAAATCAAGCGCAACTTCATCCAGCGGATAGGGAATATACTGATCCGCATCGAGCAACAATTGTTCTTCGATCTGATCTTCTTTCAGCGATGCAGGCACTTCGATGGTTTTGGTAAGCACCGCGGAGCCCGCAACAGCAACAGCCACCGCCTTTGCCTTGGCCTTTGTTGTCGATTTCAGTCGTTTAATCGCTTCTGAAACAGCATCAAGATCAACAATTTCTTGCTCTACTACCGCGTTTTC
>Ga0213863_10002041_pt1 | contig 14469 bp, 3 predicted proteins | sample PICome_8_FD_160128 | JGI IMG/M metagenome (GOLD analysis project Ga0213863, IMG submission 160128) | Coastal seawater microbial communities near Pivers Island, North Carolina, United States - PICO497 | ecosystem: Environmental > Aquatic > Marine > Coastal | place: USA: North Carolina | collected... | reverse complement strand
TCCAGTATCTTTTGAGCAAGTGGTAAAGGAGCAAGATCAATCTTACCTGAATAATCCAGAAAACAAGCAAGAGGGAGAAAATGTCGACGATTTAAAGAAAGATTTTGGTGGCTTAATAAACTTCAATAGCACCACCCTCGGAGGAAGTACTCAACCAGTCTCTCTTATTGGCTTTAATGAAGAAGATGAAACTAAAGCCCCTTTTTCTTATCGCTGGATCCCAGAAAGTGACCGTTACTTTTTGATCAAAATCACCCAGTTTCCATTTGGTCATAGACACCAACATCATGTAAGTAATGGATTCCTCGCACTTGAAGTAGATATTCAATGGCCTTACAAGGTGCCTGTCCCACCGGATGATTTCCGCAGGGTTCCTGAACGCTTTCGTTCGCATTTCCGCTTCCCGATTGCGATCAGCAGATAAATAACATTGAGGTGAAGTGGGGCGCTTGGATATCTGCAACCAGACCGAAAACATTGGTTGCCTCTTTTATACCTGTTATGATTGGTGCCAGCTTGGCTTTTTCAGTGCATCACGAGATAAATCATTTTCTCTTGTTTTTATGTTTTAGCTTTTCCCTTATGGTTCAAATTGGAACCAATCTTGCAAATGACTACTTTGATTTCATTCGTGGTTCGGACAGGAACCGAGTGCTCGCACCAACGAGAGCTGTGGCGAGCGGGTTATTAAGACCAAATCATGTAAGAAATGCAGCTTATCTTTTTCTAGGAATCAGTTTCGCGGTTGGGATTGTAATCTACAATATTTCAAACGGACCTCATTCATTGTTCTGGATTGGTCTTGCTTGCATATCATGTGCGGTTGTTTACACAGGTGGACCATTTCCATTGGCTTACAATGGTTTAGGGGATCTTTTTGTAATTCTCTTTTATGGTTTTATTGCGGTTGAGGCTACCCATTTCGTTCTTCTTGTAGAACAGAAAGCATTGTATACCCCCGATTTCATTGCTGCGTTAAGTATTGGTTGTATGACTAATATTCTTCTGGTGGTTAACAACTACAGGGATTATGAAGAAGATAAGAAAAACAAGAAAAACACACTGATTGTAATATTCGGTAGAAAATTCGGTTTTTTTCTTTTTATTTTCTGTAATCTTATTGCTCTTCTTATATGCCCATTTTTAGAACCAAGACTATGGCTTTTATATATTTGCCTACCCTTAAGTTTGTTTGGTGCTATTAAAATTCAAAAAGCAAAAACAAAAAAAGAGTTTGATCAATTACTTTCATTTTCTGCAATTTCATTACTATTTTCCGGAGTGCTAAGTACAGTAGGAATCCTGTGGTACTATTAATAAAATTTACTATTAACTGATCAAATACCCATAAGAATGAATTCTATTACTACCAAAAAATTCTCAAAATACTTGGCGAATTACATTAACAGAGATTGAATATTCAAAATGTACACACCTGACATATCCGAATTCCCTTCCTTTTCTTTGGAAAGATTACTCACGACTTGCTTTGGCTCCGTTGATGAAGAACTTAAGGCATGTATACTCATCGATCTTCCTGATCTTGAACTCATGCATGACTTGGCTTTTTTAAATGAAAGTTCATTTCAAGTACAAAAGTATGCAAAGAAGTATTTCCTTGACCCTCTTCTTGACGGGGTCGCGAACGAAGTTGGATATTCAAGTGTAGATTTCTTGGCTTTCAAAACCACTGGCGGATCTAATCTTGACCCTGAGGACGCGGTTACGGACGCGAGTGGTGCGGTATTATCCTTCGAACAGGATGTTTGTCCAAAATATGACATTATTCTCGCTATCACCGATTATTCATTAACCGCGCCTCTCACAGCTATGGCGAAAGTTCATAATTTTCGGGGAGCAACCTTACATGGTGTTAATGATATTATTCTTGGATCAGGACTAGCAGTTGATTACACCCAAATCAGTCAGCAAGCCGAGGTTTTCCGTAACACGCTCGATAAAACTGATTCCTTTGAACTTAGCTTCCAAGTCGAAGAATCTTCTTACACTCTCAATATAGTGTGTAATGGTCAAACCGCACAGAAAAGCCATGGACTTTGTCCTCCTGGTAAACCAGATATTGCAAACCTTCCTGCAGGTGAGGTTTATTTTGTTCCTGAAAGTGCCAGCGGTTCTTTTCCTTTCAGGTATTCCGACGGAACTCTGGCAGAAATGGTGGTAGTCGACGGTGCAATCAAAAAGGCTATTCTCATCAACGGAGATCAGACTCTTATTGATGATAGAAATTTGCAACTATCAGAAGATCCTGCAACCGGGATTATTGGTGAATTAGGTTTTGGTACCCAACTCTTACCTTTCTCAGGTAAGGATATACAGGATGAGAAAATTCTTGGAACTTGTCATGTGGCAACCGGTAGAAGCGATCACCTTGGCGGAAATTTAACCCCAGATTTATTCAATTCGCGTCTAAATGCTTCCCATGATGACATTCTTTTCGCTCCACCCAAAACCCCTGAGATCGTGGTAACCTCGGTCAAAATGACTAAAGATGGCAATACTCATTCCATTCTCGAAAATTTTACCCCAACTACATTCTTACTAGAGGCACTTGAATCTGCTTACCCAACTGAGAAATTTGCCGTCTCCGTTTAAGAAAACATTTAGTTACCATATTTTTTTGCCTTCCTTATGGACTAGGCGTATCATGTTTGTGCTAAATTTAACTTCCATTCTGGTGTTGGTTATACCCTAGTGTGGTAGCCTAATTTCTTTAAGAAATTACCTTAAACTGCCCAAAGCTTTAAAAGCTTTGCAAATATGTAATTATTGTTCGATGTTTAAGGGTATGCTTACTACGATAAAGTTTTTAAGCAATTCCCCACTGCTTCTCAGCCCACTTTTAACCTTAGTTCTTATATCCTTATTTGCTCCAGCAAGTAAGGCTAAAGCTCTAGTAGAATCTGATTTATCAACAAGTTATAAAATTTTTGATTTTAACTGGATTGATGCTTTAAATTCATTTGAAGACGCTAATGGTCCATATCCAAACCTTACCCTTTTTGAAAATAACCATTATGTGTTCAACAATAACTCAGCGGAAAACCTTTTCTTAACTGAAACATTTGGCTCTTCGTACACTGGAAGTGAAATATTTGAAAACAACACCAGTGGTCCCAACAGGTATCTTATTTTCTCCCCAGAATCGAATAGTACGACTTCGAGAAATTTTTTCTACTACAACCCACAAAACTCTTCAAACTTTGGATCGATTCAAGTTTTGCCCTATGTTTCGACTGGTCTTATTCAAGACAACACAACCTCACAAGGTGCAAAATTTGCTTACTCTTTAGAAGTAGACTCAATCAATCAACTTGTTCTGGCCGGTGCTCCGGGTGAAAATTCTTTCGTTGGAAAAGTGGTTGTTTATGATCGTAGTAATGATCTTAATTTAAGTGAACTCTTGGAGATTTCACCACCTGCTCAATTCCAAGAGTCTAATATGCAATTTGGTTCAGCGATTTCTACATATGATGACCTTCTTGCAATTGCTGCACCTAACAACGATAGCTTTTCCGGTGCGGTTTACATGTACCAAAGGCAATCGGATCAAAGTTACCAGTTCCTCGACAAAATTGTCGATACTAGTGGATCCAGCGGAGATATATTTGGCTACAAAATAAAACTTTCTGACTCTTGGTTGGTGGCGAGTTCTCCGCAAACTACAAGCAATGGAAACGGTAAATTATCCATTTATAATATTGAGTCCAATAACTCCGTATCCTTTCATTCCTACCTCACTGCTACAGATGCGTCAGCGAATGACGAATTCGGTTATGACATGTCCCTTGATGGAAACTTACTAGTTGTGGGTGCTCCGGGGGTGAATAGTGCTACCAACGGAGATGACTCCGGTGCTGCTTATGTTTTTGAATGGAATGCCTCCGGTAATCAATGGAGTCAGATACAAAAGCTTACACCTGAGAGTTTATCTGTAGACGATCAATTTGGCTATTCAGTTTCTATATCTAACAACTATATTTTTGTGGGATGTCTGAAAGGTGATGGGAATGGCGTAGATAGCGGATCTCTACATGTCTTTAAGCATAATGGAACGGAATGGGTTGAAATTGCTTCGCTCGCTCCTCCCACCTCTCTTTCTGGACAGCTCTTCTCCACAGATATTGATTCTCGAGGTAATTCAGTTTTTATTAGCTCTCCAGGTTCAGGTACGCATGGACAAGTTTTTGCCTTTGGAGTCGATCAGAATGACTCGGACTGGAAGCTTATCTCAACCATTGACTACAACCAATCAAGTGTACTTGCAGGCTCGACAACAATGGCACCCATTGCATCAGGAGATGGAATGATCGTTGTCGGTTCTCCAGAGGAAGGATCGCCATCTGAAGCCTGTGGTGGACTTCAAGCTTTTTTCAACCCTTCCTGGACCAGTAATCTGGCCTTCCCGAGCACCATCCCCCTTTTTGACCTCAATCTGCAATCCAGCTTTAATTTAAATGAAGACGGGCCAACATTCACTTTTGATTTTAATGCCAGTCACAAATTCGATCAAAACTTCACCTGGAGTATCGCCTCTGACCTTGGGAATGTGGGGAATGCAACCATCAACAGTAATTCTGGATTGTTGACCTTCTCGGCTTTACCCAATCTTTTTGGAGATCAAAACCTCACCATCCAAGCAACTACCGAAAACTCTTCTTCTACGCATGACATCGTAATCTCCATTGCTGCCGTTAATGATCCGCCCGAATTCCTTTATAACTCCAATATAACTTACTCCCTTCCTGCTGGCATGCTGAATGAACTCATGAATTTCAATTTCGACCTTCAGGATATTGATGGAGATGAAGTAGCCATCTCCCTCAAGAATGGAAGTAATCTGCCAGCAGGGCTCAGCCTTGAACCAATAGGTTTAGCGAGCTCAGGGCATAAAATTACCGGAATTCCAACTAGCTTATTGAACCCAGTTAATAATGTCGCTGAATACAACTTTACATTGATTTGCTCCGACCCGGATGGAGCCGAAGCTGAACAGGACTTTTCTATTTTAATTTACAAGGAAAATAGTCCACCTCAATTCGATTACAATGGCTCGACTTCTTCCATCGTTAGCTTGGAATTACTAGAGGATTTTTCGTCTACCGACTGGAATGAGGCGATACAAGCTCTGAGTTTTTCAGATCCGGATGGGGATGGCTTCACTTTGAGTATAAAAGAATATCCTTTGGATGGAAATCTGACCGTTATCAATTCGGATCCTAATTCAGATTCAGAGATATTATATATTCCCGAGCCGGATGAAAATGGCGAAAGGTCTTTCACCATTACCATTACGGACGATAACATCTTCCCTAAACAATCCGAAATCACATTTAATCTTTCTATCGAAAGTGTAAATGACTCGCCTCGGATTCTTTCAACAAGTCCTCCATCCGAAGCCTATGAAGGGGTTTCTTATTCTCACCAGTTTGATCTCTATGATCCAGACGAAAATGATGCTATCACAGTTCAATTGAGAGGACTTCCATCCTGGCTCACTTCTACGGATAACAATTTAAGTATCTCTGGGACTCCAAGCTGGGCCGACTACAATCAGGGTGCTCCGGCAGTTATTTTTCTTAGCTTTGCAGATCAACAAGGAAATACCATTGAAAGGTCTTACTCCATCAATGTAATCCCTAACAATTATCCCCCTGTAATCTCTCAATCCACCACTCACTTTGTAATATCTGAGGATCAAAACCCGACTGCTTGGCCCGCCCTACAATTAAATGCGATTGACCCAGATCGAAATGAAACCAATAGCACTTTAATCTGGAATATTGACCAAGGCCCAGATGCTCAATCTGGAACCATAATCTTAGAGTCAAATGACACTGCTGCCATAGTTCAATTTCAACCGGAAGGAAATTACAGTGGAATGGCTTACTTTTCAGTAAAAGTAAGTGAATACCCAGACAGTAATGCAAGCGACATTATTTATATATCCGTTGAAGTAGAACCCGTCGAAGACACTCCCATATTCGAAAGTAACCCGCAATCCCTCGATGCAATCGAAGGATATTCGTGGCAGTACGAAATCGTTGCTGTGGATGGGGACACCGAACAATCTCTTGTGATCTCATCGGACACCTCGCTTCCTCCATGGCTGACCTTAATTAGTATATCGAAAGGGAGTTCTATATTATATGGGACTCCCGTAATCGGACAGGCCGGGTCCTACCCAATAAGTTTAAGGGCAGAAGATGGAAATGGAAATTTTAGCTTGCAAGAATTCACTCTCAATGTGCTCGATGAAAATACCGCACCGATTCTTTCCATTCCTGAATTGAACAACATTCAAATTCTTGAAGATCAAGCTTGGATAACGAATCAAGTTTCTGTGATTGACCCAGACCGCCAAAATATTTTTTGGCTCCTGGATCAACATCCTACCTCAGGTAAAGTAGAATTTAATCCTAATTATGGTAAACAGGTAGAATTCTCCTACACGCCGGATGGCAATTTCTCTGGTTCTGATGCATTCACTATCCGAGTCACTGATGGTATAACTTCTGCAGTCGCATCCTACTCAGTATCGATTGAAGAAGTTTCCGATCCACCTCTATTCTCTTTGCTACCGGAATTTCTTAATATCAGTGACGATGACAATCTCTCAAAAACAATCGTAGTGAAAGATGGAGACGGGCCAGGGGGGCTTACCTTAACCTATAGCGGAAAACCGAACTGGATGCAGATTGACGACCGCCTTCTCGATCAGAATGGGACTATTTTCATCAGCGGATCTCCAACCTCCGACGATCAGGGAACGGTTAACCTAAGCCTAAGTGTTTTGGACAAAACTGATCCGGCAGAATATGAACTCACTCACTCGATTGATTTTGAAGTCGCAGTTTACAATCAACCTCCTCAATTCGAGCTCAATCAATATTATTTCGAAGTCCTTGAGGACAGTGGTGAAAAAACTCTGTCTGATTCCGATATCGTAGCAACCGATGACCAAACCTTACCGAGCAATCTGACCTGGTCCATTGGAACACAACCTGAATTTGGCACCATTACAATCGAACCAAATGGCAATGACCTTAACTACACCACTGAAAAAGACCGATTTGGTCTTTATTCCTTTACCCTGACCGTGACCGATGATGGAGGCATTAATAGTTCTTTACCCAAATCTACCTCGATTATTATTGATCTTAATGTTACCAATACCCCAGATGCTCCCGTTTTCACTTCGACTCCTCAAAGTGATCGGGATGATAAAGTAAGTTGGAATGATGAAAGCGAATATAATTATCTGATCGAAACATTCGACGCAGATTTAACTTATCCCTTAATTGAGTTAATCAGTCCGATTCCAAACTGGTTAAAATTCCAGATTTTGCCTGGAACTGAACCAGGAATTAGCAGGGCAGAACTGAAGGGAACTGCCCAAATAGGAGATGAAGGATCCTACAAAATAGAGATCAAAACCACAGACGGGTATTATTCCTCCACTCAATCGTTTACCTTGGAAATTAGAATTGATGACTACCCGCCTCAATTTCTTTCCACTAAAAACGATCTAGAAATCCAAAAAGTAAGGATTTTCATGGATGAAGATAGTAATGTCACCGAACAATATAATCTGCCCACCCACTATTATGCGAACGATCCTGATCCGAAAATTGCAGGCGGTATTTCTTGGTCAATTAGCCAGCATCCAAAAACTGGGAATCAATTAAGCATTGAAGGTAATGGTACGCGACCCGAGTTATTTCAATATTTTCCGGCTAAGAATTTCAATGGTTATGATGAGTTTTATCTGATGGCTTCGGATGGTCACAGGGAGTCTGAACTTAAATTTGAAGTGTTTCTCAGACCTTTACCTGACGCCCCAACATTTCTACAGCCGGATGCAACTAACTTCTCTCTGAGTGTGGGGGATTATTTTGAGGTTCTATTGGAAGCCGTTGATGAGGATTCGAGCCAACTAGAATTTAAAAAGTTTACTCCATCCTGGGAGGATAATGAATGGTTGTTTTTCAAAGATGGAAATTCATCCAAGTCGGTTTACCTCTATGGTAATGCCCGAATTAATAAAAAAAGTAACACCATTCCAGTTAGCGTTTCCGTTACCGATGAATCCGGAAGATTTGATACTTTAGACCTGGTCTTCTCCCTCGATGGAACAAATCAAAGTCCAGTTATTCAAGCCGGACGTGAACTCTCGATCATCTTCTCGGCGGATGGTGAGCCCATTTCACTAAACTTGAACGATTTAATAGCCACGGACCCCGAGAACGATCTGATTCTTTGGGAGCCATTCACCGAAGATGGAAAACTTATGGTGGTGACAGAAGAAAGTTCCTCTACTCGTAAATATACTGCTACAGATGCAAATATTACCCTCGAGCAAAATGGAAACAAGCTAGTGAAATTAGAATATTTACCCCATGACCCGAAGAGCCTGACTGGCGAGTTCATCCTCCGTGCTTCTGATGGAATTAGCCACGATCAGATCACTATTTATGCTTCAGTCCTAGAAGATACCATGACCCCTGTAATTGAAGGCAATAATACTGCTTCTATTGAGCAGGGGGAATACTTTGCCATGGACTTCAAGGTTTTGCATCAAGAAGATCATTACGATATTTCTTTAACTGGTGGACCCGATTGGGTATCGCTAAAAAAATTGGATAATAGCAGGTTTCGAATCAGTGGTACTTCGCCGTTACAGGATTTAAACCTTCATGCCGTCGAATTCTATGCAACATCCGGCGGTCGAAAGTCATCCAATTTCAAGCTCAGTCTTCAAACCATAGACAGTACTCCTCCAACCATCAATTTGCTTGGCGAAAGAGTGATCACGCTTAGCAAAGGTGCTGCATTTTCGGAGCCAGGTTATTTTGCTGAAGACAAATACGGCAATGACCTAACGAGTCAGGTTCTTGTTTCTCCAGACCTTGACCAAAACTTAACCTATAATGTTCTTAATTATACGGTTGAAGATCAAGATGGAAGCATCACGACTACAAGTCGCTATGTAAATATCTACGATTCATTCCCTTTGATTTTCTCTAAGGCTCTTTATTTAAAAACTCCTAATAAACCAGTCTTTTCTTGGACTCCATATGGTAACTTAATCCTTTGCGCTGATGGCTTGACCCAAATTAAAAGTATTGATTCTGACAAAAACACATGGACCAATCCATATGATATTCCGCGACCTTTCATCAGCAGAATCTCAAGCGGAGAGAAAGAGATCGAGATCATTCATCAAGTGCTTGGAGATAGTGTCCAAGTTAATAACATCCAGAAATTTGGCCAATCCTACTACTTAACTGGTTCGTACCAAGATATTTTGAGTATATCCGGGAAGACCAACTTATCCCAAAAGAATCATTCCTTCTTTGTTTGTAAATTGAGTGAGACCCTTACTTTGGATTGGATCAAGAGCTTCAATTCGGATGAAAAAGTTTCAAATTTACAAGTTGTAAAGTCGAGCAATGACGGGATTGTTCTCGGAGGAGATTTCACAGGAAATCTTTATGAAGATGAAAACCTTCTGCTTTCTTCGACCAAACAGTCCTCTGACATTTTTTTACTTGCCATTTCAGACCTGAATTCACCCGTACAAGTATCAAGCTTTGGACTGGACGGGAACGAAACTTTGTCGTCGATGAGTTCAATGGAAAATGGAGATTTAGTACTCGCAATTAATGTACAAAAAGTAGCTCAAAATCTTTACGGAGTTTTGATGGTTCTAGATCAGGAATTTAATCCTTCTGCAATTTCTTTCGAATCTGATTATGCCAACAGCTTGAATGATCTTTTGGTTTTGAATGAGTCTATTTACCTAGCCTGTGAATTCAGTGAAGAACTTTTTTTCCGGGTCTCAGGAATTCAAAATGTAGCGTCATCTGATCGAAATGCTTCAACTTTGATGAAATTTAATGCCTCTCTTGAGCATCAGTGGACTACGCTTTTAGAAGCAGAAGAATTCGCCAGCTTAACAGATCTTGAAAGCACGGTATCAGGGGATCTAATTGGATTAGTTGAACATGCTGGAAAGATTTCCGGTTTTAACAACCAAGATTTGCAAGGGAAGCAGGACATTTCCATATTCCGTTTCAATCAACAAGATGGCTCGATTCTCTGGAATGAAAATATCGGGGGGGGGGAGGAGGAGAGTGCAGGGAAGCTTGTGATCAATGAATCTGGAACCATGAGGGTCCTATTCAAAAGTGAATCAGACTTTGTTTTAGACGGAATTGAGATCAATGCAACCTTAGCGGATGAATACATCCTGCTTGCGTTCAAGGCTGGCAGTTCTTTTCAATTCCTAGAAGAAGAGAAATTATTTTTAACCGAGGGCGATTTTTTTACCTCAGAAATTAAACTCCTAAATTCTAATTATGCTCAATACCATTTAATTGAAGCTCCTAATTGGGTATCTCTCATAGATCATGGCCAAGGAAGCGCGACCATTTCAGGGACTCCGACTATAGGCACTTCCAGTGGGGTAGTGGTAATCTCCGCCCATGGTTTTGACCGAAGTTCAGCGAATTATAGTTTAGAATTTTCAGTAATAGAAAATAATACATCGTTTTCGAACTTAGAAATACCAGAGTTAACCAAAAATTATGAAATGAAAGGAAATGGTAAAATCCTTTCACTTGAGGATTATCCCAACGATCAAATCGGCGTATTAGGAAACACCACAGGTAATTTGTCATACCAAGGCATGACAATAAGCCCGAGTGGAAGGAAAGCCGGGTTCCTCCTCCTTTTAGACCAAGATTTTAATTACAAAAAGAAAGTTCTATTTAATTCGACGGTAGAAGCAGCTGTAAAGGGAATGACCATTGATAACGAAGGGAATACTTACATCACTGGGCACTTCAAAAATAACCTTTGGATTGGTCAAACGATATATTCTTCCAACGGGGGATACGATATTTTCCTGGCAAAGTTATCCCCAACGGGGGATGTGCTATCAGTGAATACCTACGGAGGATATGGGGATGATATTTCATCAAAATTGGGCCTTTCTCAGGATAAACTCATTCTTTCAGGTCAGTTCAGTGAATCCTTTCCTGTAAATGGTGAATTTATTGAAAGCAGTGGTTCCCAAGATGGATTCATTGCAATTTTTAAACCTGAACAGTTAAATACTTTTTTTAATTTCCATCAAGTAGGTGGGGCTGATTTCGACGAAATCACGGATTTCACCGCTACTGCATCCGGGGCAATTTTTCTAATTGGTAACTTTAGAAACTCCATCCTTTGGGGAAAGAAAACATACAATGCAGAATTTTCACGAACCAGTTCATTTATAGCATCTATCGATGAAAACTCAGAAGAGGATGCATTTGAAGTCCTATTCAGTGGTGGAACAATGGAGGCTCAATTTTTAAAATACGACCCGCTTATTCAAAGGTTTTATATCTCAGGTGAATTTGATAAGTCCTTATCTTTGAATGGGAATAATTATCCATCAAATGGAGGGTTAGATCTTTTCGTCATGAGTTTGAATGAAAATCTTTCTGCTTTGAATATAAAAGCCCTCGGGGGAAACGGGACCGACAGAGTAAGTGCTTTTGAATTAAACAATGATGGGAATTTATTGCTCTCGGGTACTTTTGCTCATTCCATTAAACTTGGAAATGATACCCTTAATTCTCTAGGCGATACGGACTCTTACCTTGCTAGCTTAAATCCAGATACCTTAGAGATTCAAGATACTTTCCTCCTTCAAGGATTATACAAAGATCAAATTGATGCTATTCAAATGATTAGACCTAACTATCTACTCTATGGATCAACGAATGAAACTTCACTTAGCGAAGTCAGTTTAAATATTGGTATCCTTGGTTATGCTGAAAATAGACCAAGCCTACTCACGCCTATTCCTGAAAAGATCTCTTCCAATACTTTTTTTAATTTCGAATTCAAAACCGGGCCTTGGTTAGCGGATCAAAACAATTTCACCATTAGTAGCGATTTACTACCGTCATGGATGCACGCAGAAATGAATACCGATGGGTCAGGGGTTTTGTCGGGCCAACCTCATTTTAAATCTCAAGATGTATCCTATGACTTTGGATTTACTATCAAATCTGAATCGGGTGAAATCCTGACTGTTAGTGAGTCCTTGGTTGTTAAAGATAGCTCACAATTCTCACCCCTTATTAAACTAGAAAAAGAATATTCTTTTTACCAATTTGAAAATTTCGAATTCACGATCCACGCCTATGATCGAAATAATGATCCTTTATTGATAAACCCAACTCTACCTGCATGGATGAACTTTAGTGCTTCCGGTTCAGGACTATGGAAATTCTATGGTTCCGCTGGGGTTGGCGAAACAGGGAGTCATGTCATTGAAATCATGGTAGTGGATACTTCCGGTCTCCAGTCACTTGTAAAAACCACAATAAATATTAAGCCAAATCTGGGAGGGAGTTCTTCCAGTAATCATGCATTACCAACCGGCTGGGATGAACAATGGATTGGCACCTATGCGATCAGTAATAATGGATGGTGTTATCATACCGTTTGGCACTGGGTATGGCTACAGCCCAGCGATAATATGAATGACTTATGGTTTCTGACCGAAACTGGGAATTGGTATTGGACAAACTCAGATAACTGGGACGCTAAAATTCAAAGTGGATATTTATACTCAGCAACGAAAAAATCATGGATTTATTGCAGGAAAGATGTTGCTGAGCGAACCATCAGTTACGACTATACCGAGAAGGTATGGGAAAAATTTGAATAATTAAGAAGCCAACAATTTCTTGTTTTTAAGCAAGGACTGAAGTTTTTTGTATATGGCTGAATAAAGGGAATCTTCATCCAGCTTAAATTCTTTCCGAAGCTGAGAAACGGAACTACCATGAGGTATAAATTCATCGGGCCAACCAAAGCGAGTTATAGTAGATCGACCACCTGTATCACTTAAGTACTCAAGAATTGCAGATCCAAAGCCACCCTTGAGCACCCCATCTTCAAGAGTAAAAATATGATCAAAGTCTTCAGCATGATTCGATAACAAATGGGTATCCAGGGGCTTAATGAACCGAGCATTGACAATGGTAAAGCCAATTCCGAATTCCAGTAAGAACCTGGAATTTAGTTGGATCGCGACTTCAACAAAATCTCCAATTGCCCAGATGGCTCCAAGTTCGCCGCTCTCAAGCACTTCAGCCTTTCCTATTTCTAGATTAGAAGCTACTTCGGGTACTTTTACTCCAAGACCATTTCCGCGAGGATAACGAATAAAAGCAGGCTGGTCAGAATTAACACCAGTATATACCATGTTCTGTAATTCAGCTTCATGCCTTGGTTGCATGATAATGGCATTGGGAACGCAGTTTAGATATGATATGTCAAAAAGTCCGTGATGAGTAGGTCCATCATTGGGAGAAAGTCCCGCACGGTCTAAGCAAAAAGTTACTGGTAAATTTTGTAAGCAAACATCATGAATAATGGGGTCATAAGCACGTTGCAAAAATGTTGAGTAGATAGCACATACCGGTCTCATACCCTTCGTAGCCATCCCAGCTGCCAGCAAGACTGCATGCTCTTCCGCAATGCCAACATCGAAAAAGCGATCTGGACAATTTTCCTGAAAAGCATCAAGTCCAGTACCACTTGGCATCGCAGCAGTAATACCCACAACACGTCTGTCTTCTTTCGCTAATTTGGAGAGAACCTCACCAAAAACATCCTGATACTTGGGAGGAGAACCGGGTGGTGAAGCTTTCATTACCCCCGTTTTTTTCTCAAAAGGTCCTGATCCATGCCATTTTTCTGGTTCCTTCAATGCAACCGGATAGCCTTTTCCTTTTTGGGTCAAAATATGGAGGACAATCGGCTCCTCTGATTTCTTGGCGAACTCGAGAAAGTGAACAAGAGAGTCAATATCATGACCGTCAATGGGACCGAGATATCGAATCCCTAACTTTTCGAAAATAGAAGAGGGGGCGAGCAGTTCCTTGGTGTCTCTTTTAGCCTTGGAAACAAACTTCATTAATGACTTTCCGCCAGGCACCGATGAGAGGACAGATTCAGCATCTCTGTGAAGTTTGTTGTATACAGGATTGGCGATTAATTCATTAAAATATTTGGAGAAGGCACCTACATTTTTTGCAATCGACCATTCATTATCATTCAAAACTAAAATGAACTTTTTGGTGGAACAGGATATATTATTAAGAGCCTCGAGGGTTATACCACAGGTAAATGCTGCATCACCGGCGATGGCAACCACATGGTTGTCCTCAGATTTCATGTCGCGTGCCATACACATGCCCAAAGCTGCGGACAATGCAGTCCCTGCATGTCCTGCACCATAGGAATCATGAACGCTTTCTTCTCGGCAAAGGAAACCACTGTAGCCGCCTTCATTTCTTAGTTTTTCAAATTTATCATCGGTCCTGCCAGTAAGTAACTTATGGACATACCCTTGGTGAGAAACATCCCAGCAAAAAGAATCCC
>Ga0213863_10002040_pt1 | contig 14474 bp, 12 predicted proteins | sample PICome_8_FD_160128 | JGI IMG/M metagenome (GOLD analysis project Ga0213863, IMG submission 160128) | Coastal seawater microbial communities near Pivers Island, North Carolina, United States - PICO497 | ecosystem: Environmental > Aquatic > Marine > Coastal | place: USA: North Carolina... | reverse complement strand
TGAGCAGCCCCATCAATACGCCGTCGGCATGGAACAGGTGCTGATTAATGGTGTTGCCGTCATTGAGGACAGTGCAGCCACGGGCGCTACGCCGGGACGCGTCGTCAGAGGGCCGGGCTGGACCGGATGGCAATGACTCACTGCCCGCAGCCACCCGTGCCCTAGGTCGGTTACAATCACGGCTTTCGGTTAATCAGCGTCACTATGGACCATCAAAGCCCTCTAAAAAGCCCATCCCCACAAGCCTGGACTGACTGCGTACTCAACAATTTTGATGCCTTTCTTCTCGATCACGCTGCCGCCGAGAAAAAGGCATCGGGCATGGCGCTATCGATGGTGTCCCACTACCCAGACAAACCCAAGTTAGTGCTCGCAATGGCGGAACTTGCTGTTGAAGAAATGGTTCATTTCCGCGAGGTCATTAAAATCATTCAGTCACGTGGGCTGGCATTGGGTGCTGATGTTAAGGACCCCTATGTCAACAGTATTAGGAGCTTATTACGTCAAGGCTCCGAACTTTATCTTTTAGATCGATTACTGACCGCCGGCGCCATTGAGGCTCGAGGCGCCGAGCGTTTTGGGTTGATTGCTGCGGCACTACCCGAAGGTGAGTTAAAAACCTTTTACCGGTCGATTACACGATCTGAAGACCGACACTTCGAGCTGTTTTTAGATCTCGCCTCCGAATATTTTTCAGCCGACACGATCAGCACGCGTTGGCAGGAAATACTCACTTTTGAGAGTCAGGTGGTTGCCGAGTTACCTATTCGTGCCGCACTCCATTGAGACCAGACGCTGACACCGTCATCGATAAATACCTATCGCGCTATGCTCTACTACCCGCGCTTCCCAAACTAACAAGTCACTGGCAGCACGTGATGGTGATTCCTTGCTTTAGGGAAGATCCAGAGTTCCTGACAAGAATTACTGACCCCCCCCCTGGGCAAACCTTGCTTGTGATCGGTGTTCTAAACCGTCCCGAGACCGATTTAGATCCCAATGCCAATAGCGCACTGTTGAGCCACCTAGAACATCTGGGGGAGCGTTCACCACTTTCAGGGGCCTTATTGTGCCCTTTGTCACCCGCCACCACACTACTCATGATAGACCTCGAGCACCTCGAGGGATTGACCCCAAAAAATGAGGGTGTAGGTAGAGCAAGGCGGGTCGGGTGCGATCTCGCACTTTGGCTCATGCAGCAGGGTCACATTGAGTCTAAATGGATTTATTCTTGCGATGCCGATGCCGAATGGCCTTCACATTATTTCAGTCAATCTTGGCCCACTGATGCAGCAGCCATATCCCTTCCGTTCCAGCATGTACTGGATACCGGAACGTCCTTAGGCAAGGCCACGTTGATCTACGAGCTCTGGCTACATCACTACATTATAGGTCTCGAATTTTCAGCATCGCCCTATGCTTTTCACACACTGGGCAGCAGCTGCGGCTTTAACGCCCGCTGCTACGCAGCCGTTCGCGGTATGCCGCTGCGTGCCGGTGCTGAAGATTTTTACCTGCTTAACAAACTGGCCAAAGTGGGCGAGATCTGTCGACCGGCAGGACCGCCTGTGCTTATACAAGCTCGCGCCTCAGACCGTGTGCCCTTTGGAACAGGACCGGCTGTCTCACGTTTGATGGCAACAGAACAGCCAGAGACAACCCCTTTTTTTTACCATTGCGACTGCTTTTTGGCCCTTAAAGCGACACTTGAATGTTTTTCGCAGTGGTTAGATCGCCCGAACCCCAACATAACTCAAGACCTGTCCCAGCGTTTGCCCAAGGCGCTCGCTTTGACAGCAACTACACTCCTAATGAACTTAGGACTCCTGAAGGCCCTTTCCCATACGCAAGAAAGCAGCCGTGACCGTGCCCAACGGGCACGACAACTTCACACCTGGTTTGACGGATTTAAGACACTCAAATTTTTGAATGGGTTACGCGAGCACACCGGCGGCCATGCAACCTATCGGCAAATACAAGGTGATGGTACGACGCCTCTCAATGCAGAGGCTTTACTGACGTCGCGCAATACCATCATTAGTCAGTGGGGCTGGCGAGCTGATTAAAGCAAGGCATTATTGTCGTACCAGGGGTGCCAAAACGACCCCAGATTCCACTACACTACTACGACTTTTAGACGAGATAGCACTATGATCGACCGCGTAATCGCTGTGATGCAAGACGACCTGGTGATGCTGGCCCTCCCGGCTTTTTTTGCCGCCCTGGGCATTGAATTGTTATGGGCAAAAAAACAGTTCAGACCCGTCTACGAAAGCCAAGACTTTTGGGCCTCCATGCGCATCATGGTCTTAACTGTTTTTGTCGATCTCCTGCCCAAGCTTGGCGGTATCTTGCTCATGTTTGTTTGCTACGACCTGTCTCCGTTAAAAGACATCGTCGGTAGAACGCTGCCTTGGTGGATCTTGCTGTTTTTCCTAGACGACCTCACTTACTACTTATTTCATCGCGGTAATCATGAAGTACGATGGATGTGGGCGGGACACTCATCGCACCATAACTCTCAATATTACAACTTGGGAACGGCATTACGCCAAGGTGTGGGGGAGCGAGTTTCAAAATATGTGTTCTGGTGTCCGCTCGCTTTACTTGGCTTCGACCCAGTTATGATCGTCACCATGTTAAGCATCAGTTTGATTTACCAATATTGGTTGCATACAGAAGCCATTGATCGAATGCCTGCCTGGTATGAGTTTATTTTTAACACCCCCTCTCACCATCGAGTGCATCATGGCTCCAATACCCGCTACCTTGACCGTAACCACGGGGCCACACTTATCATATGGGATAGGCTCATGGGTACCTTCAGCGAAGAGCTCGACTCGGAACCTGTGCGCTACGGGCTTACCAACAATATAAGCTCACAGCGCGTTCTCGATGTGGCCTTTGGGGAATACGGCAATATGTCACGAGACATCAAGCGTGCCGAGCGCTGGCAAGACAAACTCGCCTATTTATTCAAAGCCCCGGGGTGGAGCCACGACGGTCCCGATAAACGCTCTAACACGCTGCGTCGTCAGGCGGGGTTGAGCTAGGCGGCAGAGGGCCTCTAAAACACTCGCAGGCGTAGGTGCGAGTTATGCCGGGAGACGTTTTGCGCAGTTCATGGAATGCTATCAGGCACTCATAAAAAGACTAACGCCTGCGTGTTACAACCGATACTTGAATGTCGAGACCTTTCAATTCGACTTCAAAACAGCTGCGTGCCAGAATTTACGTTCACCCTATGAAGACGTCAAAGCCATGAGTCAGTTTAAATATCAGGCCGGTCAGTGGTTCTTCGTACTGCTGGCAAGTTTCACCCTTCCTGTGACGGCAGCGAACGATGCTGCCCTCCAAATCTCGGTAGCGGGCGGGGCATTTAATGCAAAGTTTAAATTCTTTAACGCAGCTGATGGCTGTCCCAACTACAACGACATTCCCGGTGCGAAAAATTTTCTGGGCGGCGTACGCGCGTCTGATAAGGGCAGCAGTAAACGCTTACCCCTAGATACACCCATCCATGTGTTTTTATTTAAACCCAGAGATACTCCGGGCATTTCTGCAGGCGGAGGCGCGACAGAAATAAGACGACGGGCACTACAGCTAACCCTAAGCGGGGATGCCTCTCTGAGATACACTGAATTTAACGATCACGTCCCCAGTTGGGAAGCTACTGACAACGTTAGCGTAGAACCGGCAGAAGCCTGCTTACCCACTGACCCTACTGAACCCCAGCCAATAGAAATACCAACAGCAGAATCTGCTGCAGAGAGCGAACCTGCAGAACCCAAAGATCATAAATAGGCACCACCCTAACTAGGCAACGTCGTCGCAGAGCTTGCCGCCAGAAAGGATCAATATGAGTCAGCATTATTTTATTTGCACCGCGATCACCCTGACGGCCTTGTTGTTGCCCTCGCTCACGAGTGCCAGCACTAGCACGGATCCATTGTTTGCGAGCATCCAAGATGACATACCACTTCGAGCAGAAGGCCAAGGACAATATGATCAGCTCATCATTCGAGGCGCTTATTTAATCGACGGGACAGGCGCGCCAGCGACCGGACCGGTGGATGTCGTTGTTGAAAAAAACCGGATCACTCAGGTCACAACAGTCGGCACTCCCGGCATTGCCATCGACCCTGAAGGCCGACCCGTATTGCTCGACGGGGCCGACTTAAAGACTCGGGAAATCGATGCCCATGGCAAATACTTGTTGCCAGGCTTCGTTGACTCCCACACTCATATTCACGCACCGGATAAACGTCAAAAGGTCTCTGCTGACTACATCTTTAAGCTTTGGTTGGGCCATGGCGTCACCAGCACGAGAGAGGTATTTGGTTCCGACGGTGAAAGCCGGCTTTTAGCCTTGAAGGCGCTTAGCGAGAAAAATGCCATCACCGCGCCTCGCATTACCGCTTTCCCCTACTTCGCCATGCCTGCGGATGGCGATGAAAAATTACCGGCCATCACCTCTGCCGAGGATGCCAGAAAAAGGGTCCGCTACTTAAAGCGCATCGGCGCCGACGGGATTAAGTTTATGGGGGCTCCAGAAGATATTTTGTGGGCCGCTTTAGACGAGGCTGAACAACAGGGCCTGGGCACAACCATGCATCACGCTCAATTAAACGTAGCCCATGCGAATGTACTGGATACCTCAAGCCACGGTCTGGATTGCATGGAACACTGGTACGGACTGCCTGAGGCACTGTTTACGGACAAAGTTATACAAGACTACCCCTCTGATTACATTTACAGCAACGAGCAACAGCGCTTTGCCCAAGCAGGACGTCTATGGAAGCAGGCCGCAGGGCCGGGAACTGAACGCTGGAATGAAGTTATGAATACGTTACTCGAGCGTGATTTTTGTTTAAGTCCCACTTTCACCATCTATTTAGCTAGCCGGGATCTTATGCGCGCCTACACCGCCGAGTGGCACTACGAATATACCGCCCCAGCGCTATGGGATTTCTACCGGGCCAGTCGCGAAAAACACGGCTCCTTCTTTTTTAATTGGACAACTCAGGATGAGATCGAGTGGAAACACAACTATCAGCTCTGGATGCAATTCGTTAACGAGTACAAGAATCGTGGAGGCAAAGTCGTCGTGGGCAGCGACACCGGGTATATTTATAGCCTTTATGGCTTTGGCTACATTCAAGAGCTAGAACTTCTGCAAGAAGCAGGTTTCCATCCGCTTGAGGTGATCCGCGCAGCGACTAAAATAGGCGCTCAAGTTTTAGGACAAGAGAGCGAACTCGGTACCGTGCAGGTTGGAAAAAAAGCAGACCTCATTATTGTGGATGAAAACCCGCTGCATAACCTTAAGTCTCTTTATGGTACTGGCGTGCCTAAATTAAACGAGAAAAACCAGCGAGTTGAACGTGTTGGTGGCGTTCGATGGACCATCAAGGACGGTATTGTCTACGATGCTCGTGCGCTCCTGGCCGACGTACGAGCTATGGTAAAAGCACAGAAAATAGCGGCGGGACTTGATCCAAAACTTCCAATGCCTGTTGAGCAGTAGACGCATTACCACCATCCAAAAGACACACTGCAAGGATAGATAGGACTGCAAAGGTCTCATGCTTGCACTGTCTCAATGGGCCCTATGGTCAGGAACAATCAAGGTCGGGCTCAAGGCAGTACCTAGGAGATTGGATCGAAAAGAATTGCGGGTGACCGATGCCAGCTCGGCCCCAAGCCCAGTCCCGTGTGGCTAGCAGCGAGCGTGGTCGAGCTCCTGATTAACTCACTAAGCGTCACTAGGCAGGCCACCCGACACCCTTGAACCTGATGGCTAAAAGCGGCACTTGAACGTGCTGCGCGGTCTGAGCACCCCAACTTGTAAACTTACGCCAAGCGCAGAATCAGTCCGTCATATCCTGATAGTGATTATCTGTGGGCAACGAGATGCTATTAGCAAAGCCCTTTATCGAGATACACGTTTCACTAATCTCAATATTAGCTTCATCGATCATATCCTCCCCAAACCGGTAAATGGGAGCGTACTCGCCCTTATCGGCAGCGCTCAAATAATTTTCCGATGCCTGCACACTCGCCTCCCGCCTTTTAAAATAGGCCTTCATGGCCGACTCGCCATAGCGCTTACTCAGCATCGCTTCAGTGCGCCCCGGAGACAACACGACCGCTGAGGCATTGTTGCCGCCGAAGCCCTTCGAATTCAGGATCGCTACTTCAAGTTTTTCGGGGGTGGTTGTTTGATGATCGGGACCCATTTTTAAACGATCCTGATGAACATCATCGGCAACGGCATCGATTGTGGGAATACCGGGCAATATGCCGTATTTAAAGCTGCCCAATGCCGTCGCGAGTTGATCAGCACTTGCTGGGGCAATGGTGTGCCCCAAATAAGCCTTTACCGCAACAACCGGCCACTCCTTGATATCGAAGGCCTCTGCAACCTGATCAAAAATCTGCGACTCTGAGACGCGGTTTTGAGGGGTACTTGAGCCATGGGCCAGAACAAAACTCCTGTCACGGACAGCCGCTTTACCGACAATCGCCGACGCAGCTGCAACCGCTTTTGCCATACTAATATGGTTACCCGGACCCGGGGCGCTGATGGATTTTTTAGTGCCATCAGCATCGACAAAAACATCTGTCACTGCGCCCAAGCAAGGTGCTCCCAACTCCATGGCCAAGGCATCATCCATCAGAATAAAATATTGGCAGGACTCGCCAATCGTGAAGCCGCAGTTTTCCCCAAAGGGTCGACTCGCGCGACGATGATCGACCTCGTCAGTGCCATACAACTTTTTCATATTGGCATCGGTTGCAAGGGCTCCCATGGTTCCAAAACCATCCATGAGTTCCGGACCAATCGGTGCTTCGCTGTTACCCACCATCGCCACTCTGATTTTGCCGGCTTTTAGATCGGACACCGCATGGCGCAGATTCGATAAAAACGTCGCACAGGCAGCAACCGAGCTGCTGGCTATACCCACGTTCGCCAGAACATAGGCATTAATAAAATCGGTCGGCATGGAGTTAACGCCCATCACTAGCGCCTTGGTGGTAACACGCTCTCCTTTCATGCGAGCCTGATGCATGCCCCCATAAGCTTCCTTGTCCATCTGACCAAAGCCGCTACTGGAGTAAACTCCCACTTCATCGGGCTCTATGTGTTCAAGAACTGTATTCCAGTCGATACCCAAGGCACGCAAAGCATCGGTGGCTCCAAATAGCGCCATTTGCAGACCACGGGGTTGGAACCGTGAATTGTAGAGATCCGCTATTTCAAATCCGCTGGGCAACTGCCCCGCCGCTTTGACCGGAAAGTCCCGAAAATTGTCGAGTTTGACATCAAGATGACCTGTAACCGTGACCTGTACCTCGGCGTCATTAATAGGCTCCAGGGTCCAACTTTCGGGGAGCTTTGTAGGCAGCTGATCTGTAGACAGCACAAACTTTAACGACTCATCAACCTGTTCGGGTGCAGCGTGCAGCGACGCAGGAGACTGCCAATGTAAAGCATCAACATCAAAAACAGAGGTTTCGACCCGTCGCACCAGCGTACCGTCAAGCACGGGTTCACGATAACGCTGAGCAACTTCGGTGGCAGTAAGAGGTTCACCCGACCCATCGTCATCGGCTGCCAAGAAGTGCGTTTCGCCTGACGGTTTAACCAACTTCATCATCACGGCCAGAGCCACCAGCGTTTGCTGCTGTTCGGCTTCTGGAAGGAGCTCTATCACCATACGGCGGAAACTCTGAAAGCCCGAGGTACGACCCGCGGCATTTACCCCGCCCATGCTCACAATCACTGGCAAGCGCATTCGTGAATCTCCCGTTAATTAGATAGCTCTGCTCCGCTCGAGTTTATCGCTGTTCTTTGCGCACATGCCAATTTAGATGCACTGACAGCGGGTTTGACTTTATCGACAAAATTTATGCCAGTACTGAGACAAACCGACAACACGTTCTGGGCACTGACTGTCGTCCCTCGATTGATAAGGACTCTCGCGAAGTATTTTGCGAGAAACTTTTCTGTCTCCACAGATAAACCACAAATAGCGAAGTTAAAAGGTCACCGCCCTCGGACAAGCCTCCGTCGCAAAATCTGGCACAGCGGTAAAAAATGACGGGAACGAAGTCATTCTTAAGGTAAAAGCTCGATTTTTATTGAGCACCACGACCAATCAGCTCACTCTTCTCTTAAAACATATAGGAATATAAAAATGTTTTAATATTCTTTTTAACATTTTTCGAGGTTAGGTACAGTCGCCCCACTCACCTTGCAACCGTTGCGCGCCATGTATCAATACAACTCCATCGACCAGGCTATTGTAGAAGCCAGAGTCAGCCAATTTGCGGAGCAAATGACCCGTTACCTCGCGGGTACCCTACCTGAAGAGCAATTCATGCCGCTGCGACTGCAGAATGGACTGTATATTCAACGGCATGCGCCCATGCTCCGTGTCGCCATTCCCTACGGCACATTGGCGGGCTATCAGTTGCGGCACTTAGCGCAGATTGCTCGTCAATACGATCGGGGCTACGGCCACTTCACCACCCGACAGAATATTCAGTTTAACTGGCTGGCACTGGAGCAGGTCCCGGAGGTATTGGGAGAACTCGCAACGGTTCAAATGCATGCCATTCAAACCAGTGGCGCCTGTGTAAGAAACACCACTACAGATCCCCTCGCGGGAACGGTGCCCGATGAGGCTATTGACCCTCGGGTGGTTTGTGAACTCATTCGTCAGTGGTCTACCTTTCATCCGGAATTTGCCTACCTACCCCGAAAATTTAAAATTGCCGTAGTCGCTACCGAAGAAGATCGCGCGGCTATTGAAGTCCATGACGTGGGGATTCGCGTCAAAACCCACGCCATTCATGGACTGGCCTTTGATCTTTGGGTTGGGGGCGGATTAGGACGAACCCCTTTATTGGGACACCGCTTGCTGGCAGACCTACCGTTGGATGAGTTGAGGAATTGGCTCACAGCTGTGCTCAGGGTCTACAACCTCGCGGGTAGAAGAGACAACAAATACAAGGCACGCATCAAAATCTTGGTCAACGCCATGGGAGTAGAGGCCTTCCGTGAGGCTGTGACACACCGCTACCTCACTGATCACGATAGCGAATTGAAAATCAGTACGAAAACACTGCAAGATTTGAGCGACAGTTTTGCCTGCAATCTTCAGCCACAACCGGTTGAGGCGCAAACAGGTACCACTGCGTTTCAGCGCTGGTATCTTCAAAATACAAAACCCCATCGCATCATGGGCTATCGCTCGGTGTTTATTTCACTGAAAAGGCCGGGCACAGCACCAGGTGATGTTACAGCTGAGCAAATGGACATCGTTGCCGATTTAGCCGATCAATTCAGCCGTTCGGAAATACGCACGACCCATGATCAAAATTTGATATTGCCCCATGTTGCCGAGACTGATCTTCAAGAATTACTGCAGGCCCTCAGTGCCCATGATTTAGCCCACCCCAATTTGGGCCTGATCTCAGACAGCATTGCCTGCCCGGGTCTAGACTTTTGCAGCCTTGCCAATGCGCCATCACTGTCCCTCGCAGAGGCTCTTCACGAGACGTTTTATGACCTTGATGAGCAGGTCGATATTGGTCCGTTAGAAGTCAAGATATCGGGTTGCATGAATGCCTGTGGCCATCACCATATTGCCCACATCGGTATTCTCGGCGTCGAGAAAAAAGGGCAGCCGTGGTACCAAATTACTTTGGGAGGACGTGACCAACAGGGCGCCGCACTCGGTAAGCGGTTGGGGCCCGCGGTTCCCCACGATGACGTACTGCCCCTCATCAAACGACTGATTGACACCTACCTTTCAGAACGGCAACGGGGCGAGTATTTCGTTGGCTTTGTCGATCGCCTTGGTGTCGATTACCTCAAGGAGATCAGCTATGCCACTCATTAACCAACATGGCGAAGAGGTCGCTTTGAGCCCGACTATGGCACTAGACCCCACAGAAAGTGACATTGCCTCTGTCGGGAACCGGTCGCTTATCACCTTCGCTTTTGACAGTTCAGTCGATGGCAAGGCATTTTCAGCGGCGGCCCTACTGCGGGCAGAGGGCTACTCCGGCACGCTGCTGGGCGTCGGTCCCGTAGGACTGGATCGTTTAGCTTACGGATTCCGAGTGGGTTTCGATGTGCTCGAACTGACAGATGCCGAGTGGCAGCTGCTCCAGTCTCATCATCTCTCCCCCTTCCCACATCACTACCAACCTCAAACGCAGTCGAATCAGCCGTTAAAGAAAAGCGCATGAACGCCCCCCTGCCATTTCAATTACAAATTTCCTCCCGACCGGTTTTGCTGATAGGCACCGGTGAGGCGGCAGAGGCCAAAGCACGACTGCTACGAGAGCGTGATGCCGACATTACCCATTGGTCTAGCCCGCCTAGCGAAGATGAACGCCTCCGGGTCGAATACGCCAATCGAGATCCTAAGACCCGTTTTGTTTTGGTGGTAGTGGCTGAGGTTAACGCCTGGACCGAAGCCCTCATGCCTTGGATTGACTCGGAAAGATTACTGGTCAATGTCGTTGACGCGCCACATCTGTCACAAGGTTTTGTACCTGCCATCGTCTCCCGGGGCCGTATTCAGATCGGTATTGGTACTGGCGGTAGCTCGCCTGTATTGGCTCGATTCGTTCGCACGCGACTGGAGCAAGCCCTGCCACAAGGACTGGAACGCCTAGCCGACTTTGCCGATCGATGGCAGCTGCGAGTGCGTCAGATTATCGACACTGTGAGTACTCGGCGACAGTTTTGGGAGCGGCATCTCAGCGGTGCGGCCGGCCAAGCCGCCCTCAATAACGAGTCCGACCTCGCAGATAGCCTGCTAAGCACGGCCTTAGATTCAGATCACTCACCCCAAGGGCGAGTAACCCTGGTGGGCGCAGGTCCTGGGGATGCATCGCTACTGACCTTGAAAGGACTGCAACGATTACAAGAAGCCGATGTGGTGCTCTATGACAAGCTCGTCAGCCCAGAAGTACTAAGCTTGGCCCGTCGAGATGCTCAAATGGAAGATGTTGGCAAGCGTCGGGGGCACTGCCCAACCCCCCAAGACAATATTAACAAACGCCTGGTTGAGTTGGGTGGCCAAGGTCTTACCGTTTGCAGACTAAAAGGCGGCGATCCGTATTTATTTGGTCGAGGGGGTGAAGAAGCACTGGCCTTAGTTCAGGCAGGTATTTCCGTAGAAGTAGTACCGGGTATCACGACCGCCAGTGCCACCGCCGCAGCCACTGGCATGCCATTGACTCATCGTCGGATCGCCCGCTCGGTACGTTTCATTACAGGCCATTTGGCGTTGCAGCAAACTGAGACTGACTGGCAAGCACTCGCGTCGGAACAGGAAACACTCGTGATCTATATGGGCTTCTCCCACTTACAGACGATAGCGGAGCGCCTGCAAGATGCAGGGCTTAGCAAAACAACACCCTTTGCCTTAATACAAAACGCAACGACACCGCGACAACAGATCGTACACGGTCAGTTGGGGCGGGCCGAAGAAGCTGGCACCAAACTGTGTTTAGACGAGGGGCCCATTTTAGTCATTATTGGAGAGGTCACTCGACTCGCACAGGAACTTGCGCCGCAAGCAGTAACCGAGGCTAAAGCGCAACAAACCGATCCACTTTACTGGCTGCAAAGCGCCTAGGGTTGAGCTATGAGCAGCGCGCTATTTGCCGCTAAACATGTGGCTTGGAACATAGAAGCTCTAAACGAAACCTTTCAGAGCGCCTCTCCCGAAACCATTGTACGCTGGGCATTGGCACAGAACCTAAAAGTTCTCACTAGTACCAGTTTTGCTACGCAATCTGCGGCTATGCTGCATCTTGTCAATAAACTCGGCCCCTCGCTGCCTACCCTTTGGATTGATACCGGGTTTGCCCCGGCCAGCACTCGAGAATTCAGTCGTCGGTTAGTTGAACGGCTCAACCTGAATCTCGTGACCTACCGCCCTAAATTAACGCCCTTGCTATGCCTGCAGACCATTGGCGCAGCAAATACCGAAGACTTGAGCGAGGAGCAGCGTGTACAACTGGCAGACATGGTAAAAATTGAGCCCTTTGAACGAGCCTTAAACGCGCTACGACCCCATATCTGGATAACGGGAATACGTGCTGAAGAGACAGCGTTTCGCGCAAAGCTGCGTCCAGCAAGTTGGGATGATCGGGGAGTGCTAAAGCTGGCACCGTTTCTCAATAGCAGCGAAGCTGATATTGAGGAATATATGACCGAGCATGAATTACCCTCAGGCCCCGTTAGCATCGACCCGACCAAAGCTGCACCGCACCTTGAGTGCGGCCTTCATACCCGACGCGGCGCACCCGAGTAATTAGGACAAAAGTTCATCAGGGGTCATTTCTTATCTGACGGCCGGATCAATGGCCTCTGTAGCGGCATCCCAGTACACATAAACGCTAAGCTCAGGCATTTTGAAAATAAGGCCCGCAGAGCCAAGACCTGAGCGGCGATAAACCGGCTGTTCATCTTGATCAAGGTAATTCCCTACCGCATCCGCCTTTGGGCTGAGATGGTAGGCAATACCATCACTGCGAATAATGGAAACATAGCCCTGGCGCTGTGAAAACTGGCAGGGCAGTATTTTTGACGCTTGGGAGGCACCCAAGGGATAAATATCACAGCGTGCCGTCACTGTGTCACTGACAGCCGGCAACGCCAGCAGCATTGTGGTGACTGCCAGTGAGCAGAAGCGCACGCCGCCCCATACCGCACTGGCAATCGATGTCATGGCGCTTCGACTTTAAAAGTGATTCCCGCATTAGCCTGCAGGCGATCGATCAAAGGTTGCCCCATCGCCGCGGCCGGCGTCAGGACGCCCCCCGCTCCCAGGTCAGGGTTGTTGAGCAAGCAAAGCGCCGCTTCTGCCAACATTTTAGAGGTCGATCCGTACCCAGGATCGCGGTCCCCTGCTACGGAAGTTATTAACATTTCGCCATCGGCTCCCTGAGCGACAAAGATGGCCTCGTAATTACCGGCTTTACGCTCTTCTGCTGAAGGGCCTTCACCGGGCTTTAAGGGGCTCTCTGCGAGGGTTTTATCTTTCGCGACAAAATCGGCCGTAGCTTTACCCTGGTCACCATCGCCCGTGAGCAACATTTCGTCGTAAGCAAAATCCTCCCCATAAGGATGGCCCATTAAAAAGTTAGAGCGATGGATGTTCTTGGTGTTAATCGCCGCCATGATAAACGGCGCGGACCAACTCTTCAGTTCCTCGTCATATTGGGGCTTATCGCCATCGGGCTGAGTGGGGCCCGCGAAACCTTCGGTCAACGCAAACGGATTCATCAGCGTTGCAATAATTTCAGGCTTTGCCGCAGCGGCCGTCATCGTCGCTCGTAAAGAAGCAATGGTACCGCCAGAAAAACTGCCGTTCATGGCGCGAACCCGTCCTTTCACTCGGCTTACAGTTTTACCCGTGATGGCCTTGGCATGTTCTTGAAGATGGAAGACACCCAGATCAAAGGGAATAGAATCGAAGCCACAGGAATGTACGATGCGAGCACCCGAGGCCTTTGCACTACTGTTGTACATGGCAATGGTGTGGTGCATCCAAGCGGGCTCTCCACTCAGATCAACATAATCCGTACCGTGTGTTGCGCATTGCTTAACCAACTCTTCTCCATACAACTGATAGGGACCCACCGTGGTAATTACAACGCTTGCAGACTTCACCATTGCCTCGAGAGAAGCGGGGTCGTCACTATCGACAGCAATCAGCGGAATGGCCTCTGAGATGCCCATTTCGCTCCGGACAGCAGTGAGCTTCTCAATGGAACGGCCCGCCATAGCCCAACTAAAATCGGCATTGGGGTATTGTTCGTTGAGGTATTCCGCGACCAAACGGCCCGTGTATCCTGACGCACCAAAAACCACAATGTCATACTGTCTTTCTGCATTCATAGCCAATATTTCTCCGGTAATAAAAATAACATGCCTGTACGAGGTATAGGCTGGCGCTAGATAATGCGTGGATGCGAAGCAAGGTACAACCCCGGAGTGAGTTCCATGGCCCTAGAGATATCCCCCGCCGCCGAGCGTAACCGACAATTTATCGTAGACGTCCTTGAAAAGGCTCTGCCTGCCACAGGCATGGTTCTAGAGGTGGCCAGTGGCACGGGGCAACACGCTGCCTACGCTGCACCCCGGCTTAGTCCCCGAATTTGGCAACCCAGCGATTGCTATCTCGACAGCCTTAAGATGATTAATGACTGGCGTGACGCAGAACCCAGTATTAACTTACTCACTCCCCTGCTTCTAGATGTGACAGAGCAGCCCTGGCCAGTAGAGACCCGGCCTATCAATCCGGCAATCAGCGCTGTAGTTGCGATTAATATGATTCACATTGCCCCGTGGCGATGCTGCGAGGCGCTGTTAGATGGCGCTCAACGTATTCTCCCACCAGGTGGCGTGTTGTATTTCTACGGCCCTTTTAAACAGCGGG
>Ga0213863_10002036_pt1 | contig 14484 bp, 1 predicted proteins | sample PICome_8_FD_160128 | JGI IMG/M metagenome (GOLD analysis project Ga0213863, IMG submission 160128) | Coastal seawater microbial communities near Pivers Island, North Carolina, United States - PICO497 | ecosystem: Environmental > Aquatic > Marine > Coastal | place: USA: North Carolina | collected... | reverse complement strand
AAAGGAGCGAAATTTTTTGTTTTTTGGCTGCCACGTTTCAACACATTCTCGCCGAAATTTTTGGATAAAAAAAAGCTTTTGACACAGAAAGAGAGAAGGAGACCAACGAAATGGAGAGAGAGAGAGAGAGAGATTTTGTTGATTTTGTTAGTTGGTGTTTTCTCTTGGAAAGAATGTTTCTCTCTTTTCTTTTTCGCGAAAGTTGTTTGTTTTTTGATGTCGTGTGTTCTCGAGCGGCTTTGCGCGTTCAAAAGAGAGTAGTGTAGTAGTAGTAGTAGTATTGCACTATTAATCATCATCTGCGATTGGAACGGCGCCAAATCCGAGTAAACACTGCTTAACCTCCGCGTGTTTTCTGTGGTGCGCGATATCCATGGCGTCGCATTCGAGCATGACGGAAAGTTGGGCGACGTCTGCGCCTTTTCGGCACAACGTTTCGCAACATTTTAAAGAAGCAAACTCTGAACAGAGCATCAAGGCGGTGTATCCAGTTTTCGTGCTCTCTCGATTCGGTTGCACGTGCAAGTCGGTGAGAAGGATGTCGGCACCGACAAAGTCGTCGTTTTCGACGACGACGTCGAGGGAGGTTTTACCGAATGCGTTTTCGTGAGACGCGTCGGCCGAGAAGCGGAGAAGCACTTTAGCTTTCTTTCGCAGTTCGTTGATTGCGTGATCGTCGCCTGGTTGAGGTTGGTTGTCCACGAATAGAGTGGTCAACGCGGTTTGCCCGTTGAACGCTTCGCAGTTTGGGTCGAACGCGAATATTTTCTCGTTACGTTTCAAGACGTCCAAGACGCCTTCAAAGGCGTTTTTGGAAGTTTTGCTCGCGCCCATAGAGGCGGCGATGATCGGGTGCACGCCGTAGGAGTTGTTGAGTAAGATTTTGCCTCGATCGTCGACGGAAAAGATATCGTCGCTTGACTTTTGCGCGGCATGTTCCAACAACACTTTCAATGCTCCGACGGATCCGTTTCGGCAGGCGGCGAGAATCGCCGTGTCGCCTCGCGAGTTTTCGAGATGGAGAGACGCGTTCAAGTGTTCCAAAATAATTCGTACGGCGTCTTCGCAGTTGTTTTCCGCCGCTGCAATCAACGGGGTAAAGGCTAACAACGTCGATTCACGGTTGGCGTTGATTTTAGAAACCACGGCGAGTTCGCATATGACCTCCGGTCTGTTCAATCTCGCCAAGAGCGTGCACGCGGTTTCGCCGGATTCCGGCGCTTCAAAATCGGCAGCGGCGCCTCTGTTCACGAGACATTCCAACGCGTGTCTACGACTGGCCGCACCTTTATCGCGCGTGGCGACATACATCAACGGTGATAATTGTAATCGGTCTGCAGAAGTTTGAAACGTGCGCGTGTCGAAACTACTCTCGCAGTTCGCAGCGTTCAAAGTTGCTTTGAAGTCTTGGCACAAGAGACGCAAAATGTCGTCTCGATCGATTAAGGCAGCCATGGAGCACGCGTTCGCGCCTTCGTGCGTTTTTGAGCACAAATCCACGTTCGCACCAACTGATGCCAACGTTTTGACGACGTCGAGTTTACCTAGAAACGTCGCTTCGACGATCGGAATCGTCGCGCCGTCTCCGTCGAGATTGCACTTGTGCTTGGCCAAAACTTTGATGGACTTATTCGCTCCAGATCGAACGGCGTGTAAAATAGCCTTCACTCGTTCACTCGATCCGTCGTCGTCGTCGAGAACTAAAGAAACGCTCGCGTCGCGAACGGTCCCTACCGCCAATAAACCATCGACGGTTTCGGAATCGTCCTTCGCGATGGCGTTGAAAAAATTACGCAAAGCGGTGATATCCGAGACGTTATTTTTCGCCCCGACGGAGGTCTTCTCTTTCCTTTCGGTACCGCCGCCTTCGCGATAGTATTTGGATAACGCATCTCTAACGACGAGATTCTTTCGAAGTTGACTCCAAGAAAACGCGTGGTACCCGCTGGGTGCGCCATTATCGTCAAACACTTTCGTCGGATCGCACTGGCCTTGGTCAACCAAGTAATCAATGATGGCGCTCGCGACGTTCTCGTCCACGCCTTCAAAATCGTTTGGACGATCCGCCAAGAGCATCAACGGAGTCCATCCGGCTTCAGTTTTGGACAACGATCCGTTTACTTTACCAATCTCAATCAAAACTTTAATCGTCGCGAGTAACTTGTCAATTGGGCACGCCGCGCACGCGTCGCAGAGCGGATCGACTTTGCCGTTTTCACTCGGAGCGTACGAAGCGTCCGCGCCTGCGTCGAGAATCAAGGCTCGCGCAACCTCGCTGTGGCCTAAAGCCGCGGCGAGGCAAAGCGCCGTGTTCCCAGACGTAGCATCAGTTAAGTTTAGGTCAATGTTCGTAAATTCTGTGTCTTTGAATTTAGAAATCGTCGAGATGGCTTGAGCGCAGTTTCGTCTGGCGCACATGCCGAACATGGTCTCTCCCGCAGTCGTGAACGGATACTTGTTCACGTCAACTTTCCCGTCGCGCAGGACTTTTAAAATTTTATCTTCGTCGTCGGAGTCGAACGCGACGGAAACCGCGGAATCCCCAACGGATGTTTCCAAAGTCGCGCTCGCGTTGAGGTTATTCATCAACGCGTCCGTTACTTTTCTCCATTTTTCAGATTTCAACGCAACCGTCAACGCCGTCTCGTGCGCGGAAGTTTCGTTATCGACCGAGGCGCCGCATTTTTTAACCAAATGTATCATGGCAGTCGCGTTGTCCGTGTCCGCGCAATACGTCAGCGCCGTGTGCTCGTTGATTCGAGATTCGGCGTCGACTTTTGTATGGGCCGCGATGAGATGCGACATGGCATCGTTTCTATTCAAAGACGCGGCGAGTTGTAAAGGCGTCAAGCCGTCTTGATCGGAAGATTCAACGTTGAGGACGTTTTGGCCGAGAGAAGCGAGCGCGATGAAAATCTTCGCGTTAGATTTCGATCGAACCGCGGAGTGCACCGCGGTGTCACCGATTTTCTCGACTTGAGTAGTCTTCCCTTCTTCGAGCGTCACGTCTAATGTCGCGTCCGCGCCCAACTGTAAAAGCTTTTCAACAGCCGGCGCGGCGACGTCACCACACCCGCACGCTCTGATCAATGCCGTGCGACCGGTGCGCTCGTCGTTCACGTCGACTTTCGCGTGTTTGATGAGACATTCGACGCCAAGTGCGTCGCCATGTTTGGCCGCAACCATCAACGGTGTTTCGAGCGTCACTTTATCGATGGCACTTGGATCAACAATTTCAGTCGCGAGAAGCATGTTTACGATATTCTTCATGTCGTCAGCTTTCTCCGTCGAAGAGCTCGAAGTGCACAGCGCTTCCAGAGGTGAAAGACGAGTCACGGAGCTTTTTTGGCTCGCATCGGCACCTGAGTTGAGTAACAGTTCCACCATGGATACGTCGACATTTCTACACGCAACGAGTAATGCGATTTCGCCGCTGACTTCCGTTTCTACGTTCGGATCAGCCTTGGTTTTCACCAAGATGTAGTTCGCCGCGTCGACGTCGCCAATACGAACGGCTCGTATTAACGGCGTATCGTGACTGATCTTATCACCGGCATGCGCGTCGGCGCCGAGTTCAACGAGTAAAGCGCCGGCGGCATCTGCAGAAGCTTCAATTGACGCCGAAAACGCAGAAATACCAAACTTGTTTTCTCGATTCACGTTTGCGCCAACGTCGACGAGTTTGCGGATGATGTTGTCGTTGTTATTCATCGCGGCAACGATGAGCGCTGTTTTACCGGTTTCGGTTTCAAAGTCGACGTCCGCTCGCGCGTCGTTGACGAGAACATCGATTATTTGCAAGGCATTTTCGATGTCACCACCGACGACGTTCGCGAGAGACGACTTCTCAACTCTATCGCACGCCGCTATTAACGCCGTTCTGTGTGAAGTTTTCGCCGCGGAGTAGTCCACATCAATACCGGGAAGTTTGATTAAAGCTTTCGCACCATCTACTAGGCCGCGACGGCAGCAGTACATCAACCCCGTCTCATTTGACATCGTTGAAACGTAATTGACGTCACCGCTCGGGTCGCTTGCACTCGCCGTGTAGACTAGAATATTTGGCGCGCACCAATCGCAGTTGTTCGCAAACGCAACATCCAAAGCCGTTTCGCCACTTCCGCAAACGCTCGTCGCGACGCCACCCAAAGCGACTAAGGCGTCAAAAGCTCGCGATCGTTTCGTAATAGTCCCAGCCATAGCGAGTGCCGTCCGTTTCGTACTCTTTGGCTCGTACGAAATGGTCGCTCCACACGCGATGGCAACTTTTGCGACATCTTTTCCTTTTTGCGCGGCACAGAATAACGGCGTCTCGCCGTTACCGAGAGGATCTGAGTCCCAAAACCCCGCGCCGGACGGTAAAGCTTTCATAGCTTCAATCGAACCCATCAAACAGGCTTGTAAAACGGGAACCTTGTTCGACCTGGACGATTTCAACGGCTTAGCGCCAAGACTCAACAACATTTCGACGCATTTCGGTTTATTCGCCGTCGCCGCGCCGGCGAGTGGCGTAACGCCCAAGGAGGAATCAAACTCGACGTCTGCGCCGGCAACTTTCACAAGCGCTTCGACCGTCTTCGCGTCATCTCTCGCTATGGCGTACAAAATAGCAGTGCGTCCATCTTGTGTTTCTCTGTCGACGAGCGCACCGTTGGAAACCAACGCAGAAAATGCAGATGTTTTACCTCTGAAGGCGCAATGCGTAAATACCGTGTGTTTCGATGCGACTGTTTCTCGATTGACATCTGCAGAGCACTTCTTGATTAACGTTTCCACAACGGTAACTTGGCCGTATTCTGCAGCCGTCATCAACGGTGTTGTCGCGTCTCGAGCACTCTCTCTGTTCGAATTGGCACCGTATTTCAAGCACATGGCGAGTACAGCTTCTTCGTTACCGACTTTACACGCCTCGTGTAGAGCTGAAAAGCCTCGACTCGTTTCAAAATCGACGATGGACGCGTCGAAGTCACACAAAGCCTCCAAGCAGCGCATCCGAGACGGCTTCTTCGCAGCTTCAACGAGAGGTGTGTAACCTTCGGCGCTTTCGACGTTGATAGGGACACCGGCAAGAAGCATGTGCTTCACCGCGTCGGCATCCTCATCAACCACCGCGCGGATAAGCGGCGTCGTCTTATCGCTCAAGCCTCGCGACGGATCGACGTTGTGAGAAGAAATCAAACGCTGAATGACATCCTTGTGACCTAAACGACCAGCTAGAACAATAGCGGTATCACCTTTCGTCTTTCCGTGTTTAACTTCGTAATTCGCATCTGCATTACCGATGGACATCAACGCGGACACGTGGTCGGCTCGTGATGCTGAAACCGCCGCCATGAGCGCAGTTTCTCCAGCCTTTGTCTCGTAATTAATGTCAGCTCCAGCCGCTAAGAGTTGCTCGATTTGAAACACGGAACCACGCTTGGCGGCTAAAATTAATGGCGTCAACACTTCCGCGGTATTTTTGCGAGTTTCGTAATTTACATCAACACCTTCGACAATCAACAAATCCACCGCATCGTCGCAGCCAAACTGAAGCGCATCCAGCAAAAGCGTCGACCCTTTCGAACTTTCGACGTTTTTGTCCGCTCCGTGATCGAGGAGTAACGCGAGAACTCGAGGATTATTCGAAAATGCGCGCGCGGCAAACATAGACAGAGTTACACCGTTCTTGTTCTCGTGATTCACGTTCGCTTTATCGATGGCGTTGGTAAGTAGAAATTTCAAGACATTCTCGCCGTTGATATCGTCTTGGTAGGACTCCTCTGTAGCCATTTGAATAGGCATACCAAGCTTTTTAATCACCGCAGACATAGCAGTTGCGCCTGTACGCGTTTCTTGATTCGCTTTTGCACCGTTTCGTAAGCATAAAGCGACGCGATCAGTGACACCGGATAAGGCAGCAGCGATGAGAGCCGTGCGGCTGTCTCGTGTCTCGTGCTCAATGTTTTCGCCGAGACGTAAGAGTGTCGGAACCGCTTCCATGCAGTACGGAGAATTCAACGCGTGAATCAAAGGTGTAGCACCGGTAATGATGGACTCTTCATCTCGCACGGAACCGAGCGAGTGGTAAATGAGTTCTAACATTTCGCTGTTGTCGGGCGCGAATGACGCCACGAGTGCGTTTTTACCTAAGCGGGTCTCAAAACGAGGATTCGCTCCTTTTTTTAGCAAAGCAAAGTATACGCCTTCATTACGATTTTCACACGCTAACATCAACGGCGATAAACCCGCGGCATTTTCGTGATTGATGCTGGCGCCCAGTTTGGTGAGCTGATATATTGCCAAGACATTGTCTGTTAACACAGCGCACATCAACGGCGTGTAGTTGCCATATTTAGCAGAGAAGTCGCTCGATAGTTCACCGTCCACGTTGGCACCAACAGCTACGAGCGCTTCAATGCACGCGTTACGACGATGCATCAAAGAGGCATAATGCAATGCTTTGACGAATTCCGGTGCGTTTCGCGTCGTTTCGTAATCTACGCAATCGAGAGAAGCTTCATTCGCACTGCCTTGTTTCTTTTGCTTCGAGGAAAGTGATGCGAGTAATCGAATCATTTCGGGGCGATCCGCAGACACCGCCGCGATCAACGCAGTCTTCCCCGAATTCGATTCGTACTCGATTCGCGCCTTGCCATCCAAGCACAAACTCGAAACGACCTTCTCGTTACCATTTTCAATTGCAAGCGTCAACGCCGTGTCCCCATTCTTCGTTTCGTGCAAGACCTCGTTGGCCTCTTCGAGCTTCTCAATCAGAGCGTTCACGCAATCTAAACGACCATGAGTAGCAGCGAGTGTCAACGCAGTATCACCGTTTACGTTCACGAGCTTAGTTTTTGCAGAATGTGGCTGACGCAATAAGAGCCCTAAACATCCGAGCTGACCAGATTTTGCCGCGTGCATCAAAGCCGTCTCGTGCGTGATCGGATTTATCGCGTTCACGTCGGCGCCCAAGGAAAGTAACAACTTCGTCGCATCTCTCGCGCCAAAGTTCACGGCCACGTCCAACGGTCGATCGCCTGTCATCTTTGACGGCACATCTACGTCAAGCTTGAAATCCTTTTGTAAGCACAAGATTGACGATCTCGAGTCGCATTTCGCCGCGACAGACATGGCGTGATGTCCGAGGCGGTTTTCCTTCAATGGATCTGCGCCAAGCTTTAACAGTTTCGCGCATGATTCGTATAAATCGTATTCTAAGCACGACATTAACGGAGTCAACGTGAACTTGTTCTCAAGGTCGACGTCGGCACCCAAAGCCTTGACGAGTATGTCTAGGTTTTCGAAATTCTTCTCGAGGCTAGCAAAGAGTACGGCAGTGCCGCCTTCCACGGTTTCAAAGTTGAGCTTTGCGCCAAGAAATACGAGTCTACGCATAGTTAATTCCCTCGTTCTGTACTTTGCGCTTCCAGCTGCGCTCATGAGCGCAGTTTGCGGTCTTTTGGACATCTCCGGCGACATCGCGAAGTTCGCCTCAAGATCGATTTGTGCATTTTCTTGGACAAGCAACTCGCACGTCGCAGCACATAACTCATCGTCTTCGATGCCAATAGCGGCAGAAATCAATGCCGTGCGCCCGTACTTAGCGTCTTCGTTATTTACCGATGCACCCAAGGCAATCAAACGTTTAATGGCGTCATGCGAAGCGGAGGCTGCCGCAATCGTAAGCGCAGTGAAACCACGAGCCTTCGTCTCGTAGTTCGGATCGGCGCCGAGTGCGACGAGTGTTTTACAGCACCGCGGCAAGTTCAACTCCGCGGCAGTGAGAAGTGCCGTGAATCCAGTGGAAGACGCTTCGAAGTTTGGATCAGCGCCACACTCAATCAAGGCGACAATGCTATCAATCGCACTCGCTTTCACGCAAGCTTGAAGCGCCGTTTGCTTCGAAACTATCTCATCTTCAAGTTCTGGATCCGCCCCGAGATCAATTAAGGTTCTAATAACATCAGGTTCGTTGATGGAGCAGGCTACCATGAGTGCGGAAAGACCGTCTGATTTAGTCACAAAATCTACTTCCGCGCCTGCAGATTCGACGAGTCGCCTACACATCTCCGAGTTGCCGCTTTTGGTGGCACAAATCAACGCCGTTTCTTTGAAGATCTTCGACTCAAAGTTTACATCAGCTTCGTATGCTTTGGCGAGAACGTCTACGCATTCGAATCTTCCCGTCGATGCGGCTAAATGCAAGGGCACTATGCCGGTGGACGTTTCTTTGTTCACGTCGCACTTTCTCTTTGCGCTTACTAAGATTTCTAAAATGGTCGCGCGTCCAAAACGAACGGCTAGTGTCAAAGCAGTTTCCCCTGAGCGTAACTCAAAACCTACGTTCACGTTTGCATCTACTAAAGTTTGGACTACGGAAATGCGGTCGTTTTGAATCGCAACAGCGAGCGCATTCAAACCAGTCTTTGAGTCGACGTGCTCGATATCCGCCCCTCGTTGAATCAATAAGGAAACAAAATCATTTCTCCCACTTTCCGCGGCGCTGAACAAAGGCGACGCTTCAGTACCGTTGCGTCGAACGTCAGCACTGCAACCGTTCGATAAGAGAGACTCAAGAACCTCGACTGTGGTATCTTGCGATTCGCAGCAAGTGAAAAGCGCGGTGCATCCGCGGTGGTTGAAGCGGTCGAAAACGGCACCTTCGCGACGAAGAAATTTGATACAATCTATGTGATTATTCAAAGTAGCCGCAATCAACGCAGTCTCGCCGTTCCTAACAGACTCGTAATCGACGGCACTCACTCTTCGACAGACGTCCGTTTTAGTGGCCTCGTTAGATAAACTTTCGTCATCAGAAGGTACCAGAAGCTCTTCAACCATCGCCACGTTCCCAAGTCGAGAGGCAACGATCAAAGCTGTATCTCCAGTGGAGGTTTCATAGTTCATGTCTTCACCACACTTTCTCAACACTTTGATTGCCTCTATATTTTCATTCATTGCGGCTTTAACTAAAGCGGTGTATCGCGCGGAGGTTTCGTAATCTTTCTCTTTCAGAGCTGTCGCCAAGAACGCAACCGCTTCTAGTTGATTATTGTCGACAGCCTCAATGAGCGCAGTTCGACCAATCGTTGGTTCCACGGATGAATTCGCACTGTTGTTGAGAAGGAATTGAAGCGATTTCAAGGCGCCAACTTTTGCCGCAGCAGTCAGCGCGCAGTGACGGTTACTGGCACCAAATCCAGAGACAAAATCAATCGCGCAGTTCACTTCTAATAACACGGAGATGGCTTCCGGGTCGTCATATTCCGCTGCGTGTATGAGCGCAGTTTTCCCGTTCGATTCTCCGACATAGTTCACGCTCACGTTAACTTGGTTCAAAGCGTGTACGGAAGAAAATGCGCCAGATATAGCGGCTGCGCCGAGCGCAGTCATTCCTAATTTGAACGATTCCAAGTCGACACTCGCGCCGCGCTCGACGAGTGTCCTAATAGCTGCCGGACGACCGTTCTTCGCAGCCATGATGAGCGCAGTCACGCCCGACACTTCACATTCGTAGTCAAGAGCAGCACCACGATCGCAAAGTAAGTGAATAGCATCCACACGCCCCTTTTCACTCGCGGCGCATAACGGTGTCACGCCGGCTGAAGATTCCTTATTGACGATTGCGCCAAGGTCTAACAGACACGCCATTGCGCGTAAATCACCCATGGCAGATGCCACGCAGAGCGGCGTGAGTCTCTGCGAGTTTTCCGCTTCGATTTCGTGGCCAGCGCGCGCGAGAAGTTTTAAAATTTCAACTTCGCCCTTTTCCAGCGCCACAGAAAGCGCGTTTCTCCCTTTCGTCGCTTCGGCGTAGAGCTTCGCCCCTTCGTCGATTAAAAATCTTGCGGCATCGACCGATCCAAATTCAGCTGCGCGCATGAGCGCGGTGAATCCGTGCTTATTAGACACTTTATCAATCAATGCGCCCTTGCTGACCAATCGTTCGCATTTTTTCACGTCGTTCTCCTTAGCCGCCATCATTAAAAAGGTCTCGCCTTTTGTGTTCTCAAAATTGATGTTGGCTCCTCGCTCGAGCAAAATTTTGCACGTTTCCTCGCGCTCAGCGTGAATACCGAGCACTAAAGCGGTTTCACCAAATCTATTTTCATAATCTACGGTCGCTCCGGAATCTAAAGCAGTTGTGATGGCATCGACGTTTCCTTCTCGCGAAGCGACGTTCAAGGGCGTTCGCCCATCTCTGGTTTCAAAGTTCATCGTCGCACCGAGCTGATTCAGCTTCCGCAGAAGTTCAGAATCGTTCACCGTCGCCGCGACTATTTGGACTACATCATCGTTAGACGTCTCCGCGTCTAATCTTGCTCCAAAAGATTTCAGCACTTCGATAGATTCAATTTGTTTTGCAAGCGAGGCGACGATGAGCGCCGAGCCAAGAGGCGTTTCCTTATTCACCGCCGCGCCGCGAGCGATGAGCGTTTTTAGCGCAAAAATATTACCTAATCGACCCGCCTCTTGAAGCAACGATAAACCAGCCGCATCAATCTCTTCAATATCTGCACCTGCGTTTAAACAAGCGTTTATAGACACGCTATCGTCCCCCTTTACGGCAGCTCTCAAAGGCGATTCAAACGCAGTAGGTATCATGTTAATCTCGCATTTTTTCGAAATGAGATAGTTCACGAGCGAATGTCGCTTTCGGCGAATAGCCGCGACGATTGGCACAATGCCGTTCGACCCAAAACTATCTAATCTCGCTCCAGATTCTACTAAAGCCTGCACGATCTCTTCGTGACCGTTAAAACACGCAGAAACAATCGCAGTTTGCTTTTGAATTGGGCACTCAACTTCACTATCGACGGTGTTAGGGAACGAGAGCATTGTACGACACGGCTCCGCCGCCGATGCATCTCCAGACGCGATTCGACAAAGAATCGTAGCGTGTAAGCTTTTCTTGGCCATGGTTTGAGTGGCGAGTAGCGCACAAATGGCACTTAAATTTCCACCATTCGCGGCAAAGTAAATGGCGATATCACCATCGAGTGTTTCGCGTTCGTAATCGCACCCGAGATCGAGCAATTTCTTGACGACGTTGTTCGGATCGTCCACCGTAGCCGCTAAAGTTAAAGCGGAGTGCGATGCGGCGCACTCCATTCCTTGTGACGTTCTTCTCGCATCTTTTCTAGGTAAAACTTTATCTTTCTCCGTCTTCGGATGTTCGCACAACCCCTCACACGCGGCGAGATTCCCGAATTCTACCGCCCTCATGAGCGGCGTGAACCCGAGGCTATCGATCGCGTTCGGATCGGCGCCTAATTCGATCAGAATACTAATCGTATTTTTGTCTTTGCAATACTTTGCCGCTTCATGAATCACGCTATACGCGTGCGGTAACGGTGTTTCTTGATCAAGCTTAGCGCCTGCTGAAAGGAGAGCTTCAAACGTCGTTTTCGGGTCAACTCGAAGGGTTTTATCGCCGTTGCGCCAGACGCACGGAAACGGTCCAGCTCTAGCCTCGTTCGCATATCGAGCCGCTAAGGTCAAAGCCGTTCGACCATTTCTATCTACAAGATTCGGATTAGCACTGAAAGGCATCGCGCATATCGCTCTGATACTATCGTTCTTCCCGGCTAAAGTGAGAATGGACAGAACTGTCAAGCCGTCACGATTTTGCGAGTCGATGTTCAATTTTCCTCGCGTTTTCGATTGTTGCTTCAACAAAAACTTTGCAATGTCATACTTTCCACTCATAAAAGCCACGGATAGCGGCGTGCGACCATCGCTGGTTTCAAACGCCGGGTCTTCACCGAGTGTTACGAGTAACTTGACCATCTTTTCATCTACTGCGTTTTCAACGGCGGTAATGAGCGCAGTTGTGCTGTTTACTTCAACGTCGCGCTCGGCGACCGAACGGTTCAGAGATTCAACGATATCGTAACTTTTGCTCAAAACAGCAGCGATTAAAGCTGAGTTTCGTGAAATATTTGGCAAAACTGAGCGCTGCTCACTCGTCGATGGTTCTTCTATTTTGATCGCTTTTACTTCTTCTACACTCGATGATCGAGTTTCTTCGCTCATCGACTTTAGCGTCGCTTGATTCACATCGCCGCCGTAGCCGGCGAGGGAAACGATGATTTGCGTCCGGCCTAAACTCGCTGCGTGCATGACAGCGGTAACCCCATCTCGGTTCGTATAATTGATATCGCATCCTTTCTCGAACAAACCGGATACAATCGGACGCGCGTTTTTACCTTCAATTGCGGCAAGAAGTGGCGTCAACGTGATGCTCGCCTCGCCAGCTGGTACTCGAGATTCTCGGTTCACATCGCACAAGTTTGCGTCGAGTAGAACTCGCGCACAATCCTGGTGGCCGAGCAAACACGCTTTAATTAACGCCGTATGTCCAACTTTATTTTCGTAGTCGACGATATCTTTTGCAATTTTCTTCAACGTGGCGTCGCCCTCGTCACCCGCAGTGAGCAGACGAGAGAAGAAAAACTCCAACGTCGTAACTGCGTCTCCGTCCACGGCGGCTACTAACGCCGTTTGCGAAGTCGCGGTCGTTTCTTGTGTCAACAAAGTCGCATCGACGTCGAGTAAAACTTCTACAACATCCACGTAATTCAATTTGGCCGCTATAGTTAACGCTGTTTCACCAGTCGTAGATTCAATGGATAAATACTTGTGCAAATCGGATTCGGTGTCTACAATTTCGATGATCCTTCGCAACGCGTCGCAATTCTGCGCTCTCGCGGCTTTCATCGCAGCCGTTTCGTTCGTCGCGTCTACTTGTAGAGCGCTCGCTCCAGCTTCTAGCAAAACCTCCACGCATTCGATATTTTTGTTTTCAATAGCAATCATCAAAGGCGTGTAAGCAGACTCATGTGTTGTCAAGCCATCCGCGGCGCCGTGCGACAACAATGCCAGCGTAGCGTTTACTTTATTCCCTCGAGCGGCAAAATATAACGCCGTTTCTCCGAGTTCGTTTTGATGATCAACCACAGCACCGCACTGGCCGAGCAAACACGCAATCGTATCTTCGTCGTCGCTCAGTGCCGCGCAGTGTAACGGTGTTTCGTGAATAGCGTTTTCTAAAAACACATCCGCGCCTTTCTTATACAACTCGGCGCAAACGCGCCAAAACGCGTTTTTCGCCGCCACGCCGAGCGCGAAATCATTTGTTTTCTTGGCAATTTTATTCACGTCGGCACCTAACTCGCACAACTTCCAAACGGCGTCGATTGCACCTCCTCTCGCTGCAGAAACTAACGGTAACTCGCCCGTGCCTTCGTTATCGTCGTTTACGTTCATATCGAAAACTTCCACGCACGCTTTAATTCCCTTCACGTTGTTTTCTCTCGAACAGACCGTCAAACAACTTTCACCAAATCTGTTGCGTTTCTTCGGATCTGCTTTCAACTCCGTGACTAAGAACTTCAACGCCTTCGTCGTGTGCTCGCTCAAACTCGCGTTTAAAATCGGCATCACGCCCGTGCTCGTTTCAAAATCTACCGACCCGCCTTTGGCTTTCAAAAACCGCATGGCGTCTGCGGCGCCGTGCAACGCCGCTTCGGACATGGCCGTTTCGCCGAGCGCGTTTTCCCTATCTACTCTCGCACCGCGTTCGCACAACCACGCGCATGCTTCTGCGTTGTTAAAAACCGCAGCGTCGTGTAACGGCGTCCTCCCGGTGTGCGTTTCCAACGTCAATCGTCCTCCGAGTTTTCTACATAACTTCATCGCGTCCACGTCGCCTCGCGCGGCGGATTCGCAAAAGATGGTCCGTCCTAACGGACCGCACACGTTCACATCCACCTTTCCTTGTTCGACTAAAACTTTCGCCGTCTTTTCATCTTTCGCCATAACCGCAACCAATAGCGGCGACACGCCCGTCGTCATCCCCCACGCGTTGGCATCCGCGCCGAGCGCGACCAACGCCTCTACCGCTTCCGTCGCTCCGCTTTGACTGGCTACTAAAATAGGAAACAGCTCTTTCTCGTTTTCAAAATCCAAATTGGCACCGCAATGATGCAAAGCGTGTATAGATGCCACGGAGTTATTCGCGCACGCGTGTAACGTCGCGTTCGAGTAAAAAAGTTCTTCTTCGTCATCGTCGTCGTCGTCGTCGTCTCGAACGCGCGAACTCTTCCGCACCTCCAAATTCACATCCGCCCCGAACTTCTCCTTCAATAAAACCACAATCTCTGGTTTATCGTTTTCGCACGCTGCCATCATCGCCGTTCTCCCTCCGATTTTCGTGATTCTATTCGCGTCCGCTTTGTATTCTTCGCACAATTTTTTCACCGCTTTTTCGTACCCCATCGCGCTCGCAGCGATCAGTGCCGTCTGGTCGTTCGCGATGGATTCGTACTCCACGAAACCTTCGCCACCTTCGCCGTGATGTTCGGCAAATTGACACAAAACATCGATCAGTTTTAAATTATTCGCAAAAGTTGCGGCGAGTAACGGCGTCACGCCGTGCATCTCCATCGAAACCAGCGACGGTTTCTTCTCGAGCAAAGAGGAAATCATCCTTTCCGACGA
>Ga0213863_10002033_pt1 | contig 14499 bp, 6 predicted proteins | sample PICome_8_FD_160128 | JGI IMG/M metagenome (GOLD analysis project Ga0213863, IMG submission 160128) | Coastal seawater microbial communities near Pivers Island, North Carolina, United States - PICO497 | ecosystem: Environmental > Aquatic > Marine > Coastal | place: USA: North Carolina | collected... | reverse complement strand
CTAGCAATAATTTTTTTTGGAGGATTTCCATCTTTGTCTGAAAAGAACCCTGATATTTTAACAGAGCCGTCTTCTGAAAAATTTAAATAGGAAGAAGGATAAATTTTTTGGAGGTTTTTAGTTTTATTAAAAGGATGCTTAGATTGGCAATGTGTGTCAGTAAACCTTATGATTCTTGTTGCTATTCGTATTCGACTGCCATTTTTTTTTGCAGCAATAATCTTGATGAATTGAGTATTCCGAGTCGCAAGAAAGTTTAGCTCGAATTCCCCGGCTTCATTCGGGCGAGTTGCAACTATTTTTTTACCTAGTTTTACAAAAATCGTTCTTGCCGCCTTATTATTCTCATCAACAAATCGTCCAATTATACTAACAAATTTGTTTTTTCTTAAAGAAAACAAGCTTGATGGATTTATAATTTGTTTTATCTGTGACACTAGATTTTATTTTAAAGTTTTTATCTGTGTCTACTATTATTTCTTTAAAGCTAACTTACAGAATTGTAACATTCTCTGTCCACGCGGATGATTCCAGTTACCCAAATATTTCATCTCCATTCCTACATTATTAGCAATCTTTTGAATTTGGGAGCGGGACTGGTGGAAAGGATCATTTTGCTTGTAGGTGTGAATATTTCCCGGATTATGTAAAATTGGCCCACATAGATTTTCATCTGCTACTTCGAAAAAGGAGGAGTAAAAGAACCCTTTTTCTGCTAGAATACTGACAACGGACTTAAGGCAAACTTCGATGAGATGAATCGGTAAGTGTGTGAAAAGTGAAATCGAAAGAACGAAGTCAAATCCATCATTTTTCTTTTCGATTTTAAAGTTTTGCTCATGGATCAAGTCTGGATACTTATTTTCAAGATCATATTTTTTCAACTCTTTCTTTGCTGCTCTAAGAAGCGAGCTATTTGCGTCTAAACCTGTGTAGCAATGCTTATTAAGATATTTAATTATATGAACCCCACCACGAAGGGCACCACATCCTAAATCAAGAACTTGATGATGAGGCTTAAGTCCATTTTTTACAAGAAATTCGAATTGGAGAATACCGATCTCATCCCAAAATGACCCAACAAATTCGCGGTGTTGGTCTTTAAGGATTTGTTCGTCAGTAAGTTGTCGTCCGTAGGCATTATAATCCATAAAAAAACCGCTCGAATCTCACTTCGGGCGGTCTTTTTGTCAATTATGAAAAGGAAGGCTCTTATTCAACGACCTTATCGATTCCGACTCTTCCAATACCAGTAACTCCTCCTACACCGCTCACTTTAGCTGTGTAGTTTCCGTTGGGAAGAGTAATGACGATTGCAGATTCTTTGGCAATCAAAGTATCAAGGTAGGTTGGAATTGATGAAGCGGTGTTCGCAGTCTGTGTGGTGCCATCATCGTAATCCACATTGTAGTCATCGTTCCAAGCCAAGGTTGTCTTGGTGGTATGGTAGTCCGAAACCTGTTGAATCAATTCAACTTGAGGGTCGGAAAGAGCATCGTCATTACTGCGGGATGGTCCAAATGCACGGATACATACTTGCACAGATCCTCCCCTAATTTGGAACCCAGCAATAAGGTACTCGGTACCACTGCTACCAACATACCCGCGTGTTGAAATGTTAACCAATTGCCCCGCACCAGTTTGATCTGATATATCATTAATTCCAATTCTTCCGATTCCTTCTTCCGTACCAGTTACCGTGGTTATAAATGCGGTGTATCCCTTCGAGAGATTATTGTCCCAGTTCGACACCGTCTGGATGTCAGCGGTTTCCTTGTCCACAAGAACATCGAGTAGTGCTTGGGTGTCACTACTAACCCCAGACAAACGAGAGTTCCCAGTTGCATCGTCCACTTCAGAAACGATTCCCGAGGTACTAGGCAGCAAACTAGCCGGATTAGTCTTCCAAGTAAGCGTTGGATCGTCTAAATTGTCTGTGTTTGCACGAGATGGTCCAAATCCTCGAACTAGGACATCAAGACTACCACCGTATACTCGAAATCCACCTATCAGACGCTGTATACCCGTACCAACATATCCTCGGGTTGACAAGTTGATCAAGCGTCCTCCCGTAAGGGTCGTATTCGTGTCAGGGGTACTTGAAGGAACTGTTGAGGTGTCTGGAGTAGTAGTTGGAGCGGAGGTAGAGGGTGCTGAGCTAGGAGCAGCTGCGTCTAGGGACTTCCAGTAGGTTGTATCAGACAAAGCCGTGCCAGCACTGACATCCTGTTGGGCAATATAGGTAACACCATTCGCATCCAGAGCTAAAGCTCCAGAGGTGTAAGTACTCGAGGAACTCCAGGTTGATGGGACCTGTGCATCCACGAAACTAAAAATGAGCAAAAAGATAAGAGGTAACTTAATTTTCATAATTTAAAATAAAAAGTAGAATTTATAATAGGATTAGCAAGGAAAAAGGCATTTAAAATTCGGTGAAGAAAACTAGTTTGAATCAGGTGTGAGCCATGTCTGATCCGAGTAGTCATAAAACTTTCTAACACCATCGACAACCTTGAAATACAACCAACTCGATTCGGTAGAAGAATAGACGAAATATTTTGATTGAGAAACATCGTAATATGTCGATCCGGTCCAGAACCAACCAATCTTGGAATCATAGAACCAAAAATTCCCATTTGAATCTTTTTTCACATATAACCATCCCAAATCACTATGGTAAATCCAGTCGCTGGAGGCGTCATAGAAGTAACCAAACCAAGTCGATGAGTACCAATCTCCGGATGCGGAGGCATCTACTTTAGCAAGACCTTCAGCAAGATCCGACACATCTGGGCTGGAAACGGGAGCAAAGGTGGTGAAGTGATCGGTCGTCATAGTAAGAGTTGAGCTATTAAGATCCCAAGTACTGGTTTTAGCTTTATCCCAGGCATCCTTAGTTGTGGAATAGTACATCCCCTCGATATTCTCGACATCCATACCGTTGGCTCGAGATGCATTAACATCAACTTTCACGCTTAAAATAACATCTTTCTTGAAATTACCTTCAACCGTTTTTCCATTACTGTCGAATAAATCGACGGAGTATCCGTAGTCAGCTGGTTTTTCAGTCGAACTCTTGGATAAGCCCTTTGCGGTTGGCGTTACCACAAGGCGAACGGAAGTGACATCGGAAGCAACATTAGCAGCCCCTCCTGGGATGGTAAGTTCTGTACCGTCTGGTAGCTTGGTAACAAAATCAACCGTTGGATCAAAGGTGATGCTAGAACCTTCTGGTAATTCAAAGTCGGGAGCTTCTACCATAAGGGATAGATCAGATTGAGAGGCAGCCGAATTCAAATCAGCATCCGCTTCAACTTTTGTGAAAAAGAAACTTTCCGTTCCATTGTCATCAAATATGCTGAATTCAGCACCCACATGCCAGACCGTACCTGGTGAAACAGGCAGTGAAAAGGTACCATCGCTCAAACTCGTTCCTGACACTTCACGTCCATCGTCGGCCCATGCGTAAACATCCGCTCCTTCCACGGCATTTCCTGTTGCATCCTTCACCGCACCACTAATGAAGTTTGAATTGCTTGGTATAAGAATTGTAAGATTAAGATCGGTAACATTGCTGCTTGATAGATCTACCTCAACAATCGTTGAATCTAAATATCCTCGGTCCCGTAAATCCTTGGAGAGAATAGCACCAACTTCATAAGTGCCACCAGGTAGAACCGGGATAACAAAGGATCCATTTGCATCTGTTTCCACTTCATTCCAATGCTCGTCAATTGATTCTGTACCTTCTCGAGAAGCCCAAACATATAGAGTTGAATCAGTAACTGATGTTCCGTTAGCATCATACTTTACGGAGCCAGAAATTGACGCGGTTGCCGTAGCCAATACAAAATTCTGTGTTACTGTTGAGGATTTCAACGCGGTAACAATATAGGTTTCAGCTGGGTATTTTGGAATATTTCTAGATTGAGAATCAGAATCGATATAATAATCGAGAGTCCAGGATCCAGGAGAAAGTAACATTGAATAAGTACCGTTATCTTCGATGGGTGCTGATTGCCAGCCTTCACCATCGGTACTTATGGCATAAACTTCTCCGGTAAGACCAGTAGCAGCATTAGCATTAAGGGTAAATGCCCCCGAAACCGTTGCATCATTGGCGGTAAGGCTAAAAGAAACTTCGTTCTGCACAGTCTGGTTGTAATCAGTCAAAGTAGTAACACCATTTGTGTCCGAAACATTGTAGTACTTTTCTTCTGGGTTAACATATCCTGATCCGGGAGGTAACCAGAGGCCAACAATGTACTCTCCAGCAACCCCAGGGAAAGAGAATGTACCCCTCGAGGAAAGTGGAACTTCTGCAACGATGTCATAAAATTCATCTTCGGCAGCATTTGGACTGTATTCACGGGCATACACCCAACCATTAAGATCTGAGACGGGACCACCGTTTGGTCCATAGACCGTACCGGAAACTTGGGCCCCAGCTTCTTTTGCGGTAAAATTAATCGATTTGCTGGAATCATTTTGCTTAAGCTGTACTCTTTTTGGAGGTTCAGGCAGATAGGGAGGCTCACTTCCATCTGCGGGCATGGGAAGATCATATCCAATCTCCCACTTCCCTGGAGAAACAGCTAAGGTGTATTCTCCACTTACATTGGTGAAATCAGAAACCCAGCCACCTTGATTACTCCAAGCCCAAACCTCAACATTTGGAAGAGCTTTTCCAGTATCGGTTGTAACCGTCCCGGTCAAAGACTGATTCCTGCTGGTAAGTTGAAGTTCTCCAACATCTACCGTGGAGCTGCCCACTCGAACGATTTGAAACTCTGGGCTTCCAAATCCGGTAAGTTCGGGTGCTACCCAAATGGATACTTCATAAGCTCCAGGTTGAACTGGGATCTCAAAATTACCGGATGAATCCGGATTCGACCAATTACCTCGACCTTCAGGGTCGAAGACATCGACAAAGACATACTGAGCCAAATCAGCCCCAGTTTTACCTGTTGGGATGGCAATGCTGCCCTTCACTTTACCCCCAGCAAGTCCAAGTCTGGAAACCGTGAAATTAATGGTTTTAGATTCTTTGCTTGCATCCTGTTTAAAGAAGAAGCGTTCTGGGGCATTATCGTAGACCCAATCAACTTTGGTATCATGAGGTCGATAAACCGTAATCTCCCATTTACCAGGGCCTCCGGTCAATTCATAGGTACCATCATCTCCGGTAAATGTAGAACTCCACCCCTCCCCTTCTTCACGCCAAGCAACCACTTCAGCTCCGGAGATTAAGGTATTGTTTGCGTCTACTACCCGACCGGAAATAGTTTTACTTGGGGGAGCAAGGAAAATCATTGGCTTCGAGACCCTTACCGTAGTTGAGTCCAAAGTTACTTTTCCTGAATTGGTTTCAGCAACCACTCGATAAGAATAAGTTTCCCCCGTTACTACCGTCGAATCAACAAATGTTTTAGAACCGGCAGTAGGTTTATCAGGACCAGTACTGTTCGCATCGGAACTGAAAAGACTTTGGTAGGAGGACTCGATTGAGGACTTTCTTTCGATATCAAATGAAGTCGCATTAACCTTACTTTCCCAATCAATCTTAATCGCATTGCCAAGTTTTAGATTATCCGCTGGATTTTTGAGGGAGAATTGAATGGGGGCAGGAGCGAGTGCGGAAAGTTCCCCTGGCATTTCAATTCGAAGTGAATAACTACCGGCATCTTCCAAATAGAAGGAGAAAAATCCGTCCTCGTCTGTTTCTCCGAAAGCTTCACTCAACTGATCTTCTCCGTTTAAAATGGCGGCGTCATAATCAGGTTCTCCATCCTTATCCTCGTCACGGAACGCCCAGACAAAGGCATGTGCAAGAGCATTGTTCTGATTCTCTCCAGTCTTCACTTCCCGTTTGGGGAAAAGAATGCGACCGGAAACATTGGATCCTTGCAGAATTAGATCATAAGAGGAGCCATTATTATCAGGGAGAGAAACCGGGATTGGGGAGGATTCACGGAATCCACGGAAAGATTCGGAATCATAGGGAGGCTCGGCAAATACCATCCAATTACCCTCGGGTAAGTTACTGATTTCAAAGGAACCATCGGATCGAGAAATCGTGTGATCAAACCAAAAGAGATAATCATCGGTATGAGCAATAATTCGTGCTTTAGGTACCACACTTCCCTTGGAACCCGTTGCAGTCTTGACAATGCCCTTGATCAAAGAACCCGCTATTTCGGTGCCTTCGTCCATCCAGTTGAAACCGTACAAATCCGCTTCTGATTTTTCAAAAGCAGTCATAGAAACCGAACCGAGTTCGGTTACATTTCCATCAACGAGAATAATTTTACTTCCATCTTCCCAAGTGGTGTTTTTAGACCAAGTTTCAGAACCGGATTCGTCAAGAATTCGGAACATATTCTCATAACGATCTGCTCCAACACTGAATTTATAGGTTCCTCCCGGTACTTTTAGGGTATAACTACCATCAAAAGATGGATCCTCAAAATCAACATTTACTTCCGGGAAAATAATCGGACCAAATTCATCTTCCGCATCGAAGAAATCAAACCAAGCATATTTAACCGGCAGGGAAGTGTTAGAATCTATCAATTTGATATTGATGGTTGACGATGGTCGGGATTCAAGCACGAAATCTATGCTTTGATTGAAATTAGCATCAATGGTCAGAACATCCGCCGAACCGTTTGAGTCTCCATCGTAGAATTTGGATACAAACATACCATCAAACCTTTCGGCTAAAACAAGGTAATCGCCTTCTGGAATTTTAACCGCAAACTCACCATCTTGAAGATTTTGAGCTGAATCATCCCACATGGGCCAAAATTGTTCTTCCAAGTCATTTGGATTCACGAATATGACATCCGCCCATATTGGATTACTGGAAGAGTCCGCAAAACTTCCTCCTACTGAAACCATACTTCGCTCAGACAAGGCAATGGTTCCCACATCATGCGAAGTAACATCATTTGGAATAGTTATGGTAAGAGCACTATCTAAACGAAGTGAATTGTCAGGGGAAAATACTTCAACTTCAAAGGTGCCTGCTGGTGCCTCACCTCGGATATTACCCTCTCGATCGACGCCAAAAGAAGCAACGGGATAGTCCGTGACTCTAGCTCCGTTTTCAACAGGAAAGAGGTCAAAGAATACATCCTGAATAGGGCCAGTGGAATCTTTGGAAACCGATCCGGTTAATGGAATAAACTCAAAGGACATCCGGTATTCAGCTTCGAGGGTAAAGTTGTGAGTTAAACTATCGTCAGAGCTTGTGATTTCGAAGACTCTTTCCGAGCCATTTTCAAGAGCAAACTCAGGTTTGTATGGAGTTCCTGTTTCTGGATCAAAGCCGAAAGCTTCGGCATAATAACTTCCCGCAGGAAGCTTTGCGGTATAAGCCCCATTTTCTCCTCTTTCGAAATTGAAGAAGACAGGTTCACCGCTGTAGCGATCCTGTCCCGCTTCAGGGACCTTTACAAACCAAACATCGTATTCAGCAATGGTACCATCCGTATCGGTAAGAACTGTACCAGAAACCGTTCCAAAATCTGATTCATTCAAAGCCGCATAGGGATCTATAAATGGATCACCTATTTGAACATCACCAGGAAAATTTGAGGCGGTGAAAGAAATCTTTAGCAAAGAATTGGCAAATTGATCTCCGTCAAAATCAAACTTGGATGCAGCAATGCCACCTTCGGTTTGATCGGATTGAGCATCATTACCTTGGTTTGTCTCAGTAGCATTGGTGGTTGCATCTGATATTCCAAATTCCGAATCATCGAGTAGGTACTCAGATCCCTCCATGTTAGAGGGGTCAAGGTACATGGCAGGATCTTCCATTCTAGGCTCATGTCCTTTATAAGGAGTCCGAGAAAAATTGTAGCCTACTTCACTACCATCTTCTTCACTGGGATCGATACTTCCAGCAATGTATGCTAAGGTACCGTTATTATCTACGACAGCTGCCTTAACTTCATTAGGATCAAAGATTTGGAATTGATCCATTAGCATTCTTCGGGGAAGAAAAGCACTCACTGCGGTTTCGGTTCCGGACAAACCATTCAAATTAAAACTGGCAACCGGATCCCATGGCAAAGAATTTTCTGCAGCTCCAACATCAAGACCCACAACATTGGTCACGAATATCGAACCTTCATAAAACCGTTCGCCGCCCATTTCCACCGTAATGCCAAAGGTTGACCCAATGGCGTCTGTAGTATTGGACGCTGAAGCAACGGGAGCAACCGTTTCTGCTTGAATGGTAAAGGAACCGGGTTGATCAAAGTCTGAAAGACGATGCTTGAAACCGGTGACATTTGCACCACTCACGATTAGATACCGAGGGGGAGACATCTCATAGGTAAAAGTCAGGCTAAGTTTCGTACCAGCTGCCAAATTACCACCCGATAAGTCAAGTTGACCGAGTTCAGGTGTTGCATTGCTATCGACCTCTTGGCTCACCAAAGAAATTCGATAGAGCATACCCTGTTGCATGGGAGAATATTCTGTAGAAGAACTATCAGTATCGGAATCACCATCCTCCACTTTCTGAATATGAACATAAGAGTCTGCCGAAGCAAAATCTGCTCTTGAATCCCCCCAGGACGAACGAGAAGAATCAAATTTCAATCCGGCATCCAAATTTTCTTCCAACATTTTCCAAGGGTCCATCTCTCTGGGCGTACCTCCAAGTTCGTCAAACATGACCTCTACCCCGTTGTCGAGAATGGCCACCAGTTCTTTCCCTTGACCAGTAGGGCGCTCTTCCACGAAGTATCCGATTGGAAAATCTCCATCTTTATAATTAGCTGTTAAATAATCTTTGGCAGTTTGAGGAAGTTCAACTGGCTTCCACTCATTTTGCTCAAATTCTGACTCCACGAAATCCGTTGTAAGAAGAATGGATCCATTTTGATCGAGACCAACTTCTAATTTTTCACCGTCTTTTTCGATCACTGCAATGTAGATGAATTTTCTCTCCCCTGTAGCTTCAGATTCCGAATCAAAAGCAAATTCCTTAACGACTTCTATGATGGTGTAATCAGGATTTGAATTTTGGATGGCATCAGAAACCAAAGTGGGCAAAGCATCCAGAGCGAGAGTCTCTTCCTCCACATAGGCAAATTCGTCCGATGATTCAGCATGTACAAAATCTTGGTTGGAATCAAAAATCAAACGAAAGCCATTATCCAAATCCACATGGTAAATAAAACGATTTTGATCTTTTGCATCGAACAATTTTTCGGCCATCATAATTCTAGTATTTTGAAGTTTAGGCTGATCTCCAATCCAAGCATAGACAAAACTTTCTACTTCTTCAGGTGGCAACCACTCGATTTTCGGACCCATTTGGTTGTCTTCGCCTCCAGTATTAGGAACGTTTGTAAATCCATCACCCGTGTAATTCCCTTCACCTTGCCCAACTTCTCCTGAACCAGAAACTACTGAAAATGTAAAATCACCACTTCCAACTAGGTCTTTATAAAAATTGGGGGTGTCTGTGGCTTCAAACTCAGAGCCAACTTGGGATGGTTCAAGGCTTTCATAATCGACATACTTTCCAATGCCCGAGGTTGGAGAATCAAAATTTAGGACTAGCTCATCGAAACTATACTCGGTACCACTTCCCAAGAGAACCCCTCCTGATTTGTAAAGACGAATTGCAATACTTGAAGAGTCTGAGCGACTTTCACCGTACTGATAGGACTGAGAACCTTCAATCCCTTCCTCCGATTCGGTGACACCAGCTTGGTCATCGAAAGATAGAATAATTACGGGAGAGCTGGTACCATCGCTGTGATAGATCGAACCCTTTATAGTAAGTCCAGCCATACTTTTAGGTGCATAACCTGTAGAAGAAACTTCCCCGTTTGCGTCCGAAAGAACAGAAAAAGTAATGTCTCCACTACCAATTAGATCTTTAAATAATCCAGGAGTGGAAGTCGCCTCAAATGTTCCATCGGGAGCTTCGCTAAAACTGGCGTAATCGTCAAAAGTTCCGGTACCGGAAGTCCTATCACTGAAATTCAAGGTTAATACATTCGATGCTGAGTCGGTGTCATCAATTGTAATTTCAAGTGCGGAAGTTCCCTTTTTTTCTAAGGTGTAAGATGGGAATGTTAATGGATCACCCTCCTGATAGATCTTCACGGTGGGAGATGCTAAATTTGGATCAGAAGAAAAGGAAAGTACGCTATCTACGTATTCCCCATCCGAATGAACGAGCCTTGTTTTAATCGTCCATCCCTCTAAGCTATCTGGAGCGAAATAGTCAACGCCCCCTGTTTGGCTACCACCACCTTGCGTTTCGCCTCCTGAACCAGTCCCGTCTGTATTTGTGGTTTGATCAGTGCCAGGTTGCGACATTACTGAAAAAGTTAAAGTTCCGCTTCCGATCAAATCCTTGTACTGACCAGATACATCAGTTTTATCAAAAGAGGAATCGACTAAGGCTGGATCTAAATTTACAAAATCATCATATTGACCAGTACTCGAAGTAAAATTTAAAGTCAAAATGGTTGGGGCACCGCCCGATTCGGTTTTATAAAAAGTAACTGTAACTTGCGACTCAGTTGTTTTTTCATAATCGTAAGCTCCCATTTGTTCGGAAGTACCATCTTCTTCATCGGATTCTGTCACTTGACCAGAGGCAAATGATAAAATGTCCACATCTTCACCGTCCGCCGCATCAATCTCCAAACGCAGAACCCATCCCTCTAGGCTCTCGGGAGCAGTACTGCCAGATCCAGTTTGTCCGTTAGTTGAATTGTCAGCACTTGAACTCAAGGTTATCGAAAACTGTCCAGAATACTGGTCGCTTGGAGCGATCTTAGTAGAGTCTGTATACTCAACCCCGTCGTAAGTTCCACCATTTGCCGAGGTAAAAGTGAGTGTCTCGACTTCAGGCTGGGGATTTGGTTCGTTTGAAAAACTATAGGTAACCTGACCAACATTTTCAGAAAGTTTAATGTATTCGAAATAAGTCCACTCTCCTTCCTTGTCGCCGTATACCTTACCATCATTTGAAAAGGTTGCAGTTTCGGTACTACCAGGCTCGGTGTAGGTAATAATAGATCCATCTATTGAATCGGGGGCCAATCCATTTGCAAAAGCGCTTGTGAAAAGGAAGCTAATAGTCAATGTAATGGCTTTAAAGAAGTTATGGATATTTCGATTCATAATTTTATAATTAAGGTAAATAAAAAAAAGGAAAAACCTTTCGGAGGGGTACGGTTTTGAGGGTAAAGTATTTATAGTGGGGTCAAACAATTTCTAGGTAAAGTAACGATTACGCAACAAAAATAATAAGCCCCTGTGGTTTAAACATATTCTTAGCCTCGGGGCTATTTTGGATTGAAAAAAACCACCCCCGTAAAACACACCAGATTTTTCCTGAGCAATAATTTTCTGAAGTTGCACTGCAGCGATTTCTGGCTTGGGAGACTCCATAAGTTGCTTTTCGATCTGGTGCCATGCACACTTCATTCTCTCACTCCATTTATTCTCAGATTGCTTAGTCTGGGCATTATTGAATCCAGAAGAGATATCACCTAGACGGAAATCAATGAACTTAGGACGGTTTTGATATTCAAGCATCATCGATTGAGAAAAGGAAGAAAGTGCAGACTTACCGGCATTGTACAAGGCCATAAATGGCAAAGGATACAAAGTAGCCAGTGAACTTATATTCACAATCGTCCCCTTGTTTTGCTCGGCCATCAAGGGAGCAAAAGTTCGGGAAAAAAGAATGGGAACGGTAAATAACAAATTGATTTGCTTTTCAATCTCTTCAACTGGAAATTGACCCCATTCAAAGAAGGCACCGGAGCCCGCATTGTTGATAAGCAAATCAGGAACTCCATGATCATGGATGAAATTTTCAAGGAATGCTTTGGTCTGACTCACGGAAGAGAGATCGCACCGATGCTGAATACAATTTGACTCAGAATGATCAGAAAGGCTTCTTGAGACCGAATGAATTTCGGAAACCGGGTTTTGAAATTTCTCAAGCAAGGCATGCCCTATTCCACGAGATCCACCGGTTATCAAGATTTTCTTATAATTCATGCTTTGAAACCATCGTAGTCAAAATTTTGGTCGCGGTGAAGCAAAAGATTGAAATGATGAAAGTTCCCTATGGCAGATAAGATCATTCTTCTAACCCACGAGTATCCCCCGATTAGAGGAGGTGCGGGAGTTTATTGTCACGAATTGGCCATGGCTGCCTTTGAATTGGGTGCTGAAATCGAAGTGGTTGCACCCAAGGGCTCAGCACTTCATCAAGGGCCAAAACTTCGGGAACTTTCATGGGAAGGATCCCAGAGTTGGATTTCTTCGCTTCGCCTCCTGTTTTTTATTAGGAAATTTTATAATCGGAAGGATAAAAAGTTCTTGCTCCATGTTGCAGACATGGGAGTCTGTAAAGCTTTCATCCGTTTTGGACACCTGCTTCCCCCGCAAAACCGAATCATGGTAACCATTCATGGTTCGGAACTTTTAAAGTTTACTCAAAATCCAATAGAGAGGTTCTTTTTTCACCGTTTTCTACGAAAGTGTGAAACCATTCATGTGCTTTCAAAATTCAATTATGAAAAGTGTTCCGCATTTTGCCCTCCGTCCGTTTCGAAATTGAAATTAATCCCAGGAGCACCATCAAGGGTGGTTGATTGTAGCCCTACAAAAGCTCGGATTGAAGAGGATTCGGAAATGCTTCAAATTCTTTGCGTTGGCAGAATTCACCCAAGAAAGGGACAAATATTACTTCTACGGGCTGCATCCATGCTTCCGATAGCATTACAATCAAAAATACAAATCATTTTTATCGGCCCCATCAAAGATAAGAGATATCATCAGGGGATTCTATCTTGGAGCGATAAATTCGATGGAAAAATTAAAATCATGGGAGATATTTCCGAAACTGAATTGTCCGCTTTTTATAGGAACTCAGATATCTTCTGCTTAACTCCAAATACTCTAAAAAACAGTGTAGAAGGCTTTGGATTTGTTTACCTCGAAGCCTCCGCTTATGGTTTACCCATCATAGCGACCCGAGTGGGTGGAGTGGAGGACGCGGTCCTGGATGGAGAAACCGGACTGCTTTCCAACCCTGAAAAATTAGATGAGTTGAAGCAAAATCTTTTAAGATTAATAGAAAATAAAAAGCTTAGAAAAGAGATGGGGATGCAGGGGCAAAAGTGGAGTGCTCAGCATACTTGGAGTAAGATCGCCAAAGAAATTTACCCAGATACTTAAAGCACATCTGCGAAGGCTGGGCGAAGGCGGTTAAAAAACCAGGATCCAACAAAGAGACAAACAAAACCGAATATCCAGCAGTAAACGATCGAACTCCAGTTGGGTACTCCACCCCACAGCACTACCTGTCTAAGAGAATCAATAATTTGCAGCAATGGATTCCACTGCAAGAAGGTCCAGATTTCCGGTGCAGTTGCCTTTGCCTTTGCCGCCGAATAAAAAACTCCGCTGGAGTATAGTAGGGCAAGCCCGAGGAAAGAACCTATTTGACTGATGTCTCGAATAAAAACACCCAAGGCTGAGAAAAACCAGGCTAATCCTAGGGCGATCAAAAATGCAGGCATTAAAATTATAATTGCCAAGAATACGGAAAGATCAAGGCCCGCCCCGAAAATCGTAACCCCAAGCAGACAAAGTCCTAAACCAATTAACATATCGTAGGCTAAAGCCCCCACCGATGCTGCTGGTAAGATTTCTAAGGGAAAGACCACTTTTTTGACGAAATTTGGTTGAGCTACGATGATCCCGGGAGCGGCACCGATGACCCCTGAAACCAGGCTTAATACACTCAGACCAAGAAATACTCCAAGGGCATAATCAAGGGTGGACTCGTTGGGCGAATCCGTAAAGCGTCCGCCAAAGACAACCCCAAAGGCGAATACATACAGGCTTAACATGAGCAAAGGGTTGGCAAGTAACCAGAAAGCTCCCAGGATACTACCTCGATGCCGGGACTTGATATTTCGAACCAAGAATTGCCACAACAAATCGCGCTTGATGAATAAATTCAGCAAAGGTGTCATAAAGTTTGTAACGGGTTTATACTAAAATTGGGAATTAACATTCTTTGATTACAACACTTTCGTGATTATCTCCCAAGATGCGATACTGTAATCATAAATTAGCCATTTCTCTGCGTTACTTGACTTCATATCAAGGTAGAACCAATTTTTTCGCTCATCGGAATATAAAAAAGGAAAGACTCCAGCATAAACCCATGACCAACCGATGGTCGGATGCCAAGACCAGAAACTGCTCCCTTTTGGATCAGCAGTGAAGAACCATCCTAATTGAGAATGAAAATTCCACCCTCGTTCATAGGGTAGGAATGTGCCAAACCAATTGAGTTCCCTCCAGCTTCCACCTTGAAGAATTTTAGCTTCGTTCCAAGCGGGAAGATATTGATTGATCCACTCCTGGTGGCTGGCCAAACGAGTAAAGACAGTAATATCCCCGTACAGGGAGTAGTTGGTCCCATAAGAT
>Ga0213863_10002030_pt1 | contig 14514 bp, 9 predicted proteins | sample PICome_8_FD_160128 | JGI IMG/M metagenome (GOLD analysis project Ga0213863, IMG submission 160128) | Coastal seawater microbial communities near Pivers Island, North Carolina, United States - PICO497 | ecosystem: Environmental > Aquatic > Marine > Coastal | place: USA: North Carolina | collected... | reverse complement strand
AATGCATTTGGCTTATGATATCAACCAAAACAGTTGATTGGAAGATCTTTCAAGTTGGTGATGATTTTTTAGTAGCAATAAACTTCATTTATCTTGTTATTAATCATTTTCATGTTAGTGACGTTATAATTTAACTCGGTCATATTATAACACTAATACATATAAATGTCAACATATATAATATTTATTTATTGGTCTTTAATCTTATTGTTTTTGTTTGATTAAAACCACATACAACGCCAAGCTCTTTGATAATTAATACCATTTGCAATTAGCTCATGAATATTCAAGACTGAGTTTTATGTCAATAATGGTGCTCGTGAAATACAATAACTTGCAAGTGTAGCCAATGCTTACATCAAGGTTTTTTGCTAGAACCAAGTGCCATTAAGCACATTAAAATGGCGTGTTATGAATGCTTATAAAGTAACTGCAAATGGTATAATAAAATTTCAGACAAAAACATTTATAAAAACATTCGCTTTAGCTGCCCATTTTAACTTTCACGAGGATTATTATTCAAATTAACTCAATCGTTATAATGACACTTGCTCTCATTGGAAGTTGATATAAGGTGGGGAGAGATGATCCAAAGCCTATTCTTTTTGCTCATTAAAACTTTTTAACAGTGAGGCACGACTCGGATGACGAAGTTTACGCAAGGCTTTGGCTTCTATTTGTCGAATACGCTCTCTGGTGACATCAAATTGTTTGCCGACTTCTTCTAGGGTATGGTCGGTATTCATGTTAATACCAAAACGCATTCTTAAAACTTTTGCTTCACGTTCAGTTAAGCCATCGAGAATGCTTTTCATGGCTTCACGTAAGTTAGAAGAGGTGGCCGCATCAACAGGGACATCGGTTGTGGTGTCTTGGATAAAATCGCTTAAACTTGAGTCTTCATCATCGCCAATCGGGGTTTCCATAGAAATCGGCTCTTTGGCAATTTTTAACACTTTTTGAATTTTATCTTTTGGAATTTCAGTTAATTCGCTTAATTCTAGCGGCGATGGCTCTCGTCCTGACTCTTGAATAAATTGACGCGAAATTCGAGTGAGTTTATTGATGGTCTCTATCATATGGACAGGAATTCGAATGGTTCTAGCTTGGTCAGCAATCGATCGAGTAATGGCTTGTCTTATCCACCAGGTAGCATAGGTGGAAAATTTATACCCGCGGCGATATTCAAATTTATCAACCGCTTTCATCAACCCAATATTACCTTCTTGAATCAGATCTAAAAATTGTAAACCACGGTTTGTGTATTTTTTTGCAATTGAGATGACAAGTCTTAAGTTGGCTTCTACCATTTCTTTTTTGGCACGGCGTGTTTTGGCTTCACCAATGGACATTTTTTTATTGATATCTTTAATGTCTTTGGGAGACAGCTTACATTTTTTGCAAAGTTTAATGATATTTTTCTGGGCATCAAGGATGTGGTGTTGAGATTGAACCAGCTTTTCAGTAAAATCATATTTTTTGTTGTCAAAAGATTTAACCCAGTCAAGATTTGTCTCATTACCAGGAAAGGATGATATAAAGTCTTTGCGTGACATTTTTGAGCGCTCAACTGCATATTTCATAACGATGCGTTCATTATTGCGAAGATCCGTTAAGAGTACGCGTAAAAACCGAGTTAGCTTATTAAACTGTTGTGACGATAAGGTTATCTTGAGGAATTGTTCTTTCAGTATTTGTTGTGCTTTGAGTGTTTGTTTATCATTAGGTCCTTTGGTTGTCGATAAGTCCAGATAATTTTCATAGTATTTTTTCAGTAAAGTGAAGTGTTCTTCGGCTTTGATTGGGTCAGGACCCGTATCTTCTTCAATTTGGTGGTCATCTTCGGTGGGTGATGCTGTTTTTTGTGTCTCTGATGTGTTGTTTACGTTGGTATTGAGCATTGAGCCTAGTTCAGATGCCGTGGCTCGGGCATCTTCGGTAAACCCAGAAATGATTTGAGATAATTGTAATTGTCCGGAAAGGTACTTGTTGTAAGCAGCTAAGACTTTTTCTATCACGGGTGTGTAATTTGCAATTGCATTTAGCACTTGCACAGTTCCTTCTTCGATGCGAATTGAAATAGCAATTTCATCTTCTCGTGAGAGCAAGTCTTTTAGGCCCATTTCACGCATATACATCCGTACCGGGTCTGTTGTTCGACCTAGTTCTGTCTCCACTGCTGTTGCCATAATGGCAGAAGCTACTTCTTTAGCGTCGGCATCAATTGTATGTGATGCTTGGCTTGCTTCAATGGTGTCTACGCTTGGCGGTTGAGCGCAGACTTCAAGGCCATGTTCTTTAAGAAGAACAATTACTTCTTCAATGCGCTCTGGATCAGAGATTTTACTCGGCAGGGCATCTTTAACATCTTCTTCCGTTAAATACCCTTGAGATTTTGCTAACTTAATAAGGTGTTCCATTTTTGTAACTTCCGATTGAGATGCCCCAGAAGATGCATTGTTTTTGTGCCTCTTGTTTTGAGGATTAACACCCTTTATTTGTCTAGTAGATTTTGAAGCCATGCTCACCTGTCTTTTTAGTTGTATGTCGTTAAGTTTTAGTTAGGTTAATCTATTTCCGACCGAAATTATACTCGGTTTTTGTCGATTTGTCCACTCTTTAGTGTTTAATTCTATAATATTTTATGGTATGTAAAAGTGCGGGATTTAGATCGGTCTTTTGGTTACACTATAGCTTGCTCTTTTGGTGTGTGCCTAATAATTCTAGCAAGTGTTTTTTATCATCGGGGGATAAACCGCTGTTTTTCGACTTTTCAATCAGGTCATTAATGACTTCTTGGGCTTCGTCATTATTTAAGCGGTCAATAATATCATTGAGTTCATTTAATCGAATGGTACGTTCGATAATGGGGTAGTAACGGCTGGCAAGCGACATCAAATATTCTATATCCTTATGATTAACTAAGTGTTGGAGAAGAACACCAGAGGTTTTGGGCTTTATTGTATTGATAAGCTGTATTATTTCACCTATTAAGCACTTTGCTTTCGTTTTAGGTTTAAACTTAACTGTATTTAGGTCAAATACGATCATCGGATCTTGCAGCACATGAGATAATGCCACTTCTGTCAGTGTCAGCTTATTTATCTTGGTTGTGTTAATGTAGGAGGGGGGCTCTTTTAACATTAGCGCTCGTCGGATTTTTTCTTGATCAAGGTGGATTGATTCTGATAGGCTATGAATCAGAGCGCTCAAGAATATTCCTTCTGGAATGAGCGGAATCAGTGGCTTTAATTCATTAATGAATTTGGCTTTGCCTTCAACAGAATTTAAGTTTAGCGTGGATTTTAAGTCCGATAATAAATAATCAGACAAGCTTTGTGCATTTGCAATCGTTTGTTCAAATGAATCCTTGCCAATTTTTTGGACCAGGCTATCAGGGTCTTCGCCCTCAGGTAAAAATAAAAATTTAACTTGAAACTGGCCGGTCATGAAGGGAAGGGTCGTAGAAAGGGCACGTTTAGCGGCCTGTCTTCCGGCATTATCCCCATCAAAGCAAAAGATAATATGATGTGTCTCTTTAAATAATAATTTTAAATGTTCCTTCGTTGTGGCCGTACCGAGGGTGGCTACGGCATACCAAATATCATGTTGAGCCAGGGAAATAACATCCATATAACCTTCAACGATTAACAATTTATCTAAGTTTCGATTTTGTTTTTTTGCCTCATAGAGGCCATATAGTTCTCGTCCCTTAATGAATACCGCTGTTTCAGGCGAATTTAAATACTTTGGGGTTTCTCCTTTGACCATAGTTCGCCCACCAAAGCCTATAGTCCTACCACGTCGGTCATGAATCGGAAACATCAGTCGGTGTCGGAAGCGATCGTAAACTCGTCCCTGATCATTTTTAATAGCAAGACCAGCATCGATTAGCGTTTGTTTGTCCTTTGGATGTTTTTTTAGCAGCATATCCCATGCCTTTGGTGCTAAGCCAATCGAAAACGCTTTAGCGACAAGACCTGTGATGCCACGAGATTTTAAATAGTCAATTGCAGTGGGTGATGATTTAAGGTACGTGATGTATTCAGATTGGGCTTTGTCTAGAATGGTATAGAGATCGGTCGACTGGTGTAATTTGGCGGGTGAAAAATTGGGTGAGCTACTGTCATAGCGCAGGGTAAGAGATGCTTGGGCAGCCAAGTCTTCGACGGCGTCAACAAAGCTTAAGTTATCGTATTCCATCACAAATTTAAGGGCATTTCCATGTGCGCCACAGCCAAAACAATAATAAAATTGTTTGACATGATTGGCGCTAAACGAAGGACTTTTTTCTTGGTGGAAGGGACAGCAAGCCATATGATTTGCCCCCTTTTTTTTAAGGGGAATTCGTTGGCTTATGATTTCAATAAGGTCGGTGCGCAAAAGCAGTTCATCTATAAAGTCAGAAGCAATGCGAGTGCTCATCGTTTTTGATCGCTTAAGAAGGGTTGGTTAAGGCGGCTTTGACCCGTTGGCTGACAATACCCATGTCTGCTCGGCCTTCAGCTTTAGAGCGAATGTGTGCGATGACTTTGCCCATATCTTTCATGCCTACAGGCTTAATGGTGTTAATTGCTTCTTGGATTAAAGCGTCTACTTCACTATCAGTCAATGGTTCTGGCAGAAATTGTTGAATAATTTCAATTTCGAATTTTTCTTGCTGGATAAGGTCAGGGCGATTTCCTTTTTCAAACTGGACGATGGCGTCTTGACGTTGTTTAATCATTTTGTTGAGTAAGGTTAAGATGGCGTCGTCAGAGAGTGTTTTTCTCTCGTCAACTTCAATTTGTTTAATGGCGGCAAGGATGAGTCGAATAACCATGAGTTTTTCTTTTTCTCTGGCGCGCATCAATGTTTTCATTTGTTCGGTAAGTTGGTTTTTTAGCATTTCATCTGACATGCTTTTATCCCTTAAAAGTTAAAAGTGTGTGGCAAAGACTTGCCACACACTGTGGTTTAGTACTTTCTTTTTCCGGCGCGATTATCGCGGGACAGTTTTTTAAGATGTCGTTTAATTGCAGCAGCTTTTTGTCGTTTTCGAGCGGTAGTCGGTTTTTCGTAAAATTCACGACGACGAAGCTCTGACATGACGCCTGCTTTTTCGCAGGAACGTTTAAAGCGTCTGAGTGCAACATCAAAGGGCTCTGTCTCTTTGATTCGAACATTTGGCATAGTTTATCTCACCTCACTTAATACTTGCCAGTCATTTATGGTAATTTAAAAGCAATGCGCCATTCTACACCTATTATCGCCCATAAGCAAACCTTATTTGTATTATTTGCTGAAATAGGGTATGATCCCTATAAATTATGGGCTATAAGGGCTTATGTGATGGTTGTTTTAGGGATAGAAACTTCCTGTGATGATACTGGTGTCGCGCTTTACTGTCATGAGCGTGGCTTATTGGCAGATGCGCTATACAGTCAGCTCTCACTGCATGCGAAATATGGTGGGGTGGTGCCTGAGCTTGCTTCAAGGGACCATATTCGCCGTCTTATTCCACTTATCAATGAGATCACTGATCAGGCTGGATTAACCTTAAGTGATATCGATGCCATAGCCTATACCAAAGGTCCAGGACTCGTTGGTGCGTTATTGGTTGGGGCCTCTTTTGCTAATGGCTTGGGTCTGGCTTTGAGTGTTCCCGTTATTGGGATACATCATTTGGAGGCACATTTATTGGCGCCAATGTTAGAGGAGACAAAACCATCATTTCCCTTTCTTGCGTTACTTGTCTCAGGAGGGCATACGCAATTAATCCAAGTATCAAGCATGGGTCAATATACCCTACTTGGTGATACTGTAGACGACGCCGTGGGTGAGGCGTTTGATAAAACCGCAAAACTGCTTGGGCTTTCTTATCCTGGTGGTCCTGCTTTAGCTAAGTGCGCGCTAAAAGGAAATAAGGCGAGATTTACCTTTCCTTGTCCAATGACCAATCGTCCAGGACTCGATTTTAGTTTCAGTGGTTTAAAAACATACGCGCTTAACACAATTCAAGGGCTGGCATTAACAGCACAAGATAAAGCCGATGTCGCCTGTGCTTTTGAAGAGGCTGTGGTGAAGACGCTAACGCTAAAATGTAAAAGAGCCTTGATGCAAACCAAATTAAGCCGACTTGTGGTTGCTGGTGGGGTTAGTGCCAATATCCGCCTGCGTGAAAATTTAAAGCGTATGGCAAAGGCATGCTCGGTTGAAGTCTATTTTCCACGGCAAGCATTTTGTACCGATAATGGCGCAATGGTTGCTTTGGCTGGTGCTATTCGTATGGCCAAAAATGAAGCGACGTGTGAAGGGCTTGAGGTGCGTGCACGTTGGCCTTTGGATGCGTTGGCTGATAACCATAATCATTAGTATAGTGACGAATTGCCTGATGCTAAAAAATAGAAACCGCTAGTTTTCTGCCTAATCTAAACCCTCACTTTTCAATATATTGGAAATAGAATTTATTTATTCTAGAATAATCCCTTGACAGTTGCCAATCAAGTCGGTAATATTTGGATCACGTTCGGGGTATAGCGCAGTCTGGTAGCGCGCCTGCTTTGGGAGCAGGATGTCGGGGGTTCAAATCCCTCTACCCCGACCATGATTTGCGCCCGTAGCTCATTTGGATAGAGCATCGGCCTTCTAAGCCGAGGGTAGCAGGTTCGAATCCTGCCGGGCGTACCAGTAGGATAATTATGGTGGGCGTAGCTCAGTTGGTAGAGCCCCGGATTGTGATTCCGGTTGTCGTGGGTTCAAGTCCCATCGTTCACCCCAGACTTTTTTTGCGAAAGTGGCGGAATTGGTAGACGCGCTGGATTTAGGTTCCAGTAGGGTAACCTGTGAGAGTTCGAGTCTCTCCTTTCGCACCATCAGTTAGTTGTATCTATTACCTGAATAACCCTTGTCGTGGCAATATTTTTGATGTCAATAAGACTAATCCTTGTAAAGTTGATGCTCATTATTATTATTTGCTATAAATTGCTGGACAATCTATGCAATAATCGGTAGTCTTTACATCCATTATAACATGGATAAATCTATTAAGAGGGCTAAAATGAAAGTAACAACTGACAAAGAAAATACATTAGGGAGAACATTAACTCTCTCAATCCCTGCCGCAGACATTGATAAAAAAGTCGATGCTGAAATTCAAAAAATAAGCAAAACAGTGCGATTACCAGGGTTTAGGCCTGGTAAAGTTCCACTTAAAGTCGTTAAGCAACGCTTCAGTGACATGGCTAGAAATGACGTTCTTGGTCAATTGATTCAAGATCACCTTTTTGAAGCTCTAAAAAAAGAAAAACTGAATCCAGTCGATACCCCAGAAATTGACTTAACCACAAATGAGCCTGGGAAAGATCTTGAAATTACTGCAAAGTTTGAAGTTTTTCCAGAGATAACAATTAAAGACCTCAATAAAATTAATGTTGAAAAACCGGTAGTAGCGTTAGTTGATAAAGATGTCGATTCGATGCTTGAAACATTGCAGAAACAACATGTCGATTGGAAAAAAACCGATAAAGCGGCAAAAGACGGTGATCGGGTCATGATAGATTATGAAGGCCGCATTGATGGAAATACCTTTGAAGGTGGAACATCCAGCAATGTGCCGTTGGTGCTTGGCTCAAAGAGTATGATCGATGGGTTTGAATCTGGGCTTGTTGGTATCAAACAAGATCAAACACGCAAGCTTAACTTAGCGTTTCCTAAAGACTACCATGCAAAAGATTTTGCAGGTAAAAAAGTCATTTTTTCGGTGACCGCCCACGAAGTACAGCAGAGCGAACTTCCTAAACTTGATAAAGCGTTTGCAGAGCGTTTTGGTGCTGATTCACTCAGTAAGTTACGCGAAGAAACTAAAGCCAGCATGCAAAAAGAATTAGAGCAGCAACTAAAATCGCGTGTAAAGAATCAAGTGATGGATGGCCTGCTAAAAACTAATGCTTTAGCCGTACCCGCCGCATTGATTGGCAATGAAATTAAACGCATGCAGGCGAAGATGGCCGAACAATTTAGCCAGGGCAATCAACAAGTCAAAATGCCTGAAATTCCAGCTGATATGTTTAAAGAAGAAGCTTTTAGGCGCGTCAATCTTGGCCTTCTTATTAATCACTTAATTGAGGAAAATAAACTTGTTGCCAGTGAAAGCAAAGTGCAAGAATTAATTACAGAGATGACCTCAGTGTATGATAACCCACAAGAGATTATCAATTATATAACGAGTGATAAACAACGTATGGCCGATATAAAATATACTGTTTTAGAGGAACAAGTAGTGGATCTTATTTTAAAATCTGCTACGCTTAAAGATAAGCGTATGGGTTTTTCTGAGCTTATGAATCCAGAGGCACCAAAGCCTGCCGCTAAAACCAAAAAAAGCAAGGCCGCACCAAAAAAAGTTGCGAGCAAAAAACAATAAGGCGTAAAGACTAAACTGAATAAATTATATTTTTAAGGAGGTAGCGTGTCAACATTAGTCCCAATGGTAGTTGAGCAAACTGCTCGAGGAGAGCGTTCTTATGATATCTATTCCCGTCTATTAAAGGAAAGAGTAATCTTTTTGGTGGGAGAGGTGAACGACCAAGTCGCAAACCTGATCGTTGCGCAAATGTTATTTTTAGAAGCTGAAAATCCTGAAAAAGATATTCATTTTTATATTAATTCTCCGGGGGGTGTTGTCACTGCAGGTTTAGCCATTTATGATACCATGCAGTTTATCAAACCAGACGTGAGCACTCTTTGTATTGGTCAAGCTGCTAGTATGGGTGCGCTTTTGCTTGCCGGTGGAAAAGCGGGTAAACGCTTTATTTTACCTCATGCTACTGTAATGATTCATCAACCATTGGGTGGTTTTCAAGGGCAAGCTTCAGATATAGAAATTCATGCAAAACACACTTTACATATTAAACAAGTTTTAAATGATATTTTATCGAAGCATACCAAGAAAAATATTAAAGAGGTAACCAAGGATACCGATCGCGATAATTTCTTAGATGCCCCCGCCGCAGTAAAATATGGCTTGGTAGATGAAATTACGCAGTCTCGGTCTTTATCTGACGCGCCTAAAAAAACAAAAAAATCCGCTAAAGGATAATTTTTTACTCATTTTGTTTAATGTTTTTAATTTTATGTCCCATAATTTAGATAGGCAATATTATTTTGCTTAATAATATGATCGAATATGAATGACCAAACGAGAGAATAGAATGCCAAAAAAACCAACAGAAAAAAGCCGTAGATCTAAAACCATTTATTGTTCTTTTTGTGGAAAGAGTCAAGAGGAAGTTCAAAAGTTGATAGCAGGTCCCTCTGTCTATATTTGTGACGAATGCATCACTTTATGTGCTGATCTTGTTGTTGAAAATGTAAAGGATATAGATAAAGACGCGGCACAAGAGCCCATGAAACTCCCTATTCCAAAAGAAATTTTCGCACATTTAGATGGTTTTGTTGTGGGTCAAGATTTGGCCAAAAAAGTACTTTCAGTCGCAGTGTATAATCATTATAAGCGCATTAGCCGTAATGTTAAGCAGAATAAGCTTAAGTCTAATATAGAGTTAAGCAAGAGCAATATTTTATTGATTGGGCCAACTGGAAGCGGCAAAACCTTACTTGCACAAACTCTTGCAAAGTTCTTAAATGTGCCATTTGCAATTGCTGATGCCACAACCTTGACCGAGGCTGGCTATGTTGGTGAAGATGTCGAAAATGTTATCCAAAAATTATTGCAAAATGCCGATTATGATATTGCAAAAGCACAAAAAGGCATTATATATATTGATGAAATTGACAAGGTTGCCCGAAAATCAGAAAATCCATCCATTACGCGAGATGTATCTGGCGAGGGCGTACAGCAAGCCTTGTTAAAGCTTGTTGAAGGCACTGTGGCGGCGGTTCCTCCCAAAGGCGGTAGAAAACATCCCCAGCAAGAATTTGAACAAGTCGACACGTCTAATATTTTATTTATTTGTGGTGGGGCGTTTGATGGCCTATCCAAAATTATTCAACAAAGAACAGAAAAAGCCGGCATGGGCTTTGGTGCTGAAATTAAAGCAGTCTCCGATTCACTTCTAAGTACTGAATATGTCGAAATGGTCGAACCAGAAGATTTGGTAAAGTTTGGTTTGATCCCAGAGTTTATTGGTCGCTTACCCGTGATTGCAACGTTAACGGAGCTTGATGAAGAAACACTCAAACAAATTTTAACCCAGCCTAAAAATGCTTTAATTAAACAATATCAACATCTTTTTGAAATGGAAGGGATTGATATTAGCTTTACGGATGATGCGATTGTTGAAGCGGCGCAAATGGCCAAAAAACGCAAAACTGGTGCGAGAGGACTTCGGTCAATATTAGAAGAAGCTCTGCTTGATTCGATGTTTCAATTGCCGTCCGTTCAAAACGTATCGAAGGTTATTATAGATAATAATGTCATTGCAAAAAAGAAAACCCCGCTTTTAATTATGGAAGATAAAAAAGAAATGCGATTGGTTGTAAATTCATAGGAGATTAGATTCATGGCAACAAAAAAACTTCCTGCTGTAAAGAATGATAAAACCACTCTGCTGCCTGTTTTACCCTTAAGAGATGTTGTTGTATATCCTTATATGGTGATACCCTTATTTGTCGGCCGTGATAAATCCGTGAACGCACTCGAGATTGCGATGCGTGAGGAACAAAATATATTTCTTGTGTCCCAAAAAGATGCCCAGGATGAGTCAGCCGATGAAAAGAATCTTTTTAAGGTCGGGACCATTGCCTCTATTCTTCAATTATTACGCTTGCCGGACGGCACATTAAAAGTGTTGGTCGAAGGTGTTAATCGCGCGAGGATTACCAAATTCATCAGTACAAAAGACCGTTTTTTATCAGCAAAACTCGAAATCCTCGATAATATAAATATTAAGGAAGTGGATGCTGAGCCAATTTCACGGTCATTAATTTCTCAATTTGACCAATATGTTAAATTAAATAAAAAAATTCCACCAGAAGTCACGTCGTCACTTTCTGGGATTGATGACCCAGGACGTTTAGCCGATACAGTCGCGGCCCATATGACCTTAAAGATCGATGAACGACAGAAGGTATTAGAAATTCTCGAGGTAAAAAAACGGATCGAACTCTTGATGTTGCTGATGGAAACTGAAATAGATATGCTTCAGGTTGAAAAGCGCATTCGGACTCGTGTTAAACAGCAGATGGAAAAAAATCAACGAGAGTATTACCTCAATGAACAGGTAAAAGCAATTCACAAAGAGTTAGGCGAAATCAATGAGACTTATGACGAAAGCGCGCTGTTAGACAAAAAAATAAAAGCGGCAAAAATGCCAAAAGAAGCCCATGAAAAAACAGTGTCAGAGCTAAAGAAATTAAAAAACATGGCGCCAATGTCTGCTGAGGCTACCGTATCTCGTAATTATATCGATGCGATGGTTGAGGTTCCTTGGTCTAAGCGCACGAAAATCAAACATGATTTAGCCAAAGCGAAGACGATTCTAGACATTGATCACCATGGTCTTGAAAAAGTAAAAGAAAGAATTTTAGAATACATAGCCGTTCAGCAGCGGGTTGAAAAATTAAACGGACCAATATTATGTTTAGTGGGACCACCCGGTGTCGGTAAAACCTCATTGGGCGCATCAATTGCCCGAGCTACCGGGCGTAAATTTACGCGCGTAGCCTTAGGTGGAGTTAGAGATGAGGCTGAAATCCGCGGCCATAGACGAACGTATATTGGCTCGATGCCAGGTCGTATTATTCAACGTTTATCAAAAGTCGGAGTACGTAATCCTTTATTTATGTTGGATGAAATTGATAAAATGTCTACGGATTTTAGAGGCGATCCAAGTTCTGCATTACTCGAGGTGCTTGATCCAGAACAAAACTTTTCTTTTAGTGACCATTATTTAGAAGTCGATTATGATTTATCTCAGGTGATGTTTATTGCAACTGCCAATTCCTTAAATATTCCTGACCCACTATTAGATCGAATGGAAATCATTCGTTTGCCTGGCTATACCGAAGATGAAAAGAAAAATATTGCTAAAAAATATTTAATCCCAAAACATATCAAGGGCTCAGGACTCAAAAAACCCGAAATTAAGATTGATGACCAAGTGATATTAGATGTCATTCGCTATTATACCAGAGAGGCCGGGGTTAGAAATCTCGAACGTGAAATGGCTAAGATTTGTCGCAAAGTTGTCAAACAAATTCTATTAGAAGAGAAAACCAAAAAAGTAGCGGTGAATTCTAAAAATGTTGAGTCTTTGTTAGGGGTTAAACGGTTTCGATTTGGGTTGGCAGATACAGAAAATTATATTGGTCAAGTGACCGGGCTTGCCTGGACAGAAGTGGGCGGTGAGTTATTAAAGGTAGAGGCGACAGCCTTGCCTGGAAAGGGAAAAACATTGAGTACAGGAAAGCTGGGTGAGGTCATGCAAGAGTCAATTCAGGCTGCGATCACAGTTGTGAGAAGTCGCGCCGAAGCCTATGGCATTGATGCTGGTTTTTATGCCAAACATGATTTACATATTCATGTGCCAGAGGGTGCCACACCCAAAGATGGTCCAAGCGCTGGAGTTGCGATGTGTACGGCATTAGTATCAGCCTTGGCGTCTATTCCAGTTCGAGCAGATATAGCCATGACCGGTGAAATAACCCTAAGAGGAGAGGTTTTGCCTATCGGAGGCCTTAAAGAAAAACTACTTGCTGCACTTCGTGGTGGTATAAAAGTGGTCTTAATCCCAAAAGAAAATGAAAAAGATCTCAAAGAAATTCCAGATAAAGTCAAAAAAGAACTGAAAATTATTCCGGTTCGTTGGATTGACCAGGTGTTAGATGAGGCCTTGGCTGAAAAGTTTAAAGCCTCTAAGTCGATGAAATCAGGTCAAATCACTCAGGGGTCAAAAAAACGCCAACAAACAGACTCGAGGCGTCATTAATTATCTGATCCTCGTGTTTAAATGCGATGTTTGGCGGCAGTACTACTTAACTTTGGCTTTCTAAGAATTAATGTGGATGATAAATTAGCGGGAAGTCACTATAATTAGGGACCTAACGTATTTTCAGACGAATCTAACAAATGCCCTCTATTTATTACGAAAGGTTGCAGGAAAAAATTAAATCATCAATCCGTGGTATAATGATAAGAAATGGGGCTTAAGAGAAGGATTTGAGTAAGTTAATATACATTTTAGCCCTTTTTACCAGGATACCGGCAGGCCTCAAATTCGCGCTGCAATAGCCAGTAATGACTGGGAATCACATTGGGAACAATTTGTGTTGGGCACCTACAGCAGGGCGATTGCATGAATGATTTATGATCAGATGATTTTAGACGAAATGATTAGAAACCTGTACTAAAATTTGTGCCAATCAGCTAATTACATGATTTTCAAACGATACAAGATCAAAACCTGTCTATGGAACAAAAGAAAACTCTACCTATCGGCATTTTGAGCATTATTTGGAGCAATGACTTAACTGAGCAATATTCTTTTCAGATATTCATCATCCCACAAGATTTTTTTAAGCTTTCGGCCAACACTCAATTTTTTATCTGTGTCGTTTTTACGAACCATATTGATGATAAACCGCTTAATCCTTGAAAAGTTTTCGGCTGCCCGCCTATCAAGCTTGCGATCAGCATCATCCTTTAAGTGCACATCTAAAACCCAATGCAATTTATTTTCAACACCTCAGTGTCCTCTTATAAAATCAGGCAATGACGATGTATCACATGGATGACTACTAATATAGTAACGCCACTCTGCTGTCACTTTGCTATCATGCTGTTTGTTTGAAATAGTTTCGGTGGCAATTAAGCTCTTCATCCCAGGAAAACCAAAGTCTTTCACACTCTCAGGAACTGAGCAACTAAAATACCGCCTTCTGACATCTCGACCATGCGAATGATCGAAATAATCGCGTAATAAATTAGGAGTATCAGCACCTTCTGCTTCCATATATGCCTTGACAGTTTTATGAAGATTGCCCTTATTACCTTTGAGCGCTAAAACATAATCACCGCCTTTTTCTAAAATTTGGCCGGCAATTTTTTCTTGCGTACCCATTGCATCAATAGACACAGTACTACCCTTTAATTCTAGTAAATCAAGCAGCAAAGGTATAGCCGTTATTTCATTAGATTTTTTATCAACTGCTACTTCAGCGAGTGATAAACCTTGGCTTTCACACCAGGCGCTTACTATTTGCAATGGCTTAATGCCCTTAGCTTCTGATTTATTACCCCTTAATGATTTGCCATCGATGGCAATATGCCCAATGGGTTCATCTGGCTTTAATAAACCACGTGTAATCATGCTAATTAAAGCACCTATTTCAGAAGGGTCAATCAAACAAAATAAACGCCTTATGGTAAAATAGGAAGGAATGCCACTAGACATATCAATATATTGACTAAGCCAATCTCGTTTATATTCAGCAAACAGACCAATATCATGCCATCCTTCTGCACCATAAAATATTGCACAAAAGGAGATAAACAAAATATTAACGAGTGGATAG
>Ga0213863_10002027_pt1 | contig 14517 bp, 6 predicted proteins | sample PICome_8_FD_160128 | JGI IMG/M metagenome (GOLD analysis project Ga0213863, IMG submission 160128) | Coastal seawater microbial communities near Pivers Island, North Carolina, United States - PICO497 | ecosystem: Environmental > Aquatic > Marine > Coastal | place: USA: North Carolina | collected... | reverse complement strand
CGCTTGATCGATTAAGGGGGCAACCGAGAAGCCGAGAACTTCGAGTCCAGTTACAACCGGAGGACCTCCGCCGCCATGCACACTAGGAGTCATATCGAACACAGCTGCCGGGGTAATGACCCACTCCTCAATGGTGAAAGAGGCATTCGGAGCACCAACCGCACGATCAACCCGAGAATCTAAGAACTCCCAAACTTCACCAGTTCCATCGGTCCCGGGCTGTCCGTAAACATCAACCAAAGCTCCGGTAGACTGATCGCCGCCAAATCGTAACTCTATGTTATCGTCACCATTTGAATTGATGGTGTTGCTTTCCTGGTTAGGCGCCGGGGCATCGGGATATGCCGCAGCGAAGTTAACGCTATTGTTGGCGATCACGAAGGTCCCTCCAGCAGGAATAGTCCCCACCAAAGGAATTGCCCGGCCATTGCTGCTACCATTGACATAATAAACAATATTCCAATTTCCGGCACTTAAGTCGATATCCTCGTTAGTCGGGTTGAAAAGCTCCACGAAGCGCCCTTCATAGTTATCGCCTGGGTCGGCAATCTCAGAAATATAAACTGGAGGAATAACCGTATCGTTATCTTGGATGTTCAGATTAAAAGTGGAAGCTCCACTGATGCGAGCGTCTCCATTGGACCTAACATTTGAAAGCAGGAAGATGGCAGTCTCGGAGGTCTCTTGCTCCGAATCATCATCCAAGGTGACTGTAATCTTCTGAGTGTCTCCACTTTGAGCACCGGCGGGAAAAGTCAGAGTCCGGCTTGTAAAGTTACTAATATCGGCAGGTGCTACAGTGCTATTGATGTCGTCCAAGACAATTGAAACCGTTACCGCTGCCCCATCCGGATTCAAAATCTCAACTTCAATATCAGCCGTTCCGTCCGCTTCATTAACTGTGACTGATGTCGCCTTAAAACCAACTAGGGGCGAATTCTTGCCCAGAACACTTGAACCGATAAAATTATTACTCCCCAATGCCGAGCCATCCACTTCCCCGATTGAGACTTCCTGCCAAACCACAGGGAAATCGCGGAAGTTCGAACCAGCATCGAGATTGAATCCAGTTAAAGTGTTCTGCCTTACGACACTCGTATCATTGCCCTCGTTCCCGTCGAAGGTCACACTGATCGCATCGACAATATTGGCAGTCGCACCAGTGTCCCCTTTGTAGAGGACGACTGAATCATTCCCATTATAGAAAGTAATATCAGAAGTCACATCCGCAGCGCCTGCCGCAACAGGCGTCGTAGCGCTTGGGTTTGCCACAATAAAACTCGCCCCAGCAGGCAGCATCCCCGAGAGAGCTAACTGGCTACTCGGGAGACTCCCGTCGGTCTTAAAATCTTCCGTCAAGGCATTGGACCATCGAGTTAAAATAAAGTTAGCGAGGTCAATTTCAGAATTAGAAACATTGGTCAACTCGATGTATTTGTTATTTGAAAACCCTTCGTGATACTGGGTGATCAAAAGTGGACTTCCCGTTTCGGTTCCAACATCGCCATCGTCTCTCACGGTCACAGTCGTCACAGCGCCACGGAAACCCTCTGCAGTAGCGCTGATCGTAACCTCACGATCGCCATCAGGATCTGAGTCATCAACACCGGTAACTAGGAAGGATCCAACCAAACCACTTTTGATTTCAAGGGGCCCTTGGACATTCAGCTCAGTCAAATCGCTGCTGGTGACATTCACAATCAGCGGATAACTAGCGGGAGCCTCCGGAAGTATGACTGTCAAAGTAGCAAAATTACCTCTTCCGCTTTCATTGATAGACACTCTGACTCCACTAAATCGTAATGATGGCAAAGGATCACCGAAACTCGCCCCCGTCACATCGGTGCCGGGCGATTCTGAGCCCACCGAACCAGCGATAGTGGTGTGAGGCTGAAATCCCCCAGCCAATTCCGGACTTCGGTTTAATGATTCATCATCAGAGGAATTATCCTCATACCTTACCTGATCCACTTGCGCGAAAGAACTGTCCAAAAGGGTAATTGTATCACCACTATTATTTAAACTCGGACCACCAGCAAAAGTCGTAACTCCGTTGAGCGTCGCTGCCGGATTCCCTCCGCCAAAAACTACAATAGCCTCATTACCGTTGATCATTGTCCCGGAAGGAAATTCAAAAAAATTACCGCTCAGGTCTGTAATCTGATAGCCGCCAATGTTTACCGATTCATTACCAGTATTGACGATTTCCACGAATTCATCCTGGCTAGTATTTGCCTCACCATCCTGATTAACATCGTTTCCTGGCGAGGGATCGTAAAGGAGTTCATTGATGACTAGCTGAGCTGAGGCATTCAGTGTCAGCGATAAGGCGGCTAAGGGAAAAATAAGGCTTTTCATAGTTACAATAGAAGATCTAGGAACCGTCACAAATCCCTAGCAGGTTCTACGCCCGTTTCGCCAATATCGCAAATTCAGTAATTGGAGTTGGAAATATAATCTGCCTAAACCTCAGCAGAATCCACGTCATCACGGAGGTTCTTGATAATGAACCCCTGACGGTCTGGCGTATTTTTGCCCATATAAAAGGTTAACATTTCTTTAAGACCTCTGCCTTCCTCCATCTGAACCGGATCCAGCCGCATGTCTTTGCCAATCATGAACTTAAATTCGTCAGGCGAAATCTCACCCAAGCCCTTGAATCGGGTGATCTCGGGATTTCGACCCAATTCCTTCATTGCAGCTTCTCGCTCGTCGTCATCGTAGCAATAAATTGTCTTCTTTTTGTTCCTCACGCGGAAAAGCGGGGTCTGTAGGATGAAAAGGTGTCCTTCACGGATTAGTTCCGGAAAAAACTGGAGAAAGAAAGTCAGTAGGAGCAAACGAATATGCATTCCATCGACATCGGCATCGGTCGCGATCACAACCCGATTGAATCTCAGCGATTCGATATCATCCTCGATTCCGAGAGCAGCCTGGAGCAAAGCGAACTCCTCATTTTCATAGACCACCTTCTTGGTTAGCCCAAAGGTATTGAGCGGTTTTCCTCGCAGAGAAAATACGGCCTGCGACTCCACGTCGCGACACTTCGTGATTGATCCGCTGGCGGAATCTCCCTCAGTCAAGAACACTGTGGTGTCCGCGCGACGCTTATGCTTGGTATTATAGTGAGCACGGCAATCGCGGAGTTTCTTGTTATGAACCTTGGTTTGGCGAGCCCGCTCGCGAGCCAATTTCTTCACTCCGCTGAGCTCCTTCCGCTCTTTTTCAGCAGCGAGAATACGCTTCTGAATCGCGTCGGCTGCTGCCGGAGTTTTATGAAGGTAGTTATCTAGTTCCTCCTTCAGAAAATTCCCGATAAAGGTCCGCACTGTTTCGCCCTCCGGCGCAATCGTAGCCGATCCCAGCTTCGTCTTTGTTTGACTCTCAAAAACCGGTTCTTCAATCCGCACTGAAATCGCTCCCGTAATTCCGGCACGAATGTCGGAGGGGTCATAACTTTTCTTATAAAATTCGCGGATTACTTTTACCAGTGCCTCTCGAAACGCCGCGAGGTGAGTCCCGCCCTGCGTCGTATTCTGACCATTGACAAAGGAATAATAGTCCTCACTTCCGCCCTGGCTATGGGTGAAGGCCACGTCGATGTCCTTACCCGTCAAATGAATCGGTTCATAAAGCGGAGCTTCATCCATTTCTTCTTTTAGAAGATCCAAAAGCCCATTTCTTGATCGGAATTTCTTTCCATTGAAGATCAGCGCCAGACCCGGATTTAGGTAGCAATAATAGCGACACATTTTCTCCACGAAGGGATCACGGAACTTTGTTCGCTTGGGGAAAACTGTCCGATCAACTTCAAAGGCCAAGCGGGTTCCGCCGACTGATTCATCGGGCACCGGTCGCTTCATCTCCTCAACCACTTCTCCTTTTGAGAACTCAATCGCCTTTGTCTTGCCCTCACGCCAAGCCTGAATTTCGAAGAATTCGCTCAGCGCATTCACTGCCTTAATACCCACACCATTTAAGCCCACCGATTTTTTAAAGGCCTCGCTATCATACTTTGCACCTGTATTAATTTTGGCAGCGCAGTCCATTAGTTTACCAAGGGGAATTCCTCGTCCATAATCCCTTACTTCGACTCGACTCTCCTCATCAATTTCAATCGTAATCTCTTTGCCGTGGCCCATCACGAACTCGTCAACCGAGTTGTCGAGCGCCTCCTTTAGCAAGATGTAAATTCCATCGTCCGCCGAAGATCCATCTCCCAGCTTCCCGATATACATTCCCGGACGCAACCGAATATGCTCCCTCCAATCGAGGCTTTTAATATCATCTTCAGTGTAACTCACGGCAGCGGCCATGGGCTGAGAATATTTAACTTTTCCAAAGCATCAAGAATTCTCTCCCCCCTTAATCCGATTCCACTCCCAGCCACCAAAACTCCAGCTGTTTCTGGCGAAGAAAAAAGGCTCAAACTCCTGAATTAAAAACGCTCATCAGAGCCAAAATCAGGCCTCCCTAAAAAAAAATCGATGTCATGAAGCCAGAAGCTTCATGACACTGATTTTCTAAGTTCGCTACGACTCCGAATCCTTTTTGCTATCCTTCTTGGAAGCTTTTTTAGCAACCTTCTTGGCTGCTTTCTTAGCCACTTTCTGGACGGTGGATTTCTTTTTTGTCGTGACCTTTTCGACATCGGCAACCTTAGGAGGTGGTGGTGGGATTTCATCGTCATCACTTCCCCCATGGCTTAGAATAAATTGGAGGTCATCGACACCCAAGTTACTCGCAAATCCTTCGTCGCCCAAGATGTTAGTGACCAAAGCGGTCTTTTGGTGTTGCAGGATCCGGATCTTCTCTTCCACCGAATCACGGGTGAGGAGACGATATGCGATAACCTTATTCTTCTGGCCAATTCGGTGAGTTCGGTCGATCGCCTGATTCTCCACCGCCGGATTCCACCATGGATCGTATAGGATCACGTAAGACGCGGAAGTCAGATTCAAACCTGCGCCACCCGCTTTTAGCGAGAGAAGGAACACTGAAGCATCTTTGGTAGTCTGAAATTTCTCGATCTCCCCTTTGCGGTCCTTGGTCTGTCCAGTGAGATAGTTGAAGGGACGACTCTCAACCTCAAGACGCATCTTGATAATATCTAGCATCGACACAAACTGTGAAAAGACGAGAACCTTGTGTCCCTCTTCGCGAAGCTGATCCAATAGATAAAAAAGAGCATTCATCTTCGCGCTTTCCTCTTTGAGCCATTTCGGATCAATCAGACCCGGGTGACAACAAATCTGACGAAGGCGCATCAGACCTTGAAGAATCGCGAAACTGTTTTTCTTCACCGCCTCATCGGAATCGAGACCAAGCAAAGCCTGTTGAATCCGCTTCAGCTCCACCTTGTAGAGCTCTTCTTGGATTCCCTCCATTCCTGCAAAGACTTCTTCTTCCGTCCTTGGCGGAAGGTCTTTGGCCACTTGACCTTTGGTTCGGCGTAGAAGGAATGGACGCAAGCGCGCAGCAAGGCGATTTTGGCTACTTGGATCCTTGCGCTTATCGAACCGACGCTTGAAATAAGCACGGGTCCCGAGAACTCCGGGCATTGCGAAAGCCATCAGTGACCACATATCCATGAGGCGATTCTCAATAGGAGTACCAGTCAGGACTAGGCGATTTTCGGCATCCAATTCACGGGCGCATTTGGCCGCCTTAGAATCTGGATTTTTAATCTGTTGTCCTTCATCAAGAATAACGGTCAACCAGCGAACCTTATTCAATTGGTCTCCACAGACGCGCAGTTGGGCATAGTTGAGGACGAGGATATCAAGCACGTTGTTCACCTCATCGAGGTCCAAATCGTCGCGGGTTCGCAGAATTTTCAACGTGAGTTCCGGAGCAAATTTTCCAGCCTCAGTTGCCCAAACATCAAGAACAGACTTTGGACAAACCACAAGGGCTGGCCCGATCTTAGTTTTAGCATCTTTGGTCTCCTCGATGTATTTCCGCAGCCAGAGAATGTAGGTGATACTCTGAATCGTCTTACCAAGACCCATGTCATCAGCAAGGATTCCACCAAAACCATTCGTCGCGAGGTAAGCAAGGAACTGGTAACCCTCGACTTGATAAGGGCGCAAGTTTGCGTTGAGTGAATCAGGAACATCAGGCTTGATATCAATTTTAATATCGCGAGCACGGTCCTTAATTCGCTTCCACGCCTTAGGATCAAAGACTTCTGCAGCCTTAGGATCGGCTAATTGCATCGCATGCATTCGGTGGGTCTCGCCAGAGAGATCGAAAGGATCGAGTCCTAGACGAGTCACGGCATCGCGCTGTTCAGGATCAAGCTTGATCTCAAGTCGCATCCACGAGCCATCATCCATGCGAACATAACCACCACGGGCTGCAACAAGTTGACGGATCTGAGCCTTAGAAAGATTGACGCCCTCTACATCAATAACCACGCGAAGATCGAACCAATCAATCTCCTGGTTCACGACCTCGAAGCGGATCGCTGCAGTAACCGGGTCACTGAGAATTGTCTTCAGCTTAGCCTCGATATCGAGCTCCACTGATTCCGGCATTGCTTCAATCCATTCAGCAAATTTTTCCGGAAATTGCTTGGTGATGCGTCCTTTGAACGCTTCCAGCTTCTCATCATAAGTTAGGCCCATTTGGAGAAGAATCTCTGGGATCGGGTATAGCTTCTCACGTGCAAAGCGGAGAAGCGCCTTCCCTTTGACTGGCTCCTGTTTGATAAGATCCCAACCAGCTTTGATTAGTTTCTCCTCACGGCGTCCTTTCGCTTCAAGAGCTTTGACGTCGATGACCAAGTGCTCGGTTTCGGCAGCTGTCAGACCCTGCTCAACCCACATCTTCAGGTGAGGAAAGAGGTCTAAATCAGTCACTCGCCGCTTCATAGAAGGCGGCAAACTTGACCCGATCTTACGAAGGAATTCAACTCCCTCGAGGGAGTCGATAACCAGCTTAGGAATCGAGTAGCGAGGCATGATCTCGGTATCCTCCAACCATCGTGGAGGGCCGGGGAAAACGGTCTCGTCGGACTGATAAAGTTCAGTTCGACCCGGAAGCAAACGGACTGAGTGAGACACCTTTTCATCACTTTGAGTCACTAACTGCAGAGCAAATGAGTTCGAATCCATGGGGTCATCATCGCAGAGCCAACTCAGAGGCTCGTCGACTACCTGAAACGGTCTTTCGTCAAGGTTCACCATGTAGCCCTTCAACTCCTTTTGGTGAAAGAGAAGATTCATGAAGCAGCAAGCTTCTTCATTCTCCAGGTCGAGGTAGAGCTCACCCGTTTTTTCGCTGTAGCGTAAAAAGTGCTCCCAAAGAATTTGGCTCGCGGCATCCATTCGCAAAGCTGAGGCATCAAACAACTTCAGGATACGTTCGATCTCTCCCTTCTCCCGCAGAGACACCCACTCTTCTTCGTATTCCTCCCGCGCCTCAACGCGGGCTTCGTTTATCGTAGAAACCAGGCGAAACTCAATTTTGTGCGGGATTTCTTGTGGTGGACGTTCGTTGACACTTTCGATTCTGTCATACCAAGCCGCAACTTCCCTCTCCTGCTCCCAATCACGCATCCGACGCTGAACATCTTCCAAGTCGGTGATCGCGTCCATGAAGTCAGGATAGCGGAGATTTTTCTTATCGAAGGCATAGCCCAAATAGTTCCAGAACTCTAAAATATCGCCCGGAGGAACCGGCCAGAGCTCCAAAGGCTCGTAACTCGCGATCTCCCAGCGAGGATTCAAACGAACCATATCATGGTCATGGATCTCTCCCTCGATGACATATCTTCGATAGCGCTTCTCAACCCGAAAAATAAAATCTGCCTCCTTATCATCGAGCTCGCGATCAAGCTTCTCTTCAATAAGATCGACGATCGGCGTATCATCAAATTCATTGGGAGACTCTGGGAGATCTTCCCCTCGGTGAAGGCGCTCAAGCATAGCCGCAAACATCACGGCTCCTGATGTTTCCTCGTCCTCGGTAGAGCAACTACCAAACCAACGATTACCCTGGAGTCTCAGCGTGGTACGATGCACCCCCCCGTTGTCCTCAACCCGCCCCTGGATAAAGAGGTGGTTTCCAAAAATTTGTGTCACCGCGCCTTCTTCCTGAAGATGCTCCCCGCGCTTACGGGCAGCCTCAGGGAAACTATTGAGAAAATTCAATGTTGCCCGGTCCGGGTTGAGTGCAGTCATGTTACTAGCCATTATTATTTCTTTAGTGCGTGAAAGAAAACCGCAGCCAAGCAACTCAAAGAGGCTGCTAGCAACGGCCAGGTCTTGAGACTAAACCCAAGTAGTAAAAATAAGCAACAGAAAGCGTCATTGAATTCTTCTAAGAAACACGCCGCACCTGAAAGAACCTTGATTTTATCGCTGTTAGAAGCAGCACCCTTCAGCGTTTTGCCTTATCAAATAACTTCCCGCAACACCCTGATCGCCAGTTCGTGGCTGATTGCGCTCGCAGTTGGCCTACTTGTCGGGCGCAAGAGCGTAGTATCTACAGACGTCACGAATGCGAATGGAATCTCACTCCCAGCCAAGTCTCTCCACGATTCCCGCTCGCTCGATTCCCCTTCCTATATTGCTGAAGCTAAAAAAATAGAACGAAGAAAGATCACCGAAGGTTCCATATCTACCGCAAACGAGGAAGCCCTCAATCAAACTATGATCGAGCTCTCCGATGTTCTCAATGTGGGGAATCGCATCGAACGCACCCGCCAGATGATCGCATTTATTGATCGCATCGATAACAGCGAGATAGCCGACATTGTCCAAAATTTCAGCGAAGCCGGATGGGTTGACTATAATCGGAGTGAGTTTTCGATGCTGATCTCCGCTTGGATGGACCGAGATCCTTTCACTGCGATCGCCTTTCTCGATGAAAACGAAACCGACGGTTGGACTCGAAAAACCGCAATCTCAGCTTGGGCAGCCGATAGGCCCGAGGAGGCAGCGAATGCCATTCAAGGCCTTAAAGACAGGGGCGAAGTCAATGACTGGGTGATCGGCCTAATAGAAGGAATGGCACGAAATGATCCTGAAGGAGCACTTCTAGCACTCAAAGATATTGAAGACAGCAAAACCAGGAACCAAGCCATCCGCGAAATTCTTCCCGAGGTGGTGATCCGAGGTGCCGAATTTGCCGGTAAATGGATCGAGCAAATTCGGGACCCAAACATCCAGCGGGACAGCGCAAAACGCCTTGCCAGCTCGCTAGCCCGCCGAGATCCAGAATCTGCTTCGGATTGGATCCGTAATATGACCACCGTCACCACTCGGCGCGAGGCAGCTGAAGTTGTCTCAGAAATATATGCTCAGCAGAATCTCGATGCCGCCAAATTATGGGCCGAAAGCCTTCCAAAAGACACCATGACGGAGGCAGCCGAAGGAGTTGCAAAATACCTTGCCCGCAAAGATCCGGTGGAAGCTGCAATTTGGCTTCGTGGTCTGGGTAACGATCCCGAACTCGATGGTGCCCGTATTCGTTTCTTGCAAGAAACAGGCAAGCAAGATCCGCAAACTGCCCTTGAAAACGTCTCAACTCTTTCGCGTCCCAAAGACCAAGAGCGCTACTACCGTGACATTTTAAACCGCTGGCACAAAACCGACGGAAACGCAGCCATTGCGTGGGCTACCCAAAACTCGGATTTCCTTCCAGCGAAGGCCCTCAAGGGAATTCTCCCTAAACCCAAAAAGAAGAAAAAATAAAAAAAGATGGCCAAGACGGACACCATTTCCGTTTTGAACCTAAAAGTCCGGCAGACTGCTGAGACGGATTAGCAGCCACATCCGCCACCGCCACCTTCGCCACCACAGCAACCTCCCCCGCTTGCTTGAGCAATATCCTCAGGAGTTGGAACTCGACCCAGTTCCAAAGTCATCCCCACCATCCGGCTCACGCTCGACTGAAGAGCATCAAGAGTTTCCTGAGCTTGCATAAAGTCAGAGGCGATAGGGTTATTCAAGAGCTCGGTGCGGGCACCTTCGAACTCAGCGATTTCGCTATCTGACAACTGAAGGCCTGATTGCTGTTTCTGATTCAGAGCCTGCCCACTTTCGTGAACGGATTGGTAACTCAAACGGGCCTCGTCATCGCCAAGGAACTTTTCCACCTTTTGAAAAACTTCACGATAATAAGAATCATTTGCAATAGTTTCGCAAAGATCACGAGTTTTGCCCATAACTGCTGAATTATCCTCTAAAAGGTTCATAGGTTGGACATACGCTTCAACACTGCTTGCCGCAACCGCTGATTTATTCTTTATTTACGAACTGACAATCAAACGGATTCGAAAAAAAAGCATGAAGAGCGCCGTTTAAACGTTAACCTCACCATCCTATGACTTCAAAAAACGGAATTTTTGCCGCGGCCTGGGCCATCAGCTGCGGAGCTGCCTTTCTCGTTGGACGAGGATCTGCAGACTCACCGCAAACTGTTGACCCCTCTTATTCTAAATCAAATTCTGCCGCCCCTGGGTCCAGGATTGTTTCTCGTAGGGAAAAAATTTCGAACCCTTCTGCAGCTGCCGACCGAATCGCTTCAACAACGACCGGAAGCTCAAGTAAGGAGCAGATTGAGCTGGTTCGTGGAGAAGCCAAAGCTCTCAAAAACATGTCAGACCCGATTGCTCGGGCCGAAGAGTTTCTCGAATTTATTAAAAATCTCTCGCCCGACCAATACCTCGACGCTGTCGATGCCTACCGTGAGGGAGGGATCGAAAACGAGCAATTCGGCGAATACCGCATGCTTCTGTCCGCTTGGGCTCAGGTGGATCCACTTCAAGCCCTCAGCTATGCCAAAGAAAAGACCGGAACCAATTTTGCTCGCCAGACCATTCTTTCCGCTTGGGCCAAAAACGATACCGAAGGAGCGGTAGCATGGGCTCGCGACAACTTTGATAGCGATGCAAAAGGTGCCGATGCAAACCCTTGGATTGTTGGAGTGATCGAAGGCATTTCCTCGATCGACCTAGTTCGCGCTACTGAGTTACTCGAAGAACTCCCCTTCTCTCGCGGACGCGGTCAGGCACTTGATTCAGTCTTTGCCGAAGTCACTAGCGGAGGCCCCGAAAACGCCAAACAATGGATAGCGAGCCTCGGTGATGCAAAACTCAAATCGGGAGCCGCCAGCCGTCTCGCTGGACAGCTCGCTAGAAACGACCCGCGCGCCGCTGCCGAATGGGCTTCCTCGATGGGATCGGAAATTCTGAAATCCTCCGCGGGAGAAATCATCCAAGAGTGGGCTGACGACGATCTTACCGCCGCCCGGACCTGGATCGAGAGCCAGTCCGAGGAAATTGTGGCATCCGCAGGCCCTGCTCTTGTTCGTGAAATAATCCAGAATGAAGACATATTGGCAGCCTCCGACTGGCTCGCCAACTACGAAGGGAACCCTGCCTTTGACGAAAGCGTCCGCTCCCTCGTTTGGAATTCCATGGGCGAGGAACCAGCCTTTGCTGCCGACTGGATCATGAGACTCTCTAGCGAAGACGATCAGCGCAACACGTTCCACCGGATGATTGGAAAATGGATGAGCAAGGATGAAGCTGGAGTCGTTGACTACGTAAATAATAACCCGGTGCCGGAAGGAGTTAAACAACGGGTTGAAATGACCCTCAAAAGAAGTCAAAACCAAAGAAAATTTTAACAATGAAGGCCTCACACAAAATCACCATCCTACTGACCACGGCGTTGCTTCTTAGCTCATGCAAGCCCGAGATTGTCAACGTCAAACCCGACGAGCCTACCAATCCCCAAAAGCACGAAACAATCACTCTTGGTGGTGGTTGCTATTGGTGCGTGGAGGCAGTATTCCAGCAACTTGACGGAGTAATATCAGCCACTTCTGGATTCATGGGAGGCCATATTCCCAACCCAACCTCTGAAGAAGTTTACTCACTAACGTCAGGACATATCGAAGTTGTTCAAGTTGTCTTTGATCCGCAAATAATTTCTGCTCCGGAAATTCTGAAATGGTTTTGGAAGGCGCATGACCCAACAGACCCTCGGGGACAAGGGGTTGATAAGGGACCGATTTATATGAGCTATATCTTCACCCATTCGCCGAAGCAGCGCGAACTCGCAGAAGCCTCCAAAAAGGAGGCCCAAACAAACTTCGACGCGCCAATCGTCACCACAATCCAAGACGCCGAAGAATTCTACGCTGCAAAAGAGGAGCATCAAGATTACTACTTTCGCATGAAGGGAGAAAACCCCTACTGCCCGCAACAAATCACACCCAAGCTGAAAAAACTGGGACTCGATTACTAGTAATCCCAATTTTAGTATCGGGGAATTATTCTCACTTGGCGTCGACCTTAGCAAGGTCCTTCAACTCGATAGCTTCGATCAAGTCTCTTAGCACGTGCAGACCTTCCCGTTTCACGGGATCGATCCCATTGGGCCATTTTAAGGTCTCCTCCAGATCCGCAATCTCGTCGGTTGCGCGTCTTATGTAATCGTCAACCTCTTCCTTAGGATCAACTGGAGGAAGCTTACCGGCATTAACGTCTTCCAGGGTGAGACGGGAAATTTTGAGTTCCTTTTCGTCCCTTTTCTTTGTTGCTGCGAAATATTTGGCGCGCTCTTTAACCCGCAGCGAACGAAGACTCTCCTCCTCTTTTAACTCAGCCAACCGGTCACTTAGATTAAGTGAAACTGAGTTTTCTTTAAGTGCCTTCTTAGCCCTAAGGATTTCAGTGGTGAGTTGCTTGTAGTACGGCTCGGCATCCACACGTTCACGACTTTTTTGAATAAGCTTAGAAACAAACAGCTCATTGCGTTGAAGTGGTATGAAGTCCGGGTTTCGCCGAATAATGTCGTGTGGGAGAGCATGCTTCTTGAAGCCTTCTCCTTTTTCAAAGGAATCGCCAAGACCCGGCAAAATCAGATCTGGAATCACTCCCTTGATTTGAACAGAGCTTCCAGAAACCCGATAATATTTCTGGAAAGTCAGCTTCAACCATCCCGCGCTTTCACGATCTGCGAGAATCGGCATGTATTCAGAGATATCCATCATCTTCTGGACGGTTCCTTTCCCGTATGTTGAGGAAGCACCAACGATTACCGCCCGATTGTAATCCTGCAGTGCGCCCGCTAAAATCTCGGTCGCTGATGCGCTGTTTCGATTAACTAAAACTATCAATGGTCCGTCATAAAAAGGTTTGCGGTGGAGAGAATTTAGCGCGCGGATCTGCCCGCTCTTTGAACGAACCTGCACCACCGGACCACGTCCCGTAAAGAATCCAGTAAGACGCTGAACCTCTGGTAACGACCCCCCCGTATTATTCCGTAAATCGAGAACAAGCCCATCGACCTGTTCTTTCTGAAGCCGCCCCAACAAACGCTCGACGTCAACTGAAACGCGATTGCCCGAATTCTCAAAATCAAAATAGAAAGATGGGATTGTCAAGACAGCTAGACGCCGTGACTTTTGCACTTGTCGATAGTCGTAGATTCGGGCGGTTGCGAGTTCGTCTTTCATCGTCACGACTCCCCGTGGAATAGCAATTTCGGCGACCTCATCTTTTCCATTCGCTTCACGTCTTACACGCAGGCCAACCAGCGCATCCTTTTCCCCCAAAATATCCTCAATAACTCTATCAAGTGATTTAAAAAGAACACTCTTCCAATTGCCATCATTCTCTGCCGAAACCGCGATGATTCGATCGCCTAATTTCAGCTCCCCTTGACGATCGGCCGGACCACCGTTCACGATCCCTTTAATTTCGATCTCACCGTTGTCATTGCTATGAAGTCTCGCCCCAATTCCTACTAACTCATTGCTGACATCAATTTTGAACTGAGCCATTTCATTCGAACTGAAGTATTCACTATGCGGGTCGTAAGCCTTCGTTACCGCCGAGAAAAAGTAGTTTGCGATATCTTCTTGTTCAATCTCTTCGATCGACTTAAGCAATCGGTCAAACTTGAGGTCGACCGTTTTCTTGATTGATGGCTTTCTTCGAAAAGGATCTGGCTTCCCCCCTTCAATCGCTCGAGCCTTGAGGCGGGCTCGTCGAACAGTTTCAGAAAGCAATAGGTTTTCTAAATTATCACTCCAAATATTTCGAAGTTCTAAATCATCGACTGGCCAAGCAACCTCACTTCGATCATCGATCACAACTCTCTTTTCTTCGAAGGTAAATTCTTTACTCGCGAGAAGATCTTTCACGTAAGCCACCCGGGCCATCACACGCCCCCGGTAAATTTCATGGATATTATTCGCCACCGGCATGATGGATTTATTACTGATTCGGTCATGAAGAACACGCTCATAGCGGCGCTTCATCTCGGTCACTTCACGCTCTAAAAAGTAGATCTTGTTTCCATCAAGCGAGTCCAAATATCGCTCTAGAAATCGGCGACTTAGATCCTCATTAAATGCAAGGCGGGCATAGTGACCATTTTGAAGCATCCGTGCTAACTCCCGCCCCACGAGCTCAAAATCAGCACCATGGATTGGAGCCGGGAAAAAAATCCCAGCAGCAAATATGACCGCGGTCGCAAGCTTACGAAAAATCAA
>Ga0213863_10002025_pt1 | contig 14522 bp, 14 predicted proteins | sample PICome_8_FD_160128 | JGI IMG/M metagenome (GOLD analysis project Ga0213863, IMG submission 160128) | Coastal seawater microbial communities near Pivers Island, North Carolina, United States - PICO497 | ecosystem: Environmental > Aquatic > Marine > Coastal | place: USA: North Carolina... | reverse complement strand
ACCTCCTATAATAATATTTATAATATTAGCACTTAGCCCAAAAACTCCTACTTCTCTTTGTAATTTCATATTCTATAAAACTAATACATTAAAACGATTCACAAATTACACCTTTAAAATTAATAGTCATCTTAGAAAACTTGATTTTCGCTAAGATACATTCATCAAAAAAAACTATAGAAAAAAGTGAAATAACCATATTATTAAATATATACACAATCTGATTATATTTGTCCTTCTGTTCTTTAATCTAATATATGACCTCTAGATTTTTGTTTATATTTTAACAGTTCATGTAATAATTTCACTATTAATTTAATTAATATTATAAAATCTATGAAATCAGTATTTAAAAACATCCTAGGACGTGCTATTGGTTACGCGCCGTACCTTATTTTATTTTATTTTATATATCAGATAGAAATTTTTAGAGAGATGCTTCTCATTAATACCTTACTTCAATTTCTTCTATTTTTATTTGTTGCTTGTATACCTGCCCTTCTTACTAAAAGAATGTCGTATGTAGACATTGCATGGCCTTGGGGATTAGTTCTCATTGGGGTTTTGGTTTTATTTTTAGGTGAAGGTTATAGGCCAAGGATCTACATGGTAGCAGGGATGTATTTATTTTCTGGTCTAAGAATGGGAATTGGAGCGCTAATATTATTTTCAAAAGGACATTTAAATTCTGAGTTATCAAGATATTCTTATCAGAGAAGGCGTTGGAACAAAGCTGGGTATAAAAATTTAAACCTATCACTACAGTATGAAATTATGATTCAATGTTTTGCCAATATTACTTTTTTGGCAATTCCAGCCATTTTAATGTCTACTAACTCCACGAATAGTATTTCAACGCTGGAGTATATTGGAGTAGGATTATGGGCAACTTGGTTTGTTTTAGAACATATCTCAGACATGCAAAAACAACAATTTTTAAAAAAAGCATTTTTACAAAAGAAAAAGAAACAAGTTTGTAATGTTGGATTTTGGAAATACACTCGTCACCCTAATTATTTTTCAGAATGGATGGTATGGAATGCGATGATTATTTCTTCCATATCCTCTTTTAACGCTGCTTTTTCAGAAGACCAACAACTGGTTTGGATCATTATTTGTATAGGGATGTTTTATATATCTTACATTATGTATACTACCCTAGTTTATTATACTGGAGCAGTGCCATCTGAGTTTTATACACTTCAAAAGAGGCCTAACTATAAAGAATATCAAGACCAAACAAATATGTTTTTCCCTGGCCCTAAAAAAGTTAAAAGTTAATATTGAATATGAAAACTTTAAAAAACCTTTGTTATTTAGCCTTCATTGGAGTTTTATTTTTAAGCTGTTCAAATGAAGATTCCGAATTAAGTTCAGAGCCAGAAATTATTGAAGCCTACGAAGCATTAGATGTTTCTTATGGTTCAGATAGCAATCAAGTTTTTGATATCTATCTTCCAGAGGGTAGAACTGAAAATACCAAAGTTTTATTTTTAGTTCATGGCGGTAGTTGGGTAGGTGGTGATAAAGAAGATATGAATGATGTTAGAGATTATGTATTACAAAATCATCCATCTTTAGGGATAGTAAATATGAATTATACTTTGGCAGGAGCAAACTCACCACCAGTTCCCATGCAAACCAATGATATAAGTACAGTTGTAAATTATATTACAACTAATAAAACATCACTTATTATAAGTGATGATATTGGCTTTATAGGTGTAAGCGCTGGTGCCCACTTATCATTATTATGGAGTTATGCCAATGATACAAATAATCAAGTAGACATGGTGTGTAGTATTGTAGGCCCAACAAATTTTACAGATCCAGCCTATTACAATAGCGCCAATCCAGTCTTTCAATCTATGTATATTTTATTTGGAAATCCTTCAATTCCTTTTTTAGAATCTGCTAGCCCATATCATACAGCTACAGCCACTTCTCCTCCAACATTACTTTTTTATGGAGGCCAAGATCCGTTGGTGCCAAACTCACAAGGGATTGATTTAGACTCACAACTTACCAACCTCGGGGTACCCCACGAATTTAGTTTTTACGAAGAAGAAGGTCATGGTTGGTTTGGTCAAAACCTTCTAGACACATTCAATAAAATATCAAATTATATAAATCAATATTTATAAAAATAAATGTTTTTAAATTTTATTGTAAAACATTATTTTAAATCAAAAATCATATGAAAAAAATTGTATTCCTTCTTTTTGCTATTAGTATTTGTTTTAAAGGGTATTCTCAAATTAACCCAGATCGCATAGAAATTATAAGAGACAACTATGGCGTACCCCATATATACGCACCTTCAGATGCAGAAGTTGCCTATGGCTTTGCCTGGGCGCAAGCAGAAGACCATTTTAAACTTATTCAAGAGGGGTATTTAGCGGGTAATGGATTGCTGGGTAAACTCATTGGTTTAAAAGGTGCCGGAGCTGATTTTTTAACACAATTAATTCAATCTGAAGAAACGGTTGATAAATACTACAACACTCTCGATAAAAAATTTATAGCTCTTGCAGAGGCTTTTGCCGCAGGATTAAATGCTTACGCAAAAAAATATCCAGAACAGATTTTAGAAAAAAAATTATTTCCACTTACTGTTAAAAAATTACTTCGCTACACACAATTGCAACTTTTTATTTCTAATGAAGCAGATAAACTAGTAAGCGGCATTGTAAATAACAGTTTATCTTGGCCTTACAAAATTGAAGAGGATAGTAAAGGATCTAATCTCTTAGCTATCAGTAGAAATAGAACTGGTTCAGACGAAACATTCCTGGCCATTAACACACATCAACCATTAGAGGGTCCAACCTCATGGTATGAGGCACATTTGGTAAGTAAAGAGGGTACCAATATCATTGGAGCTGCATTTCCTGGTACACCTTGTATACTTACTGGTGCAAATGAATATTTAGGATGGACTCATACCGTAAACTATCCAGATAAAGCAGATGTATTTGCGCTTCAGATGCATCCAAAGAAAAAAGATGTTTATTTGGTAGACGGTAAGCCTTATAAATTAGAAAAATTTAAAGCAAAACTTACTTTAAAATTCCTTGGAATAAATATACCAATAAAGAAAAAGTTTTATAAAAGTATTTACGGTCCAACACTAAAAAATAAAACAGGAGTCTATTCAGTAAGAACCCCAAGTACCACAAATATTACAGCCATAGAGCAGTGGTGGAAAATGAACAAGGCTACTAATTTTTCAGAATTTTATGAAGCTTTAGAAATGAAAGCATTGCCAGGATATAATATTGGGTATGCAGATAGAAACGATACTATTTTTTATATTTCAAATGGTAAAATTCCAATAAGAGCCGAAGGCTATGATTGGAGAGATGTTGTTCCTGGAAATACTCTAGAGACCTTATGGGATACTTACTATGACATAAAAGATTTACCACAAGTTGTTAAGCCTAAATCTGGCTTTGTATATAACGCCAATCACAGTCCATTTAAATCATCTAGTGAGGCAGACAATCCAATTGCTAAAAATTTTGCTAAAGAAATGAATTATGAAACCTATGACAACAACCGATCAACTAGACTTTTGCAGTTGTTAGAGGAAGAAGAGCGAATAGATTATAAACGTTTTAAACGCATTAAATACGATCATCAATTACCAACACCACTTCAATACAACTATATGGATTTGAACCCATTGTTTGATATGAGGGCAGCTGATTATCCGGAGGTAGGTACCTTATTAACAGACATTCAAAATTGGGATAGAATTACTAATCCAACATCCTATGGAGCTGGTGCATATGCTTCTTTATATTATCAGCTAACTCCTTTTTATTATCAACTTGGAAAAGATCGGGTTTTTACAAAAGAGGCTTTATATAAAGCTCTAAAAATCACTAAAGATCATTTAAAAACGTATTTTAATGCAGAGCGAATTCAACTTGGTGAATTTCAAAAATTAGTTAGAGGAAATAAAGAGCTTCCTATTTACGGATTGCCAGATGTGGTAACTGCCATGAAAGGACAACCTTATAAAGACGGAAAAATTAAAATTACTCATGGAGAATCGTATATTGGCTTGGTTAGGTTTACCCCCACTAAAACATATTTTGAATCTGTAATTTCTTTTGGAAATAGCCGAAGACCTGAAAGTCCACATTACACAGATCAGATGGAATTGTATTCAAATTTTGAAACAAAAACGATGTCATTCGATCGATCAGATGTTATGAAAACAGCAAAAAAAGTGTATGCTCCTAAATAAGAGTTCTGTGAAAATAGTTTAGTTGAAAATTGTATAATCTACCTTTTTTGTTTTTTGATTACTCATTTTGGAGGTAAGAACTTTTATCAATTGTTGTTGGTAAGGATAATTTTCTTTAAGGCAATCTTTTTGGGTATCATCAAAAATTTTAATAGAGGCAAAAAAATCTGTTTCAGTTTCAGCACCGTCGGCCACTACTGTAAACAAATTATTATTTTCATCTAGTAGCTTTACATTTTCCCATATAAAACTATTCATGTTTTTTTGATGTATGCCTTTGGTTTTTTTGTTCCATTTACCAAAGTTTAGATACATAAGTTTCATTCCATCCCTGGCAGATTTTATCTTATAAAAACGGAGTTCATTAATGTAAATGGTATCTTTCTCTACTAAGATTGGCGTAGTAACAACTTTGAAGTGAGAATTTGCCTTATTTATTGAAACCTCTTTGGTTGATGAACAACCAAAAATAAAAAGTGCAAAGAAAAAATAAATGTAATTTCTCATACAGAGGAATTAAACAACTTTTTTCTCTATGGCTAGAAAATGAGTTACTCTATCTTTATATAAAGGAATAATTTTTACTTCACACTTGTAAGGAGTTTTATCTTTTCTGTAGTTGACAATGACCTCTGTAAATGGTTTTAGGTGTTCAAGTTTAGTTCTGATTCTCTTTTTAGTTTCTGTCTCAGTAGCTTCACCTTGTAAAAAATTAGGAGTTTTATTTAGTGCAAATTTTTTGGAATATCCTGTCATTTCAGTGAAGCCATTATTTACCCACAATATCTTTTGGTTGATGTCAGTAATAATGAGCGCTTCGAAATCTTCATTTTCAAAAATACCATCAATTTTATTTTTCCATTTAGATTTTTTAGCAAAAGATTTTACTTGTTCTATATCATTTAAATTTTTTGAATTCTCTATTGTTGAACTAAAATCTTCACTAAAAATATCCCAACTTATAAGGGGCATAATACTTTGATTTGCAGTAGATATTTCAGAGGTAATGTTTTTATAGTCAATATCTTGAACAGAATCTAGATAGATGTCTAAAGACATCATATTAGAAATATTATATTTCATATATTTTTGAATTAATATGGTAGATACATGTGTGATGTATAATGCCTTACAAAGGTAATGAAATATGAATAAATTAGAAAAGCAAAGATGTATGTTTAACATTCTATAATCAACACTGTACAACATCAAAAATTATTTATTTATCTTTAAAAAATTATGAAAAAATACATACTCTCTTTAGATCAAGGAACTACTAGTTCACGAGCAATTATTTTTGATAAAAAAGGAAGCATTGTTTCTGTTGCTCAAAAAGAATTTCAACAATTTTTTCCAAAACCAGGTTGGGTAGAGCACGATCCCAATGAAATTTGGTCAACTCAAGTAGGTATTGCAGCTGAGGCCATTATTAAAGATGGTTTAACTTCTCAGAATATTGCAGGTATTGGTATTACCAATCAGCGTGAAACAATTGTTGTTTGGGATAGAAAAACTGGTAAACCTGTTTACAATGCTATCGTTTGGCAAGACAAAAGAACATCAGATTTTTGCGACCAGCTTAAAGAAATGGGTAAGAGTGAGTTCATTAGAGAAAAAACAGGCTTAGTTATAGATTCGTATTTTTCAGCCACAAAAGTAACATGGATTTTAGATCATGTAGAAGGGGTAAGAGAAAGAGCAGAAGCTGGAGAATTAGTTCTAGGAACAATAGATACTTGGTTAATTTGGAATTTCACAAAAGGAGAGCAACATATTACTGATGTAACCAATGCTTCGAGAACGATGCTGTTTAATATAAACACCATGGATTGGGATGAAGAATTATTAGCATTATTTAGGATACCAAAAAGCATGCTGCCTCAAGTTAAACAATCTAGTGAGGTATATGCTCACACAAAGTCTGTTTTTTTTGGAGAAAAAATACCAATTTCAGGGATTGCAGGTGATCAGCAAGCTGCCTTGTTTGGACAAATGTGTACTAGAAAAGGAATGGTAAAAAACACCTATGGAACAGGATGTTTTATGCTCATGAATATTGGCGATAAACCAATTATATCAAAAAATAATCTATTAACAACAGTAGCCTGGAAAATTAACAACAAAACGCACTATGCATTAGAAGGAAGTATTTTCATTGCAGGAGCTGTTGTTCAGTGGTTGCGTGATAGTTTAAAGATCATAAGAACCTCTCAAGATGTGGAAGCACTAGCTAGTTCTGTTTCAAGTTCTGAAGGAGTTTATTTTGTTCCAGCTTTTGCAGGTTTGGGTGCACCCCATTGGAATCAGCATGCGCAAGGAACTTTATTTGGGTTAACAAGAGGAAGTACAGATGCTCACATTGCTAGAGCAGCTCTAGAATCTATTGCCTTTCAAACCATGGATGTTTTAAAAGCTATGGAGGCAGATTCTGGGATTGCCATCAAAGAACTAAGAGTAGACGGTGGTGCAACAATTAATAACATGCTCATGCAGTTTCAGGCGGATGTATTAAATACAATTACGGTTCGCCCAAAGGTGGTTGAAACTACTGCCATGGGTGCTGCTTTCTTAGCAGGATTAGCTGTTGGATATTGGGAAAGCCAAGAAGAAATACAAGACATATGGCAAATAGATTCTTCATTTACACCCTCTTCATCAAGAGAGTCAATTCATCAACAAATTAAAGGTTGGTATAGAGCAGTAGATGCCCTAGAATACTGGACAAAAAATTAATAATTAATAAAAAATTATGACACCGTTTATTGCAGAAATTATAGGAACTACTTTACTAATTATACTAGGTGGAGGAGTTGTTGCTAATGTAGAATTAAATAAAACTATTGGGAATAATAGTGGTTGGATTGTTGTTACTACTGGTTGGGCGCTGGCTGTATATGTTGCTGTAGTTGTAACTGGACCCTTCAGTGGCGCACATATTAATCCTGCAGTTAGTATTGGTTTAGCTGTTGCAGGAGAATTTCCTTGGGAAACGGTTCCCTCTTATGTTTTAGCACAAATGATTGGTGCTATGCTGGGTGCTACTATCGTTTGGTTGGTGTATAAAAATCATTTTGATGCTACTAAAGATGGAGATACTAAGAAGGCAGTTTTTTGTACAGCTCCTGCAATACGTAACAGATTTTTTAATTTATTTGGAGAAATTGTAGGAACTTTTGTATTGGTATTTACCATTCTAAATTTTACAGATGCATCTCTAGCAGATTCAAACCAACTAGTTGGTCTCGGATCATTAGGTGCACTTCCTGTTGCTTTTTTAGTTTGGGCTATTGGTTTATCTTTAGGAGGTACAACAGGCTATGCTATTAATCCGGCAAGAGATTTAGGCCCAAGGCTAATGCACGCTATATTACCAATAAAAGAAAAAGCATCTAATGACTGGGGGTATTCATGGATACCAGTAATGGGGCCAATTATTGGAGCATCACTAGCTGCTTTACTTGCCATACTTTTGGCTTAAAAACAATAGTTTTTATCCCAGAATTCTACCTACTTTTACGTTTTTAAAAACCACAAAAATTATGCAACACATTGCCTCACCCTTTACATTACCCAATGGTTCAATTTTAAAAAACAGAATTGCTAAATCAGCCATGAGTGAAAACTTTGGAACCAAATATCATGCGCCGAGTCTAGGTTTAATTCATGCATACAAAGTATGGGCAGAAGGGAATCCGGGATTATTGATTACCGGAAATGTTATGGTAGATTCAAAAGCACTAGGTGAAGCTAGAAATGTTGTGGTAGAAGATTATAAGCATTTTAAAGAACTAAAGGCTTGGGCTAAATCTGTTGAAGGAACAGGAGTTCATATTTGGCCACAAATTAATCATCCAGGACGGCAAGCTTTTGCCTCTATTAACAGAGAAGTAGTAGCTCCGTCTGCCATTCCACTTAAAATGGGAGGTGCTTCAAAAATGTTTACCATGCCCAAGGCATTATCTGATGAAGAAATTTGGGAAATTATCAAACGTTTTGGAACAACCGCCAGAATATGTAAAGAAGCCGGATTTACAGGTTGTCAAATTCATGGAGCCCACGGATATTTAGTGAGTCAGTTTTTATCTCCTAACAGCAATGTTAGAAAAGACCAATGGGGTGGTACCCTAGAAAATAGAGCTCGGTTTGTATTAGAGATTTATCGAGAGATTCGTCGTCAGGTAGGGGCAGATTATCCTGTAGGTATTAAAATTAATTCTGCAGATTTTCAACGAGGAGGTTTCACAGAAGAAGAATCTATGGAAGTTATTCAGTTGTTAGGAAATGAAGGAATGGATTTAATTGAAATATCTGGAGGAACCTATGAAAGACCAGCAATGATAAAAGGAAATCGTAAAAAAAGTACTGAAGAACGTGAGGTGTATTTTTTAGAATATATAGAAAAAGCAAGAAAACTAACCCAAACACCCTTGTTATTAACAGGAGGTTTTAGATCGGTATCAGTTATGGAAGGTGCTCTGGCTAGCGGTAAGTTAGATGTTGTTGGTTTGGCAAGACCTTTTTGTTTATATCCAGCACTAGCTAATCAAATTTTTGATGGTTCAGTTGAAAAATTTGAAGCACCCATTCCTCGAATAGGAATTCCTTTACTAGATAAGTTAGGAGGCGTAGAACTTCCTTGGTACGAACTTCAAATACAGCGAATTGGAAAAGGGAAAAAACCTAAAAAGAATCTTCCAGGTATATTTGCATTTTGGTTTACTATGAAAAGCTTATTTGTAAAATCTTTCTGGAAAAATTAATCTTATTCCCAATTAGTTACTTTCATAATTTTATTAAAAATAGCTGTATTGTCGTATATTCCTGAAAATTCTTCAGCTCCTGGACCGTAAGCAAAAACAGGAATTAAGGAGGCAGAATGTCCAGTGGTAGAGAAGGTCATTTCTATTTCCTTATAATCGTCATACTCTTCACCATCTGTAGAGTATTTTTTCTTAGATGCCAACGTAAAACCGCCTGTTTCGTGATCGGAGGTTACAATAACAAGGGTATTTCCATCCTGTTCTGCAAAATCTAATACTTTTCCAATAGTATTGTCAAAATCAATGAGCTCAGATACTAAGTAGGGTGCATCATTATCATGACCTCCCCAATCTATTTGTGACCCTTCAGACATTAAGAAAAACGGTTGGTTATCTTTGTATAAGAATTGTATCCCTAGTTCAGTAGCTTCAGGAAGAAAATCTCCTCTACCTTCAGAGATACGATCCATTCCTTCTTTGGCTAATAAATACCCCACTTTTTTACTATTGGTAATGCTAGACAAATTTGTTAATCCAATAGTATCTATATTAAAATTATTACTAGCTAAAGTGGTTAAAATATTTTGTTTGTCTTTACGATTGTTGAAAAACTGAAGCCCACCCCCAGCAAAAAAATCTATGTCAGATTCAGCTAATTGAACTGCTATCTCCTCTTCAAAATCTCTATTAATAACATGAGCATAAAAACTGGCAGGAGTAGCATGTGTAATAGATGATGTGGCTATCATTCCAGTTTTAATATTTTTTGAAGACACTATTTCAACTAAATTCTTCACTTTGGTAGAATCATCTGCAACACCAATAGCCCCATTGTATGTTTTTACTCCAGCTGCAAATGCAGTAGCTCCAGCAGCAGAATCCGTTACATCTTCTCTTGAAGAAGAGGTTTTCATTAGGCCAATGGTTTGAAATCGCTGGTAATTTGAAGGGGTTTCTTTAAAATAGAAAGCAGAAGAAATTTGTGATAAACCTGTTCCATCACTAATCAAAAGAATTACATTTTTTGGAGTAGTATTGTTTTTTGTGCTGGTGTTGCAAGAAAATAGCATAAGTACAGCCAGTAATAATAGTATTTTTTTTGGAGTCATTTTTCTTCTGTAGTTATAAGACAATAAACAATGAATTTTTAAAACTAAGCAAAAGTAAGGTTTTCAGATAAAAATGGAATGTTATTAGGGTATTAATACGCTAATAACAAACAGGGGTTAACTCCTTCATAAAATTATTTAGAATATTTCTAAATAATTTTTTTTATCAAAGATTCATATGTAATTTTGCAGATGTATGCAACAAAAAAAAGTTACGTCAGAAAAATTTAATGCAAAACAAATAATTGTTTTGTCACTCCTATTTATGATGATTGGAACACTTTTAGAATTGTATTTACTAGAACATTATGAGGATACATTTCAATTAATCCCAGTTTTATGCATTGCTTTTTCACTTATAAACCTGCTTATTCTTCTGTTTAAAAAATCAAAAAAAATCATCAATCTATTTAAATTGATGCTAGTTTTAACATCTCTCAGTGGTGTTTATGGTGTTTTCTTGCATCTACAATCTAATTTTGAGTTTGAGCAGGATATGAAACCAACAGCTACTAATTGGGAATTATTTTCCGAAAGTTTATCTGGCGCCCTACCAACCTTAGCCCCTATGAGTATGTTAATCTTAGCATTGATAGGGTATTCATATTTAATTTTAATAAAACAACAACATGAAAAAATTTAGTACACTATTCATTATCACGCTATCCGTAAGTTTATTATTAGTATCCTGTAAACAAACTGCAGATAAAAAACAAAACACACCAAACAATTTAGGAGTTAAAGAAGTAGAAAAACCATCACCTCTAGTGGTTTTAAATGCTAATTTAGCCACGGAATCAGATTTAGTTGCTTTGGGCCTCTCAGAAGAGGTAGTTCAACAACTTTTAGCTGCAAGACCTTTTTTATCGATGGCAGATTTTAATTCCATCATAGAACAAGAAAATACAGAAGAACTTTTTAAAAAAATATTTGTACCCTTTAATCTAAATACTACAGAGGAGAAAGATTTTAAAATGATTCCTGGAGTTGGTGATAAGATGGCGCACGAATTTGAAGAGTACAGACCCTACACGAGCATTTTACAATTTAAAAGAGAAATTGGAAAATATGTAGACGAAGAAGAAGTAGCTCGTTATTTAGACTATGTTTTTGTACCTGTAGAATTAAATACATCATCAGAAGATCATATTAAAGCACTACCTGGTATTGGTAAAAAAATGACTCACGAATTTTTAGAGTATAGACCCTACAAAAACCTAGATCAATTTAGAAAAGAAATAGGAAAGTATGTAGATGATAAAGAACTTTCAAGATTAGAACGTTTTGTTTATTTAAAAGACTAATTTTTTTCTAAAAATACATAAATTGAAATCAGTTCTTCAATTTAAAAATCATCCCAAAATATTTTTTTGGGATGATTTTTTTTATTTTTTTCACTATTATTTAATGAGTAATTTCATGAAGTTTTTTCTTAAAACGAAGAAAAGAATTTCTCTAAATTTATTTATTATCTTTAACTTCATAATCAATTGACTCAAAATGAAAAATCAACTAATTACTATCCTCAGTTCCTTTTTTTGTTCCCTTATTTTTACAACCTCTATACACGCTCAAGAATCTATTTTTGACAAATTAAATGCCATAGCCACAGTAGATGAAAAAGTTATGATGCCTATGCGTGACGGTGTTAGACTTGCTAGTGATATCTACAGGCCAAAAGGGCAGGGGAAATATCCTATTATTTTTTCTAGAACTCCTTATAATTTTAATTCCTGGGGCGATGGTAAACAAAGAACTAGAACTGCTAAACGTGCTTATGAATATGTTAAAAAAGGCTATGCTTATGTAGTACAAAACGAGCGAGGTCGTTACTATTCTGAGGGAGAATGGGATATTTTAGGAGTACCTCTCACAGATGGGTACGATGCTTTTGAATGGATGAAAAACCAACCTTGGTCTAACGGAAAGATTGGGACCTTAGGGTGTTCTTCAACTGCAGAATGGCAAATGGCTGTTTCTGCACTAGACCATCCATCACATGCTGCCATGGTGCCACAAGGTTATGGTGCTGGTGTTGGGCGTGTTGGAGCTGTAAACGAACAAGGGAATTGGTATCGAGGAGGTGTAGAACAAATGTTGTTTTTTTCATGGTTGTATGGTGTAGAACACGATAAATTTAAACCAAGAATTCCAAAAGGAGCCTCACAAGAAGACTTAATTAGAATCTCGAGATTTTACGATTTAGACCCGGAAAACCCTCGTGTAGATATGGCTAAAGCGTTAACTCATTTACCCATTCAAGACATCCTAAAAAACATTAATGGTAAAAAAGAGATTTTTGACAAAATGATTCGACGAAAACCCAATGATCCAGATTGGTTTAAGGGTGGCATTTACCATGATGATAAAGATATAGGAACACCAAGTTTTTGGTTTGCTTCCTGGTATGATGTCTCTATTACACCAAATATTTTATTATTTAACCATGCAAGAAATAACTCTAAAGATCCTTTTATAAGAGACAATCAATATTTAGTGATAGCTCCAACGCTTCATTGTGCTTATACAAGAGCAACAGAAAACACAATTGTGGGAGAACGAAGCGTTGGCGATGCTAGACTAAATTACGATGAACAAATTACAAAGTGGTTTGATTTATGGTTAAAAGGAGCTTCAAATGATTTTAAAGAAACCACTCCTAGGATACAATATTACACCATGGGAAGTAATGAGTGGCAAACCTCAGAGACATGGCCTCCAGAGAATACCCAGTTAACTACGTATTATTTACATAGTAATGGTCATGCAAATAGCAAGTTTGGAGATGGAATGCTATCTACTTCCAAAGCTAAAAAAGACCGTCCAGATCATTTTACCTATGACCCTATGGCGCCAGTACCATCCTATGGAGGAAATGTTTGTTGTACAGGGAATGCAGTAAAAGGGGGTGCATGGGATCAACAAGATATGGAAGCAAGAAATGATATTTTAGTATATACCACAGCTGTCCTAGATGAAGACACTGAGGTTAGCGGTTTTATTAATTCTAAACTATATGTATCTTCAGATGTAAAAGACACAGACTTTACCATTAAATTAATTGATGTATATCCAGATGGCTCGGCGTATAATTTAGATGAAACCATTCAACGAGTTCGTTATCGTGAAGGATATGACAAAGAAGTTTTTATGGAAAAAGGGGAGGTGTATGAAGTAAATTTAACACCCATGTCTACCAGTAATATGTTTAAAAAAGGACACCGTATACGTATAGAAATTTCAAGTAGTAATTTTCCAAGGTTTGCAAGAAACTTAAATACTGGTGGAAATAATTATGACGAAAAAGTTGGGATAACAGCTCACAATACAATTCATCACTCTGCAAAATATCCATCTCAAATACAAATTCCTATAGCAGTTAAGTAAAAACTTAACTATCTATTGAATATTTTTTCACCAATTAAAGATACTTAAACATAAAAAAAGCTCTCCTACCGGGAGAGCTTTTTAAACTTTTAATTCTAGCGTATAATTAAAATAGTTGTCTTAATTACAGCAGCCATCAGTATCGCATTGGCAATACTTCAAATTATAAATATGTAACACTGCTAGGCCAATGGCAGTAACGTAAATAAAAGTTTCAGGCAATGAAGTCCATGCTAATTTTTCATTAATAATCAATAAAAATAAAGTTGTCCAATTGATCCATAGTGCGGTTTTCATAAACTCTTTTGAAGTTTTTTTTGCAGAACTATGTACAGCAACAAAAGAAATAATTAAAAAAATATAATCCAGATTTTTCCACCAAGATGGGCTACTCCCACAGTCACCAACAAAACATGTATTAGCAAGAAATATAAATGGAGTAGCAAAGCAGTGAATCATACACAAGGTACTTGCAATCGCTCCAAATGTATCTGATTTTTTTAAGATTAATTTCATAATAAATTTTAATGCAACTAAGTTGCAAATATATACATTCAATTTGTTATTTCATAAAAGTTGTAATAAATTTGTATGAATGGGTATTTTAAGAAAAACACAGTCTTTAGCAGTAATGCTAGCAGAATTTGATAAAAGTTCACATGCTATTTCTGCGATAGATTTAATTCGTAGACTTTCTAATAAATTAAATAAAACTACTGTTTATAGAATTCTAGATAAACTAGAAGATGATGGGCTATTACACTCTTTTCTAGGAAAAAATGGTATTAAATGGTATGCAAAATGCAACGGATGTTCAAAGACAGCGCATTCAGATGTTCATCCACATTTTCAGTGTATAGAGTGTGGACAAGTAGATTGTTTGGCTATTCAAATACCAATTCCAGAACTACCCAATAGAACGGCTCTTATGTCTAGTGTTTTAATACAAGGTAAATGCCAAGACTGTTTGTAAAATTAAGTCTAGTCTTGTTTTAAAATTTTATTTGCTTC
>Ga0213863_10002024_pt1 | contig 14523 bp, 9 predicted proteins | sample PICome_8_FD_160128 | JGI IMG/M metagenome (GOLD analysis project Ga0213863, IMG submission 160128) | Coastal seawater microbial communities near Pivers Island, North Carolina, United States - PICO497 | ecosystem: Environmental > Aquatic > Marine > Coastal | place: USA: North Carolina | collected... | reverse complement strand
AATCAGATAAATTTTTTTATTCAACTTTAGTAACTATATTTGGTAAACCAATTTGGTAAACCAATTTTTTATTTCAAAAAAATAATGAAAAAAAGAAATTCAATATATGCAGTCTTCTTTTCGCTGTTTCTATGCTTTTCATGCTCAGAAAAAGAAAGTGACATGCCAACAATTATCGATGATGTTGAGGAGGAAACGGAGGATACTGAAACAACAACCTATTCGGATATTAATTTTTCAAATTGGAAATTAACATTGCCTGTAGATGAGAACAACAATGGGAGTCCTGACGAATATCAACCCGATGTGTTAGTCAATGGTGGGTATCGAAACATCGCTGCCATAGCTCCATACATGTATGATGATACCTCAGATGCATCGCTTATTTTTTATACATTTCCAGCAAGTTCAACCACCAATAGTAGTTATTCACGAACAGAACTCAGAGAGTTAATTGATCCCTCCAATGCCCGTATCAATTGGACCTTGGAAACAGGTGGAACCCTGCGAGGAAAATTGAAAATGATGTCTATTTCAGAAGACAATACTACCAGTAGACAATACCACAGTACTATTGTAATGCAGATCCATGGAATCATATCCATTGCGGATATGACTCGATTGAATTTAACTTCAAACAATGGCCCCCCTTTAATTAAAATGCGTTGGATTGATGGAGACTTGTGGGTGTATAAAAAATCACTGGTCAATGAAGCCACTTCCGGTGACGACTTGTTTGACGTTTCTACAAGTACTTGGGTCGATGAAAAACACAATATGGGAACTGTTGGTTTTGATCCCTTTGAATTTAGTATTACGGCATCAGCTGGTAAAATCGAATTGCAATTGAACAATGAAACACCTTATGTTTATGAAGATGTAAGTTTGACAAAATGGCCTTTTGAAAACTATTTTAAAGCAGGAAACTATTTGGCAACCACCCAAACGAGTGCCTTTTCAAGTTTAAAATATTACAATTTAACAGTAACACACTAAAAATAAATATCGATGCGTAAATATTCTTTAATTGGTTGTCTATTCTTAATAATCTTTTCTTGTCAGAAAACTACAAGCCCCATTTTAGTCAGTAATGTGATCGAATTGGAAAATGCAATTAAAGCGGCAAAAGCGGGTGATGATATTGTACTAAAAAATGGAATTTACAAAGATGTAGAAATTCAATTTGTTGGAGAAGGAACCAAAGACCATCCCATAAGCTTAAGAGCAGAAACCCCAGGTGAAGTTTTTATAGAAGGTGTATCAAATCTTGAAATTAGTGGAAACTTTTTAAACGTAAGTGGATTATTTTTCAGAAACGGACATTCACCTTCAGAAAACGTAATTGCTTTTAGAACTAGTAAAAGCAATGTTGCAAATAACAGTAGTGTATCAAATTGTGTCATTCTAGATTTTAATAACTTAGAACGCGACCAAGATAATCTTTGGGTACAATTTTATGGGAAACACAATACACTAGCGCATTGTTACATTGCCGGAAAAACAAACGGCGGACCAACAGTTAGAGTCGATTTAAAAGGAAACCAAAGCATTCGAAATTACCATCAAATTGTGAATAACCATTTTGGCCCTAGACCAAGAAAAGGGGGCGCAAGGGGAGAAACCATTCAATTAGGAAGTAGTTTCACATCCATGTCTCCAAGCAATACAACCATTGCAAATAACTTATTTGAAGAATGTAATGGAGAAGTTGAGATTATTTCTAGTAAAACCAATTTCAATGTAATTAAAAACAATGTATTTTATAAAAGTGAAGGATCTGTTGTTACACGTCATGGTAATTATGTTACTATAGATGGAAATTACTTTATTGGAGACGGCGTAAATGAAAATTATGGTGGGATTAGAATCATTAACACAGGGCATTGGGTTGTCAACAACCTTTTCTACAAATTAAAAGGAAAGAATTTTAGAAGTCCCTTGGCGGTTATGAATGGAATTCCCAAATCTCCATTGAATCGATACAACCAAGTTACCGATGTAGTGGTAGCTTATAATACCTATGTAGATTCAAATTCGCCTTGGCAATTTGGAGTTGGAACTAATATTGCACAAGCAGCTGTTTTGCCCAAATCTGAAATTCGTTCTGCTAGACCATTACGAACAGAGGTGGTAAACAATGTAATCTACAATTCTGTTGGTGATCCCAATCCTATTGTAGAACACGACAAAGCAGATGGTGTTACTTTTAAAAGTAATATTATCTCTAATGGCGGAGTTGAAGTTGCCAACAGTCATGGTTTAATTTTTAAGGAATTAACTTTAACAGCTATTGGTAAAAATCTTTCGGTTCCTACCTCCGGTTTTGATGATGTTGAGGTTTATAATGGGTTTGATTTTGAGTCAATTACCAATGATTTGCTTGGAGAATCTAGGGAGAAATCAAACAAAATAGGGGCTATTTTAAATGCTAAAAATCTGAACTTAGATCTTTTAGATAAATCAAAATATGGCGCCACTTGGTTTTCTAATCAAGTAGCAACCAAAGCAACCAAGATACATACAGTTTCTTCTGCTTCGGAATTGACAGCCAAAATTAATGAAGCAGAAAATGGTGATATCATTTCTTTGAATGAAGGGGCTTACCAAATTTCAAAACCTTTAGTTATCAATAAAAAAATCACCATTGAATCCAAATCAAATGCTGAAATTTTCTACAATGGCGCAGCAAATACTCCAGCATTTGAATTACACCCTTATGGGAAATTATCTGTAAAAAATATAAAATTAAAAGGAAACGCTTCCAACTATGCGTTTGCCAGTTTAAAAGAAAATATGTTCAATCATTTCGGATTGGAAGTTACAGACTCTGAAATAAGCAACTTCAATTATGCATTAAGAGTTTACAAACAGTCTTTTTCTGAGGCGATTACTTTTACAAACACATCAATTTCGAATTGTGAAAATGGGATCGAACTCTCCGAAGAAACAAACGATCGAGGTGATTACAATACCGAATATTTAACCATTGACGGCTGTAATTTTAACCAGGTAAAACAAAACGTTGTAGATTACTATAGAGGAGGGTATGACGAATCTACCATTGGTGGAAACCTTTTAATTACAAACAGCACATTTACCAATTGTGGTGCCAAAGAAAAAAACAAAAGACTTCTGAATCATAACGGAATTGTAAATGTGAATATCAACAACAATACCTTTACAAACAATAAAGTAAAATTTGTTTCCATTCTTTGGGGCGCAAAAAACAATGTGGCGTCTGAAAATACCTTAAGCAACTCAGGGCAACTAAAAACAGAAGAAAATCTTGTAATGACTTTGATGTATTAAATTAAAATGAATCCATTTAGAATGAAAAAAACAAGCTGTATTTTAATTATTTTAGTTGCCTTAATAGGGTGTAAAAATAATTCCAAAAACACTCCGGAAATTCCTGTTAAAAAGGCAACGATATACCCAAGCGATGTGATTTCCTTTATGGATGAGTGGAAAATTCTTTTAGGTGATGGAACTTACAAAGACTCATTGGTAAATTATGCAAAAGACAATTTTTTCTATGTTGAAACCGAAAATGAAACAAATTGGGTAGTCTATAAAACACCAAACGCGGGTGTTACATCGAGAACCTCTAGCAACACAAGAACCGAACTTGGACAAAAAAAACATTGGATTCCAGAAACTGGCGGAAAATTAACAGGAACATTAAAAGTGCAACACGTTTCTACAACAGGAGATGCAACTGTAGCCTCTTCGTTCTCCGTAGTTGTTGGACAAATTCATAGCGATGAAGGCCACGAAAACGAGCCTTTAAAAATATACTACAAAAAATTTCCTGGACATACAAAAGGTTCTGTTTTTTGGAATTATGAAATCAATACAAAAGGAGACAACATAGGAAGATTTGATTATTCAACTGCAGTATGGGGACACGATTTTTCTGTGGTAGGCTCAAGTTCAACAGAATTTCCAAAGGAACCCGAAGATGGTATTGCTTTAGGCGAAGAATTTAGTTATGAAGTAAATGTAGATCAAGGAATCATGCACCTCACTTTTACAGCTAAAGATCATCAAACAGTTCAATTTACAAAGAGTTTAATCAAATCAGAATTTGCAACCAAAGAAACCATTCCAGCCCAAGTAAAAAGTGTGTATGCAAATAGAGAAAAAGGGGGGGGTGTTGAACGTGAAAGCGCTTATGCAAATGAAAAACAGTATTTTAAACAAGGTGCCTACAATCAGGCCAATGGAAAGTCTACAAAATCCGAAACCTATGCCGGTGATATTACAAGACAATATGCAAACGGAAGTTATGCAGAAGTTTGGTTCAAAGCGGCCACTTTAGACCTCGGGAACTCCTCTGAAAAAGAGTAAAAAAAGATCTTTTCATAAATCACAACGTAAAACACAAATTGTCAATGAATAATTACCTAAAACTTTTCTTTCTAGCTGTGCTCATAACTTCATGTGCTAAGAATTCGAAGGAGCTCCCAGTGGATGCATCCAATGACCAACACCCAAATTTGATTTTGACCACTAAAAGTGTTTCAGAAATTAAATCCAAACTAGGCAAGGTTCCGCTATTTGATGCCACGTTAGAAAAAGCAAAACAAGCTGTAGATGCAGCATTAGAGAAAGAAATAGCGGTGCCAATTCCAAAAGACATGGCCGGTGGTTATACCCATACACAACATAAAATAAATTATGCAACGATGCACAAAGCTGGAATTTTATTTCAGCTTACAGGTGACCAAAAGTATGCAATCTATATAAGAGACATGCTTTTGGAATACGCAAAGATGTTCCCAACATTACCAAGACATCCGCAGATGCGAAGTTACGCTAGAGGTAAGATTTTTTGGCAATGTTTAAACGACTCCAATTGGTTGGTCTATACCAGTCAGGCCTATGATTGTATCTATTCTTGGTTGCCAAAAGAACAGTCGGACTATTTGAACAAAACCTTGTTTCGTCCTTATGCTGATTTTCTTTCTGTTGAAACACCACAATATTTCAATCGTGTTCACAATCATTCTACCTGGGGAAATGTTGCCGTGGGTATGATTGGTTTGGTGATGAATGATGACGAACTCGTCAATAGAGCCCTCTATGGGTTAAAAAAAGAAGATGTAGATTTAAAAGCAAAAGACAATGATGGCGGTTTTATCTTCGATAAGGATGGAAAAGCAGGATTTTTAGCCAATTTAGATTCCCCGTTTTCGCCAGACGGATTTTATACCGAAGGCCCTTATTACCAACGATATGCAATGTATCCCTTTTTAATTTTTGCTGAAGCACTTCAAAATAAAAAACCAGACTTAAAAATTTTCGAATACAAAGAAGGTGTTTTAATGAAAGCAGTTGATGCCTTGTTAAACCTTACCGACGCAGATGGAGAGTTTTTCCCATTGAATGACGGTCAAAAAGGAATGTCCTACTATACTGCTTCTTTGGTTTCAGCAGTTGATATTGCTTATTATTACGGGAATCAGGACCCGGCACTGTTGTCCGTCGCAAAAAAACAAAACAAAGTACAGTTAGATATAACAGGTTTGCGTGTTGCAGAAGCTTTATCTGCAAACAAAGAAAAACCGTTTATCAAACAATCCATGGAGCTAAGTGATGGTTCTCAAGGAGATGAGGGTGGGATTGGTATTTTACGACACCAAAAAAAGGATGAAACGCTTGCGTTGGTTTTCAAATATTCTGCACAAGGATTAAGCCATGGACATTATGATAAATTGTCATTTTCACTCTATGAAAATGGGGAAGAGGTTCTACAAGATTATGGCCTGTCTCGCTTTGTAAATGTAGAACAAAAAAATGGTGGAGGTTATTTAAAAGAAAACAAAACTTTTGCCAAACAAACCATTGCCCACAATACCATTGTACAAGATCAAACATCTCATTTTAAATATGATTTTGCAACCGGGAGTAAAAACCATTCCGATAAATATTTGTTTGATGTTTCAAATCCTGATTTTCAAATTGTAAGCGCCAAAGAAATCAATGCTTATCCGGGAACGGAATTGCACAGAACCATGATCATGGTCAAGGATGCCAACGATGCAAAACCTTACATTATAGATGTCAATAGAGTGCAATCCAACAAAGCGCATACTTTTGATTTGCCGCATTATTACTTTGGTCAAATTATTGCCACCAATTTTGCGTATCAAACACCAAAACAATTACTGCCTTTAGGAAAGAAATATGGGTATCAACATCTCTGGAACGAAGGGATGGGAATTGCCAATGCTGAATCCATTCAATTTACATGGTTGCATCATCAAAAGTTTTATACCATTACTGCCGCAACCCAAAAAGAGGATGAAATTCTTTTCGCAAGAATTGGTGCAAATGATCCGGAATTTAATTTACGAAAAGATCCGACACTAATTATTAGAAAACAAGCAGCAAAAAAAGCTGTATTTGCCTCCGTAATTGCATCGCACGGTACCTACAATCCCGTAACAGAAAAAGCAGACAATGCATATACTCCTATAGAGTCAGTTAAAGTTTTAGTAGACACAAAAGCCTATACAGCTATTGAAGTAGTTACTTCAGAGAAAAATAGCTTATTGATTCTATCCAATGAAGACAATGCATCAGACACAATGCACAGGGTGACCATAAACAATAAAGACTATCGCTTTCAGGGCGCATATTATTATAAATCAACTAAATAAATTAGAACATGAAATCATTTGGAACAAGTAAAGAATTCATCTTTGGAGATGACCTGGCATGGGAAACCGTCGGAGAGGGTTTGAAAAGAAAAATAATGGGGTATGACGATAAAATCATGCTTGTAAAAGTAGACTTTCAAGTAGGTGCTGTTGGTAGCCTTCATGAGCACCACCATTCCCAAGTAACTTATGTAGAGTCGGGAGCTTTCGATTTTACCATTGGTGGTGTTACCAAAACGGTCACTGGTGGAGATACGGTTTACATTCCTCCACATGTATTGCATGGTGCGATCTGTACAGAAGCAGGAGTATTAATTGACGTCTTTAGTCCAATGAGAGAAGACTTCATGCAGTAATCTGACAGGTATTTTGAATTCAAAAAATAACATTTTTTTAAGATTTTTTTTGGATTGTAATATTATAATCCTATATTTGGTCAACCAATTTGGTCAACCAGTTTGGTTTACCAAGTTAGTTGATCCATTAAATACATATCTATTGAGTACCTAATTTGTTTGTTATTAGGTATTTAACTTTTAAAACAATATACAAACACTAATCTAAAATAATTTAAATACTTAATTATGAATTTTAAACTTAAGTCATTTTTTATTGCGATTCTTCTATTTAGCCTAAGTGGCTTTGCACAGGAAGCTACAATAAAAGGAACTGTTACCTCAAAATCAGATGGAGAGCCTATATTAGGGGTGAACATTGTTGTTCAAGGATCTCAGGTAGGTACATCAACAGATTTTGATGGAAACTATCAAATCAAAGTAAACAAAGGAGATGTAATCCAATTTTCTTATTTAGGTTTTGCGTCACAAAGTGTTACCTACACAAACCAAACAACCATCGATGTTCAATTAGTTGAAGATGACAACACGCTAGACGAGATTGTTGTTGTTGGTTATGGTACTCAGAAAAAATCTCACTTAACAGGTGCGATTTCGAAAGTAAAAAATGAAAAATTAGACCAAATGGGTATTGCCAGAGTTGATGATGCTTTAGTAGGTCAAGTTTCAGGGGTAAACATTCAAGCTACCGAGGGTGAAGCAGGTTCTGCTCCTACCATTCGAATTAGAGGTACGGGTTCTATCAACGGTAACTCGGGTCCTTTAGTAGTTGTAGATGGAGTGGTTGTTGATGAAGATTTCTTAGGATCTTTAAACATGAATAACATTGAATCTTTTGAAGTTTTAAAAGATGCTGCATCGGGAGCTATCTATGGTGCAAGAGCTGGTAACGGGGTAATTATGATTACAACCAAAGCTGGTAAAAGTGGCGACATGAAACTTAGCTACAGCATGATAACAGGTTTTAAATCAGCAAGACAAAGTGATGCTTACTATACTTCTATGGCAGAAGCTGCAGCAAGCGAACTAGCTGCTACAGGTGTGCTTTCAGACAAAACAAGAGTGAAGCAGTTAATTGGTGTAGATAACAACTGGCAAGACATTATATTTGACGGAGGTATGTATACCGATCACTCTTTACGAGCTAGTGGAGGTACCGACAAAGCGACTTTCAATGTTGCATTGAATTATTTAGACGATGAAGGTGTTTTATTAACAGATAACTTCACTAGAACTGCAGTAAGTGCAAAGTTCAACTATAAATTCAATAAAAGATTAACAGTAGGAATTAAAGCGAATCCTTCATTTACAGTGAAGCGAAGATTTGATGGTTCTACACATGATATCTTAAGACAACCTTCTTGGTTACCATTGTATTTAGATGAGAATACCATTCAGTTTGTTAACCGTTTCAGAGATAATGGGAAATATGCAAATGCACAAGTAGGTGATTATGCAATCCAACGTATGTTTGATGACTATGATTTAGTTGCAGGTCAGCCAAGTACTGGAAGTGGAACCGATATTAGTAATACATCGAACACCAACCCTGGTGCTAAGGTTTTAGAACGTAATCGTTATGAATACAGAAACAAATTCTTAGGAAGTGTGTATGGGAAATACAAAATCACTGACGATTTAAAGTATACTACTACAGGATCTGTAAATTATCAATACACAAGAGGATCTCGTTATCAAGGTGTTTTGTCTAACAGAAACGGAGCTTCTGCTTCTAGATTGGACAGTACGGTAACCAAAACAACAAGATACACGTTAGACAATACCTTAGCGTATACAAAAGAAATTAACGATCACGAAATCAATGCAGTAGTAGGTACTTCTTTGGAACAAAGAAGAAGAACTTTCGAAAGTATGCAGGGATCTGTATTTGCAGATGATAGTAACCAAACACTTGGTGCTGCAGAATCAATTACAGACACCAATGAATACAAATGGGAAAGAACTTTATTGTCTTTCTTTGGTAGATTAAACTATGCTTACTCAGACAAGTACTTAGCATCTGCAAGTGTACGTAGAGACGGTAGTTCTGTTTTTGGACCAAATACTAAATATGGAAATTTCCTTGCATTCTCATTAGGTTGGAATATTTCTAGAGAAGATTTCTTAATTGACAATGATCTTGTGAACAACTTGAAATTTAGAGTAAGTTATGGTGTGACTGGGAACAATGACTTTAGAACTGGAAATCCTTTAGTGGATAACTATCCATATTTAGCAGTTTTAGACGATACAACAACAGGAGTTAGTAATGGAACCCCTTCTTTAGTGGTGAATCCTTTGAACATTCCAAACCCAGATCTTTCTTGGGAACGTCAAATAGAATTCAATCCAGGTTTAGATTTTGCTTTGTTTAGTAACAAAGTTTCAGGATCTGTAGATTACTACTCAAGAACAAGTGATCAATTATTATTATACAACCCAATTTCATCAACAACTGGTTTCTCAAATGCTTTGGTAAACTTAGGAAAAGTGAAGAACAGTGGTTTTGAAGTTGAAGTGCGTACCAAAAACATTTCAGCAGAAAACTTTAGATGGTCTACGACCTTCTTAGGATCTAAAAACAAAAATGAATTGTTAAATTTTGCGGATTCAAATGGACAAATTCAAAGTGTAGATTCAAAAAGAGCTGCTGAGTGGATCAATATGGAAGGTAGCCCAATTTCTTCTTTCTATGGTTGGGTAGTTGATACTGAAATTCCATTAGAATACATCAAAAACCCTTATCACCCAATCGGAGCATCTGCGCAAGATGTATATGTAAAAGATTTAAACGGTGATGGTTTAATTGATGATGATGACAAAACCATCTTAGGTAGTCCTTATCCAGATTTTGTTTGGAGTGTAAGTAATGATTTTAAATTTGGAGATTTTGACTTTAGTTTCATGTTCCAAGGGAGTCATGGTGCAGAAGTACGTAACATGGGAGATCAATACATTTTTAATCACTTTAACAGTGCCCAAGATTTTGATCCAGCAACAACGCCAAATCAAGAATTTATCAAGCAAAAAATCTTTACAAACAGTATTGTACAAGATGCTTCTTACATAGCATTAAGAAATGTGAATTTTGGATACAACCTTCCAGAAAACTTAGTTTCAAAATTGAAGATGTCTAGTGCGAGAGTTTATTTCTCAGGTCAAAACCTATTGTATTTAACAGCAAGTGACTATACTGGTTTTAACCCAGAATCAATAAACAACACAAGCGCTACTACGTATGGATACCAAAGAGCAGGTTCTCCAGTATTTAGTACCATGTCTTTAGGTGTAAACGTACAGTTTTAAGGATTAAATAATTTAAAATGAAAAGTATTATGAAACAAATAAATTTATTATTAATTGCTGTTTTTGCCCTGAGCTTTGCTTCATGTGAGGACACTTTCTTAGCCCCAGAATTAGAGACTGGGATCAACGCCGAGAATTATTACACGACAGATTCTGAAATTCAAGCTGGTATTTTAAATATCTACGATGGAATTCAAGGAGTCAATGCCTTAAAAATCACAAACAACAACCTAAATCATGGTGTTCAGGTTGAGTTCTACCTCACTGAAATGAGAAGTGATAACACAGAAACAAAGAGTAATGAAGGAGAAGCTGCTCAATTTGAGTCGTTTACCATAGAGTCTACCAACGGTATCGTTGCAGATTATTACAGAAGTTACTACAATGTTATCTTTAGAGCGAATTTAGTTTTAGACAAATTAGAATCGGCATCTCCAGAGAAAAAAGCAGCCTTTGCTGCAGAAGCAAAGTTTTTAAGAGCCTATGCGTATTTTAACTTAGTACGTCTTTTTGGAGACGTTCCTTTAGTAGCGGGATTGATTTCTCCATTAGATACAGAAACGGCTTTTACAAGAGTTTCTTCTTCCTTGGTGTATGACTTAATTGTATCTGATTTACAAGATGCGGTTGCCAACTTAAGCGATGGTGGTGCAAACGACCAAGCGAGTAAAGCGGCTGCAGAAGGAATCTTAGCGAAAGTATATTTAACATTAGGACGTTATAGTGAAGCTCAAACTTTATTAGAAAGTATTATGAGCCCATCAAGAGGATTCTCTTTAGAGAACGATTTTAAAGATGTTTTTTACAACGAAGGAAACAACGAAGTTCTTTTTGCCATTGGATATGTTCCAAGTTCAAACGATGACAGCCAAAACTTTTCTGCAGAATGGTTAAATGCTGTAGGAAGAACCAGTGGTGTAAACTATGTTTCTATGGATGCAAAAGCATTTTTAGATACGCATGGAGGAAATAGAACTGCATTGTCCTACAGAGAAGATGCAGCCCAAGCTGGAAAGTATCAAGTAGTGAAGTATTTACCAAATGGAGATGCTGCGCTAGGAATTCCAGTAACTTCTTCAGATCCAACATCTGCAGGGAATGACTGGGTAGTATTAAGATACTCGGATGTTTTATTAATGCACGTAGAAGCGATTATGGCAGGTGGTGCAAGTACCACAAGTTCAAATGCAATTGCTTCTTTCCAAGCAGTAAGAAATAGAGCTGGTTTAACGGATGCTGTTACAAGTATTTCTAAACAAGAATTGGCAGATGAAAGAAGAGCAGAATTGGCTTTTGAAAATCACAGATTTTTTGACCTAGTTCGTTTAGGATTGGCACAAGATGTTCTTTCTGCATTTTCTGCTGCAAACGGTTTAGGATATTCTACAACGGATCTTTTATTGCCAATTCCTCAAGTAGAAATTGGGTTAAGTAATGGTTTATTATCTCAAAATCCTGGTTACTAATCAATTTAATAGTTAATATTATGAAACAAATAACAAACACAATAAAATCAAATATTTTTAATTTAAAAATGTTGAGCCTTGTCGCTTTGGCTGGATTTATGTTCTCTTGTGAAGACAATGTGCTTCCAGAAGCAAATTCAATTGAAGATTTAACGCCACCTTCAGCTATGTTTTCCGCTACGGAAAGTAATGGAGATTGGCAAACCTATGATTTTTCAAATCAATCTGTAAGTTCAACAACTTATGCTTGGACTTTTGGAGATGGAAATACATCTACTGCAAAAGAGCCTTCTAACACCTATGCAGCAGAAGGAATTTATACAGTAACCTTAACTTCTTCAGATGCTAATGGATTGACAAGTACTTTTTCAAGTGATGTTGAAGTCGTTGAGCCTTTAGTACCTGTAATTTTACTTCCAGAAATCTTAGAAGCAAGTTTTGAAGACGGAATGTTAGATGGTGGTTCTGGAGATGGACGAGACTCTTGGAGAAATAGTGATTTAGGTGGGGTAATTCAAATTACTTCAAGCCCTACAAACACAGGTTCACAAGCGGCTAAATTTCCTTCAGCAGGAGATCGTATTGCTTACCAAGAATTGGAAGTTTCACCAAACCAAGATTACGTATTAGAGTACTGGTATACCATGAAAACATCCGGAACAGGTCATATGACAATTTCTGTTTTAGCAGGTGATTCCTTTACCGATACTTCTGCAGCAGTAGCCGCCACAATTGCAACCTTTGAAGGTACAGACCAAACTAGTTCTAACGACTATGTAAAAGTTGAATTGCCTTTCAATTCAGGAAACAATACAATGGTTTCTATCTACATGTTCAATGCAGGTGTTGAAAGTAGAGTAGATGATGTTTCTCTAAGATTGCCTTAATTAGTATTTAATGTTAAACAATGTAAAAGTTTCTTTTACATTGTTTAACTTTTATTAGATTTGCTAATTAATTCGCTAAGATTTAATTTACTAGAAGAAACTTGCTTATGAAACTCGAAATCCTTACCAAACCTGAGAACTCAAACGTTCAAAAAAAAATTATTTCAAAGATTAGAGACCTAATTAATTTGAAAAATTTAGAACCAGGAGACAAATTGCCTTCTGAAAGAATGTTATCAGAGAAGTTTGAGGTTTCAAGAAGTAGTGTTCGAGAAGCTATCCAGAAATTAGAATTTTATGGCCTTTTAAATTCCATTCCACAAAGTGGAACATTTGTTGCCAATATTGGTGTTATTGCCATGAATGGTATGATCGAAGACATTCTTCGATTGGAGGACCCAGATTTTAAATCCTTGGTAGAAACAAGAATTCTATTAGAGTTAAAAACCGCAAGATTGGCCGCTTTAAGAAGAACCGACAAAGATTTAGTAGAACTAAAAGCAGCGTTAGAAGCTTACGAAGAGAAAGTATTAAACGGCAAAGATGCCGTACAAGAAGACTTATTATTTCATTTAGCAATTGCGAAGGCGAGTGGAAATAGTTCCATGAATAACTTCATGCTCATTATTATTCCAGAAATCATTACCAACTTTGAGAAATATCATGTTTGTGATAAAGGGTTGTCACATGAAGGAATCAAAGAGCACAAAGCCATTTTTAAAGCTATCGAAAAGGGAGATCCCAAATTAGCCAAGCAAAAAATGAAAGAACACTTCAAAGTATTATATCAATATTGTTATAATCTGAAGTAAAAACAAAATTCAATAATGAAATTAAAAGGATTAAGATGGTGGGTTGTAGGCCTTGTAGCTATAGCAGCAGTTATTAACTACATAGACAGACAAGCATTTGGAGCCTTATGGCCCGATATTGCCAAAGAATTGTTTCCTGAAATGGATGAAGATGGTCACAAAGCAATTTATGGTACCATCTCTACAGTATTTATATTATCCTATGCAGGAGGGCAAGCCCTCTTTGGGAAAATTTTTGATTGGATTGGTACTAGAATTGGATTTGCAATTTCCATCGGTGTTTGGTCTATCGCAACCATGTTGCATGCATTTGCACAAGGACTATTAAGTTTTTCAATCTTTAGATCTCTACTAGGGATTGCAGAAGCCGGAAACTGGCCGGGTGCTGCTAAAGCCAATGCGGAATGGTTTCCAACCAAAGAACGTGCATTGGCACAAGGAATTTTTAACTCAGGTGCCGCAGCAGGCGGAATCGTTGCTTATCCTATCATTGGTTTGTTATCGATTTACTTTGATTGGAAAGTTATTTTTATTGTGGTAGGTGTTCTTGGATTATTATGGTTACTTCCTTGGATGTTCATCGTAAAATCGGACCCAAAATCACATCCTTGGTTAACAGACGATGAAAAAAATTACATTTTATCTGGACAAAAAAATCAGGAGGTACCCTCAGACGATACCAATGAGGAATATACACCAACAACTGGAGAGTTATTGCAACACAAAGAAAGTTGGGGTGTCATTATAGCCTCTGCAGCAATTGACCCTATTTGGTGGCTCTTTATCGTTTGGATTCCAATCTATCTTTCAGAAGTTTTTGGTCTCAATGTTAAAGAAATTGCATTTTCAGCATGGTTACCATATGTAGGCGCAATGATAGGCGCATGGGCGGGTGGTCTAATCGCACAGAATAGACTTTCCTCGGGTTGGTCCGTGGACAAAACAAGAAAAATGACCATTACGCTAGGATGTTTTATTATGGTCCCATGTTTCTTTTTACTAAAAGCACCAGGTTCAGCTACCAATGCAGT
>Ga0213863_10002022_pt1 | contig 14534 bp, 8 predicted proteins | sample PICome_8_FD_160128 | JGI IMG/M metagenome (GOLD analysis project Ga0213863, IMG submission 160128) | Coastal seawater microbial communities near Pivers Island, North Carolina, United States - PICO497 | ecosystem: Environmental > Aquatic > Marine > Coastal | place: USA: North Carolina | collected... | reverse complement strand
AGAAGTTGATGGAGAACAGCGCCGTCGTCGGCGGGCCGAAGATCCCGATGCGCGCCACCTCCCCCGAGGAGTTGGCCGTCGCCGGGCTGCAATAGCGCACCCCGGTCTCCTCGCACCCATCGAGCGTGTTGTTCTGGTTCACGTCGAAGCCCTGCCCCAGGATCAGGTCGCAGGAGTCGCCGAGGCCGTTCTGATCGCAGTCGTTCGAGCTCAGGGCGCGGGCCGCCAGGCGGCCCTCTACAAACAAAACGCCTCCGATGCTCCCGAGGATCACGTGGTTCCGCCCCACGGCGATGCTGCGTCCCAGCAAGTCACCGTCGAAGGGGGGAACAGGCATCGGCTCGAGGATCGAATCCAGTTCGTAGACCCCGAACTGATTTCGGCGGTAGGTGAAGACCGCCGAGCGGGCGTCCGCAAAGCGCCTCCCGTTGAGCACGAAGACGCCGCTGCCAGCATCAAGGCTCAGCGGTGCTCCCTGCGGAGCTTCGAAGGAGTAGCCCGCCGGTCGGGAGATGGTCTGGGCCGCGAACCAGCCGTCCCCGGCGGCGTTGGCGGAGAAGTGACGGACCACGCTGGAGAACCTCGTGATGATCCGGTCGTCATCCACGCCGAAGGGCCCTCTGGCGCTGGCGGTGAGCTGGACCGGAGGAAGAAAGTCCGGGCCCGGGATACGGGTGTAGGCGCGTAGGTCCCTCGAGCTCCCTGTGGTTGGCCCCGTAGAGGTCACGAGGAAGCGCAGGCTCAGGTCTATCTCCCTCAACGTGCCGCTAACCGGAATGGTCTTGAAGAGCTGCCAGCCCGCCAGATCCCTGCGATAGCAGCGAATCTCGCTGCTTGACGCCACGGCGACGTCGTCTGCAAGTACCGAGGCCGTGTGCACCCCTATCTGGGAGCCTCCGATCTCCAGGCCCCATTCCCAGAGCCCGCCGGCGGGGTCGCGCTCCAGGCCCCAGCTCTCTTGGACGGACCCGGTCACCACCACCGCGACCGCCCGATCACCATCGAGGTCGAGGTCCACCAACCGGTCTCCCTGGATGAGGGCCAGGGCAACCTCCTGGACCTCCAACCAGCCCCCTCCAACCGCGTCGCGCTCGAAGACCTTGATGACGTCGAGGCTCCCGCCGCCGGAGTCCGCCGCGACCATCAGCCGGTCCCCGTCCACCGCCATGATCTCACCGAAGCTGGGACTGGCCGTCCCGGAGGCCGGGAGGATCTCCGAGGGAAGGCAGGGCGCAGGAGCTTGCGCGAGCGACAGGAGGAGGAGCGAGAGCATGGCTTGTGGCTTGAACGGCAACGGGAGGAGGCAGTGGACCCAGTCTGCAGGTTGGCTTTCCTGCCCGGGGAGCATCCCCCGCTTCGTCAAGTCCACTTCCATCATCTGAGACCATCCCATGCGGCATCCGCCCTCTCCTGGCCCGCCTTGATGTAGGGATAAGGAGGGAGCCAACGCAGGGGCTCGAGGGGGGGGCTCGACGGGGAGCCCCGCGCGCTCCAGCGCTGCGCAGCATGAGAGAGGCCTCGCGGACTGGACCCACCGCCGTGGCATGAAGGGCATCGCGTTCGATCCCACTCGGGAGCACCCTCGGACCGGCCGAGGGACTCCTGGCCCCGGCCCGCTCTCCTCTCAGGCCCCTCTTCCATCAGGGCCCAGCCGGCGTCAGGGACCTGGGAGAGGGGGTCAACGCATCTTCATGCTGCGAAGCGGCCGTCCGGCATTGAACGGGTCTTGCTTGCGCTGGGGCGACCCGTCGCGGACGATCTGGGCCCTCGGGAGCAGGTTCGCCTTCCCCCGGGCCCATTAATTCCGCCCGAACCTCTGAGACTTTCGGTCTTCGACGGGGACGGCATCACCCGCGCCTCCGGCGCATTCGACTCTTGTCCGAACCGTCCCTCACGCAGCACGCGTGGTCGGGGCCGAGCTGGAACCTCCCGCTCGCCCGCGCCGATCACGAGAGCTACTGTCAGAGAATCAATCGGTCCGCGAGTGTCACTCGAACTTGAAACTCTGATGAGCTCACGCCTCTTTGTCGGCAATCTCTCCTGGGATACGACCAACGACACCCTCCGCCAGGCCTTTGAGTCCAGCGGCCACCCCGTCAACGACGTCCACATTGTGATGGACCGCGAGACCGGCCGCCCCCGCGGCTTCGGCTTCGTCGAACTGTCTGACGACAACGCAGCCCAGAACGCCATGGGCACCATGGACGGTGAGATGGTCGACGGCCGTCCCATCCGCATCAGCGAGGCCCGCGAGCGCGCCCCGCGCCGCGACTAGTCCCGCCGCTGGTCTTCGGACCAGCTGCGAAGCGAAAGGCCGCGCTCCTCGAACGAGGAGCGCGGCCTTTCGCGTTCTGGTGGAGTGGCCTCGCCCTGGGCTAGGTCCCGGTGATCGGCTGCCCGCCAATGAAGACGTTCGTCGCGTGCAGCTCATGGTCGAGGGCGACCAGGTCCGCTCGCATCCCCGGGCGCAGCGCGCCGAGCTCTTCCTCCAGGCCGAGGAAGCGAGCCGGCGTGGACGACGCCATGTGGAGCGCGTCCTCAAGCGGAATCTCAGCACCCCGCACGCCGTTGCGAACGGCCGTCGCCATGTCCAGGGCGGAGCCCGCGAGGTTGCCCTCCTCGTTGACGCAGCGCAGCCCGTCGAGGCGCACACGCTGCCCGCCGAGCTCGAACTCCTCGAGGTCGACCCCGACCGGCTGCACCGCATCGGTGACCAGCATGAGGCCCGAGGGCCCCGCCGCCCGCCACGCGGCCCGGAGCGCACCGAATTCCACGTGGACGCCGTCCGCGATCACCCCGCTCGTCACCCCTGGGGTCGCGAGCGCCGCGCCCACCAGCCCGGGCGCGCGGCTCTCCATGGGGCTCATGGCATTGAAGAGGTGCGTGACGCCGGTGACCCCTCCCTCGAAGGCCGCCCTCGCCTCCCCGTAGGTGGAGGCGCAGTGGCCGAGCGCGACGCGGGCCCCGCCGTCCAGGAGCCTGGGCAGCGTCCCCTCCCCCAGGGCGCAGGCCGCGGCGGTCACCAGGACCACGCCAGGAGCCCCGCCGAGGATCGCCTCGAGGTCGCCCTCATCCGCCCCTCGCACGAAGCCGCGGTCGTGGGCGCCGGTCTTCCTCGGGTCCAGGAACGGCCCCTCGAAGTGCACGCCGAGGATCCCCGGGACGCCCTCCTCGCGGGCCTGCTCCACGGCCGCCCGCGCCGCGACCATCTTCTCGCGTGAGTCGGTGATGAAGGTCGGGAGCAGGGAGGTGGTCCCGAAGCGGCGGTGAGCCGCGGCGATGGTCCGGAGCGTGTCCACGTCGGGTGTGTCGTTGAAGAGCACGCCGCCGCCGCCGTTGACCTGCACGTCCACGAAGCCGGGCGCGAGGTCCACGTCGCCCTGGTCCAGCACGGGGACCCCCGCGGGGATCTCCGCGCGCGGGACCACGTCAAGGATACGGCCCCCTGCGACGAGGACGGCGTGGTCATCGACCATCCCCTCGGGCCCGAGGGTGTGGATGCGCGCGGCTGCGATCGCGAGGTCTGCGGTTCCCGACGGCTCGTTCATCGCCCTTGATGGTACGACGGCGGGAACCGTCAGGCTCCCCCTTGCGCCCGGCCCTGCGCCACGGGACAGTCCTCTCCATGTCCGCCCCCGAGGATCCCACCGACGGAGACCCGGCTCTCCGGTACGACGGGCCGCAGAAGCCTCACCTGAGGTGGACGGCGGCGGTCCTCGGTGCGATCGCGGTCCTGGGGCTGCTCGCCTACCGGGTGTGGTCAGGAGGCGCTCAGCCCGCCCAAGACGAAGCCGGCGCCAGCGCGGAGCCGGACACACCACCGATCGCCATGCCGGAGGACCCGGTGGCCGCCGGACTCTTGGCCGCCGAGGAGGCGCTTGACCGCGGCCTCATCGAGGAGGCCGCGCTCCGGGTGGAGGAGCTGCGGGCTCAGCACGGCGACTCCGTACCGGCCGCCGACCTCGCGCAGCGGATCCAGCTGCGAGTGGCCGCCCACCGGGCCGCCCTGCGCCCCATGGCCTTCCGTATCGAGTCCTTCGAGACCGAGCTCGACGCCGTCTTCGCGCGGGTCCGCATCGGCGGAGAGGTCGTCCACTCGTCCGGACTGCTGGTGCCGTCGTTCTCACGGGCGAGCGGCGCCCGGCGCGCCAACGTCTTCACGGTCCGGACCTCCTTCGATCTGGGCGTGACCCTCGAGCTGGTGGAACCCGGCGGCCTGATCAGCGGACCCGAGGTCGTGTTCGGGCCCGTGGAGGTCTCGGCCCTCCCCCACCTCACCGGCGGTATCGTGGAGTTCGAGGACCCCGATGCGCCCGTGACGAACCTCGTGGTGCGCTACACCCGGAGCCTCTTCCAGCCCGGGCTCACACCCGATCGGACCTCGGGGAGCACCGACTCAGGCGCCACTCCGAGCGAGCTGGTACAGGCCATCGTGGGGTCCCTGGACGGGGACAGGCTGGCCGAGGCCGCCGGGCTGCTGACCCAACTCGAGTCCCTCGACCCTGACCACTCGGACTCAGCCTTCCTGCGCAAGCGCCTCGAGGACCGCGAGGTCGCCCTGCGCCGGAACCAGCGCACGGTGCGCCTCGTGCTGCTGGAGGTCGCCTGCGATCCTGCGGCCGGGGGGTCCGCGTGGTCCGGTGACGGCTCGGAGCCGGACTTCGAAGTGCGGGCCAGCGCCGACGGTGAGGACGTGGCCGAGACAGGCGGAGGCGCGACAGCTCCCTTCCTAGTGTTCGAAGACAATCTAGCCCCGCCGCCGGGCAACGTGCTCGAGGTGACCGCGCGGGGCGACGCCACGGTCGAGCTCACCGTGTACGACACCAGCCCCACCTTCAGCTCCACCCGCGTGGGGTCGGTCACGCTCCCCGTGGTCCTCGCCCAGCTTCCGGGCGGCAGCGGAACCTTGACCATGGAGCGCGAGCCGAGCGTTCTGGTGCTCCCTGCGAGCGACCCCAACCGGGTCCGCAGGATCGTCCTGCGCTACTCCGTGCTCGACTGAGCTCACCGCTCGGCAGAGTTCACCCCTCGGCGGAGCTCACCCCTCGGCAGAGCTCACCCCTCGGCGGAGCTCACCGCACGGCTGAGCTCACTGCTTGGCAGAACTCACTGCGCGGCTGAAGTCCCCACTCCGCTGGGCTCTCTGCTCCGCTGGGCTCTCTGCTCCGCTGGGCTCTCTGCTCCGCTGAGTGCCTTGCTTGGCGCGGCTCCTTGCTCGAACAGGCCGCAGGTCGCCCAAAGGAGTGGGCCGCGGGCCCTCCGGGGAGACCTCAGTCCTCGTCGATCTCCGCGGCGGATTCCTCGGCCGGCTCCTTGGCCGGCTCCGCGACCGGCTCGACATCGGATTCAACCTCGGGCAGCCGCAGCAGCGGGGTCCCGAGCGCCCGCGCCGCGGCGTCGATCTCCCGCAGCTCGACGTCGAGCACGGGGGCGAGCCGCTCCAGGGCCCCCTCGATGGCGGCGGAGAGCTCGGCGGCCACGGCGACCATCTGGTCCGTGGGCCGGAACTCCCCCTGGAGCGCGCCGGAGCGCACCCCGGCGAGCTTGTCCGTGAGCCGGATCGGGAAGTTGAGTGGGTCCTGACGACTGCGGTTCTTCGTCTGATAGAGCTCCTCCTCCACCGCCCCCATCACCTCGAGGGCCGCGTCGATGCGAGCCTCAAGGGCCTCGGCGCCCTCCCCTTCCGGGAGGCGCCCTCCGAGCCTCTCGAGGTCCTCCCGCGCGGCCCGCAGGTCGCGGATCGCCGTGTGGGCGCGGGTCAGGAGCTCGCCCGTGGAGCGCGCGAAGCGGTATTGCGCCACGAGATCCATGCCGGTCGCGTCCGAGCGCGGGTCGGCGAGGACGAGGGCGGAGACACCGGCGGTCTCGCCGTCCACGGTGAGCTCCACGCGGTACTGGCCGGGCGGGACCTTGGGGCCGCCGAGGCCGCCGTTCCACAGGATCATGTCGTCGAAGGACTCGGCCCCGGTCGCCCGCAGGTTCCAGGTGAACCGGTGGAACCCCGCGCCCGTGGGCAGGACATCGCTGCGCTCGGCGGCGAACTCGCCGCCGCTGCCCTCACCCTTCGGCATGAAGGTGCGCACCACCCCGCCGTCGTAGTCCTTGATGGTCAGCTCCACATCCTTGGTATCGGTGGCCAGTCGGTAGTCGATGGTCATCCCGAAGGCCGGGTTGGTGCCGGCGGGGTCCCCGCCGCGGCCGCGGCCGCCCATGGCGCGCGTGGTGTCCATCGGGGCGTAGAGCACGGTGGCACCAGCGTGGCTCTTGATGTCCAGCTGACGGAGGGGCGTCAGCTCGTCGAGGATCCAGAAGCCCCTCCCCTGGGTCGCGACCACGAGGTCCCCCTGGGCCATGGCGAGGTCCGTGATCGGGACCACGGGCAGGTCCAACTGCAGCGAGTCCCAGCTCTTCCCGTCCTCGAAGGAGACATAGAGCCCGCGCTCGGTCCCCGCGAAGAGCAGGCCGCGCCGCTCGGGGTCGGCCTCGATGGCGCGCACGAAGTGGTCGCCCTCGATCCCGCCCGAGAGGTCCCGCCAGGTGCGACCGAAGTCGGTGGTGTGGTAGAGGTACGGACGGAAGTCGTCGAGCTTGTAGCGCGTGCCCGCGAGGTACGCGCCGCCCGAGGTGAAGGGATCGGGGATGAGGTCGTTGACCTGGGTCCACTCGGGGAGCGCGCCGGGGGTCACGTCCTCCCAGCTGGCACCGTCGTCGACGCTCACGTGAACCCGGCCGTCGTCGGAGCCGCACCACAGGATCCCCTTCTGCAGCGGGTGCTCGAAGGCCGCAAAGATCGTGCAGTAGTACTCGACCCCGGTGTTGTCCTTGGTGATCGGGCCGCCCGACGAGACGAGCCGCGCCGGGTCGTTGCGGGTCAGGTCCGGGCTGATCTGCTTCCAGCTCTGGCCCAGGTCCGTGGAGCGGAAGAGCACGTTGGAGGCCGCGTAGAGCGCGGGGCTCCCCTCCTCGCCGGGCGCCACGTCCAGGTCCCCGTGGGGGGAGAAGAACAGGGGGAAGTTCCACTGGAATCGGTAGCGCATGCCCTCGGCGCCGGCGCCCATGGGGTTGTCCGGCCACACGGTCACATTGCGGCGCTGGCCCGTGCGGTGGTTCCGCATGGTCAGGTAGCCGCCGTAGGAGCCGCCGAAGACGATGTCGGGGTCCGCGGGGTGGGCGGCGATGTGGCCGCTCTCTCCGCCCGCCGTGGGCTCCCAGTCGCGCACGCCGATGGAGCCGCCGTCCAGGGAGCGAGACCGGATCCGCACCGCGGAGTTGTCCTGCTGGCCGCCGAGGAGCCGGTACGGGAAGGCCGTGTCCACGGAGACCCGGTACATCTGCGAGGTGGGCTGCATGTCCTGGTCGGTCCACGAGGCGCCGCCGTCCACGCTCACGTTGGCGCCGCCGTCGTTGGACTCGATCATCCGCGCCGGGTCGCTCGGGGCGATCCACAGGTCGTGGTTGTCCCCGTGGGGCGTCGAGATCCGTTCGAAGGTCTTGCCGCCGTCCGTGGAGCGGTGGAAGCCCACGTTCATCACGTAGACGGTGTCCTCATCGGCGGGGTCCGCCACGAGCCGCGAGTAATACCAGGCGCGCTGGCGGAGCTTGCGCTCGCTGTTGGTGCGCTTCCAGGTGTCCCCCCCGTCGCTCGATCGGAACACGCCGCCCTCTTCAGCCTCGATGATGGCGTACACCACCTCCGGGTCCGCGCCGGAGACGCTCACGCCCGCGATGCCAATGGTGCCCTCGGGGAGGCCCTCGTTCGCGCTGATGTCGGCCCAGGTGTCGCCGCCGTCGGTGCTCCTCCAGATGGACGATCCCTCGCCGCCGGAGCTGAGGGAGTACGGCGTACGGCGGATCCTCCAGAAGGTCGCGAACATGACGCGCGGGTTGCTCGGATCGAGGGCAAGGTCCACGCAGCCCACGTCGTCGCTCACGAAGAGCAGCTCGTCCCAGGTCTCGCCCCCGTCGGTCGTGCGGTACACCCCGCGGGTGGGGTGTGGCCCGTAAAGGTGCCCCATCACCGCGACCCACGCGGTGTCCGGGTCGCGCGGGTGGATCCGGATGCGCGAGATGTGGTGGCTGTCCGCCAGGCCGATCATGCGCCAGGTCTTGCCGGCATCGTCAGACCGCCACACGCCGTCCCCGTGCCCCACGTTGCCTCGCACGGTCTTCTCCCCGCCGCCGGCGTAGACGACGTTGGGGTCCCACTCGCTCACCGCGACCGCGCCAATGGACCCGCCGAAGAACCCGTCCGAGACGTTGTCCCAGCCCTCGCCCCCGTCGGTGGTCTTCCACACACCGCCGCCGGCGGCGCCCATGTAGTACGTGTCCGGATCACCGTCGAGGCCGCAGACCGCGGCCGAGCGGCCGCCGCGGTAGGGACCGATCTCGCGGAACGAGAGGCCCTCCAGCAGCTCGGCGGGGGACGAGCCGCCCTGGATGGCGACAGGAGCAGCGGAGAGTGAGAGGGCGCAGGCGAGGGAGAGGAGCATCGGTCACGGATCGGGGTGAGGGAGGCCCCAGGTTAGAGGCACGCCGCCGACCGCGCCCGCTCCGCGACCGGAGCCTTACCACTGCGGCACATCGGCCGCGCCGCCCTGCCCCTTTTTGCGACCCGGCCCCCTCTGGCCAACCGGCCCCTTGGCCGCCCATGGAAGAGGCCCAGGGGTGGTCGTCATCCGACCACCCCCGGGCCCCATGGGACACGCGGACCTGCGCCCTCGCGGTCAGCGATCGAGGGCGTTGATCACCCTCCGGATCGCTTCCATCCGGCTGTTCGGTGCGCTGACGAGGAGCGAGTTGGTCTCCTCGCTGGCCCGGATAAAGACCTGGTGATTCCGCCGCGTGCTTGAGTCGCTGAAGGCCCCCTTCAGGGTCTCGGCGATCGCCTCTGCGCGCCCTGTGGACAGGGCGATGATGATCTCGCCGCGCTCGACCTGAGCGCTGGCCGCCGCGGCGTCCATGGCCTGCAGCATCTTGGCCTGCTCGAACACCCAGTCCCCGAACCCACCGACGACCATGGAGGAGCTGTTTCCCGCGGGGAGCAGCATGGTGGTGACCGGATCCTTGATCATCGTCCTGAGGCTGTTGCTCAGCTGGCGCACGTCGCTGTGGGGAAGCGCCACGACCACGTGGAACTGCAGGGCCGGATGGCGGCGCGCCAGCTCCAGTTGATCGGCGGTGATCAGCCTGCTGGTCTGCTTGATATCGCTCCGCTCGATGGACTCGCGGCTTCGAACCCTGAGCACCCTCGGCGACGCCGCGCTCTCCACTGCGAGGCTGAAGCTGGACTGGCGGAGCATCACCTCGAAGATCCGCTGAACATCCGCCGCCGGAACCTCGAGGCTCCGGTCCAGCTGCACCCTGGACGCCTCAAGCAGCACCTTGGTCTCCTCGCTGAAGGTGACGTGCTGACCGGTGAGGACGCCGTACGTGCGAGTCAGTTCGAGGAAGCTCGGTCCTTCTCCCCCGTCGTCGAGGACGACCTCGAGCGCTCCGGTCGCTGCAGGGAAGAGGTCGTCTCCGATGACCGGCGCGACTGAAGGCTGAACGGCCCCCTCCTCCGGCGACACGCTGGCGGAAGCAAGGGGCGGTTGGAGGAGAAAGAGGCTCAGGCCCAGGCAGACCGTCGGGTGGACTCGCATGGCACGGTAATCGTTGTAAGAAGATGAGTGGTGCGGCGGACGCGGCGCCGGCCAGTGCGAGGGAGAGACGCGTTCGCCTCGCTTCTATTCCCCGAACTTGCGGCTGTTCCCCGAACTTACGGCTCAGCGCAAGGCCGTCGGGAGCCACGTCCCCGGGAACAGGGCCGCCCCCTTGGGACTCCGCTGGCCTACCATCTCGTGGCCTCACGCCAGCGAAGCGAACACGGGGTGGTGAGCCATGGAAGAACAGCGAAGCAATGAAGGCGAGGCGGGGTCCCCCGCGAAGCTCCGCTTTCACCGCGAGCTGTCCTCCCGCCCCTCGCTCCATGGATCTCGCAGCACCCTCCGGCCCGAGGATGCGCGGCTGTTCACGGGTGATTCGCTCCCCGCGGCGTTCGCGCGTGCGCTCTGCAAGCGAAGGGCGACCTGCCTCAAGGAGCTGCTCGAGGCCACCGAGGTCTTCGCCCTCGCTCGCAAGGCGGTGCGCGCGCCGGTGGTCGCGGACCTGTGCTGCGGCCACGGCCTCGCGGGGCTCCTCTTCGCCATCTTCGAGCGCGAGGTCGAGCGCGTCCACCTCGTGGACCGCGAGCGGCCGGCGAGCGCCGACCTCATCCTGCAGGCCGCCGCCGACGTGGCCCCCTGGGCGCCGCCCAAGGTCGAGTGGCGCCGGGAGCAGCTCAAGCGCACCACCCTCGAGCCCGGCACCGGCGTGATCGCGATCCACGCCTGCGGCCTGCGCACCGATCGCGCCATCGAGCTGGCCGTAGAGGCCGGCGGCGCCATCGCGGCGCTCCCGTGCTGCCGGCCCCACCGCGGACACCCCGCGCCCGAAGGGCTCAAGCTCGCCCTCGGCGCGGACGAGGCCATCGACGTCCACCGCACCTACGCCCTCGAGCAGGCGGGGCACCGCGTGCGGTGGAAGTCGATCGCCGCGACGATCTCCCCCATGAACCGCGTGCTCATCGCTTCAGCCCGCCACGACCCCGCGACCTGAGCCGCTCAGCCGTTACGGCGCGCCTTGATGCGATCGCGGTTGAGGAGGTAGACAGGCGACAGGGAGAACTCGTCGCGGATCCTCCGGTAGATCGGCGCCGCGCCAGCCCGGTCTCCCTCGGACCAGAGTCGGTCCGCCTCTCGGAGCAGCGCTGCAGGGCTGGCGCCTCCGCCTCCGAGGCCCAGCTCTCGCTCCAGCAGGCCGCCGAGCCCGCCCTCTAGCCCGCTGGTGGTGGCTCGACCCAGCAAGTCCTTGAACGCCGCGTCGAAGTCGACGGTCGGCCTCGAGAGGGTGCCTCCGACCTCGACGGAGAGGGTCTCGCCCTCCAGCCACCGGAGGGCGTCCTTCGACCCCGCGAGGGCGGCGTCCACGGGGACGTTCCAGCTCAGGTCCACGGTGCGATCGAGGCCCACCGAGCCCGTGAAGGTGGTCTCAAGCTCAGCGATGGTCCAGGTCCACGGGTCCGGGTACGTCACCCGTCCGTTCGCGAGGGACCAGATGAGGGGTCGCGTGGCCGCGACCCGGGTGACCTCGACCCCCGCCCTGTCGATCGCCGGGAGCAGGCCAGCGGCGCCGAGCCCGTCGAGCAGACCGGTGACGAGCGGCGAGCGGGCGAGGTCCACCTCGCGGAGGGTCAGGCTCCCCGCGCCGGACCAGGCCGAGGGGTCCGACCAGCGCCCGGGGGAGGCGCCTCCGAGGGAGACCGTGGCGTCCACGAGGCCCAGGGCCCCGCTCGTGAGCGCCACGCTCGAAGGCTGCGGCGCCGCCGGGTGCAGCCTCGCCACCAGCGGCGCCAGCGTCGTATCCAGGGACGCGCCGTCGAGCCGCAACTCCCCTCGGAGCTCCCGGTCAGCGGCGAAGTCTGCGCGCACCTCGCCGTCCCGCGCCTCCAGGATCCCTTCAAGATCCGGGGTGTCGCCGTCCACCAACCTGGCGACCTTCACGCGGAGGCGGACGGGATCACCCTCTGCGATCGAGGCGAGCTCGCCTGCTCCGTCGGGGTACTCCACCTGCAACCCCTGGAGCTCGGCCGTGGCCTCGATGGCGAAGGGCGCGTCGGCCCGGAGATCCTCGGCGCCGCCCTCGACGTGCAGGTCGGCGGTCCCCCCGAACGACAGTCGCTCGTCCGCCTCGACCCCGACGAGGCGCATGGCCTCCCGGACGACTCCCAGCTCGAGGTCCGTGACGTCGATGCGGTCGACCTCGAGGCCAGGGCCAGCGTCGGGCCAGAGGAAGAGGTCGGCGTAGAAGTCCCCGACGCTGCCCGTCCCGCCGAAGACATGACCCTCGAGGCGGACGGCGGAGGATTGCTCGGGGCCGTCGAGGCCGATGGTGAAGCGGACGTCCGCGAGCTGTAGGGCGCTCTCGGGAGAGCGCACGGTCACGGTGCACTCTGCGAACTCGACCCGGCCGTGGAGGTCCAGCGGTCGGCGGCGGGGCGCCGGCCCGTCGCCAGCGGGAGGTTGGCTCTCTCCCCTGGGCTCCTGGCTGGGCTCCTGGCTGGGCTTGCTGGGGGGGCCGCCCCCATCGTCGGCGGCGAGCAGCCGCTCGACGTTCCACCGGCCCTCACCGTCCTGGACCAGATCCAGCTCCGAACCGTACACGTGCACGGCCAGGTCCCTGCGGCCCGTGAGCCACGACCGCAGGCCCACGTCGATCATGCCACGCGGGGAGAACAGGACGGTGTCCCCCCGCTCGTCTACGACCCGGAGGCCCTCGAGGTACACCTTGCCGTTGAGCCGCAGGCTCAGGTGCTCGAGGGTGACCTCCCCCTGGACCTCCGCGGAAGCGAGGCGCTCGAGCTCCACGCGCAGCCAGCGTCCAGCCAGCGGGGGGCCGAGCAGCAGCACGGCCCCGAGCATCAGGCCCAGCCACGTGAGGCGCCGCCCCCACCGAGGCCGCCCGCTCACCGGCGTCGGAGCGGAGGTGCCCTCTGCGGGGGACCCTGCGGCAGGCTGTTCAGGAGCGGTCATGGGCGGGAGGATTCGGCCTCCAGATCGAAGTGTCGTGCGAATCCGAAGGACGGAAGCGTATCGAGACTTGCGAGAGAGTTCGCGGTCGTTGAGCCTCCTCCCTCCATGAAAGAGCACGGAACCCAACATGGCCGCCCTGGCGTTCTCCTGGTGAACCTCGGCACCCCCGATGCGCCCCAGACCCCCGAGGTGCGCCGCTACCTGCGGCAGTTCCTCTCGGACCCGCGCGTCCTGGACATCAACCCCATCGGCCGGGCCGCCCTGCTCAACCTGATCATCCTCCCGCTCCGGCCGCGCAAGTCGGCGGAGGCTTACCGGGAGGTCTGGACCGAGGAGGGCTCGCCGCTCCTCGTCCACGGCAAGGCCCTGGCCGCAGGCGTCCAAGAGCGGCTGCCCGAGGCCGAGGTGGTCCTCGCCATGCGCTATGGCAACCCCTCCATCGAGGCTGGCCTGAAGGAGCTCGCCTCCCGCGGCTGCGACGAGGTGGTGATGATGCCGCTGTTCCCCCAGTACGCCTCCAGCTCCACGGGCTCGGCGGTGGAGGAGGTCTACCGACAAGCAGGCAAGCTGTGGAACACGCCCTTCGTTCGCGTGGTGCCGCCGTTCTACGACGCTCCCCAGTTCGTTGAGGCGTTCGCCGCCGTGGCCCGCCCTGTGCTCGACGAGCTGGAAGCCGACCATGTGCTCTTCAGCTACCACGGCGTCCCCGAGCGCCATGTCATCAAGAGCGACGACACCGGCAGCCACTGCCTCAAGACGCCCGACTGCTGCCAGTCCATTTGCGCGGCCAACCGCCAGTGCTACAGCGCCCACTGCTACGCCACCACGCGCGCCGTGGTGAAGGCCCTCGGGCTAGAGGAGGGCACCTACTCCACGGCCTTCCAGTCCCGGCTGGGCCGCACGCCCTGGCTCACCCCCTACACCGACAAGGTCGTCCCCGAGCTGGCGAAGGCTGGCGCGAAGAAGGTCGCCGTGTTCTGCCCCTCGTTCGTGGCGGACTGCCTCGAGACCATCGAGGAGATCGGGATCCGCGCGCGGGAGGACTTCGAGGAGGCCGGGGGCGAGCGGCTGGTGTTGATCCCCTCGCTCAACACCCACACCACCTGGGTGGACGGCGCCGCGGAGCTCGTCCGAGCGGCGCTGCCGTCCCCGGAAGGCAGCGCCGCGACGGCGCCTTAGGGGCGGACCACGGTCCGCGAGCTCGGCGGGGACCCGCGCAGGGGTCGGTCAGGCTGCAGGGGAGATCTCGGGTGGGTCATGGACCGCCTCCGAGGGGGCAAGGAGCGTCGTTCGGCCCCATGGGGAAGATCCATCGTCCCATTCGGATAAGAACCCATCAAGATATCTCGATGGGTGCTATTCTATAGAGCGATGGCCCTCTCAACCACCTCAAGGCTCCTCAAGACCCTCGGAGACGAGACTCGACTGCGGATCCTGAACTTGCTCCGCAAGGGCGAGCTGTCCGTCGGTGAGCTTCAGGAGATCCTGAACATGGGCCAGAGCCGGATCTCGACCCAGCTCACGCACCTCAAGGAGGTGGGCGTCCTCGCCCACCGCAAGGCCGGTCGCCGGAGCTTCTACAGCCTCTGCACCTGCAGCTCCTTGGAGCTGATCGTCCAGGTGCTCGACGACGCCCAGCTCGCCGATGAGTTCCGCGCCGACGACGCGGGCTACCAGGCGGCCATGGAGAAGCGCCGTCAGGAGTCACGATCCTACTTCGACCGGGTCGCGGCGGCCTTCGACGAGGAGGTGCTGCCCGGTCGGACCTGGGAGGGCCTCGCTCGTGGGATCCTGCGCCTCGCCCCGCGCGCCCGCTACGTGGACCTCGGGATCGGCGACGGGATGCTGACGCTCATGCTCGCGGAGGTGGCCGAGTCGGTCACCGCCGTGGACGTCTCGCCGGAGATGCTGCGCCAGCTGGACTCG
>Ga0213863_10002021_pt1 | contig 14535 bp, 11 predicted proteins | sample PICome_8_FD_160128 | JGI IMG/M metagenome (GOLD analysis project Ga0213863, IMG submission 160128) | Coastal seawater microbial communities near Pivers Island, North Carolina, United States - PICO497 | ecosystem: Environmental > Aquatic > Marine > Coastal | place: USA: North Carolina... | reverse complement strand
TCATCTGCGGTGCCATCGACGTCTTCAAAGTAATCGTTCTCCGCACTGCGGGCGTCAGTAATCGACACCAGCGTCAGGGTGTCGTTAATCGACCAGGTCAAGCGCAGTCCTAAGCCATCGTCTTCATTTTGCTCAAAATTAGGTTTATTGATGGCAAATCTATCAGGATACTCCACACCGGGCTCAGCGAGGTTAAAAGGGATATTAATGGCGCTGGTGTAATTGGTTTTTGCCTTACCGTAATTGTACTTAATGAGCGCTTCTAGGTTATCAGTGACGTCCCAGCGGGCCGAAATACGCACCACATCACTCTCGGTGTACATGTCGTCACCGCTATTTACTTCGGTCCACATGCCCTCCCACTCTTGATGCTGATAGGCAACACGAAGCGCAAATGAATCACTGAGCGCCCAGTTGCCAACCACTTCGTAGCGCTGCTGCCCCTCATCACCCAGTGCGGCACCCAGGCGCAGCTCATTCTCATCACCCGGCTTATTCGTGATTAAACTAATCGCACCTGCGGCGGCGTTGCGTCCAAACAGCGTCCCTTGTGGCCCCTTCACCACCTCAATACGGTTTATATCGAAAAAGTTAGACGAGGCAAAAATATTGCGCCCTACGTAGCTATCGTCGACAAATACGCCAACTGAGGGCTCTGAACCAATCGTCCAATCATTGCTGCCAATACCGCGGATCGCCCAGCTGTTTGTCGCCAAGCCATAATCGGCGCCGGTCAGTCCGGGTACCAGAGGGATGACCTCGGTGATGGTATTGATACCCGTCTTCTCGAGCATATCCTCACTGACAGCGCTGATGGCAATCGGAACATCCTGCAAGCTTTGATCACGCTTCTGCGCAGTCACCAAAACCTCTTCGAGCTGTGCACTTACAGCGCTGGTGAAGGTAAGAGTCGCAATGGCGACAAAGGCCTTTTTTCGAGTGAATCCTGTCATCAATATCTCCTAAACTGAACGGTTGTAGTTATATTTTTTTAATTTTTTGAGAAACACAGCACGCTTGACGTAACAAATTTTTGAGCAATCACATCAACCCGCGCGCCGAAAAATCGCGAGCATTACCAAGAGCAAAAGGAGTAGCGGTATAAACGAAAGACCAAAGGACACTTCAATATCTGCAGCCCCAATTACCCCGAAGATCAGCATTGCAAACGCCACGTGAAAACCCACGCCAAATAGCCCCAGTAACAAAGCAGCAAACTTAGACAGCCAATCGCGGTCAACCATGGGCACCATCACGAGCAGAGCGAACAGCGAATAAAGCCAAAAGCCCATGTAATCGAATGAGGTATACAGCGAAAACGGAATCGATACGTTAAGCAGTGGCAGCAGCATCGCGGCCATTTCTGAGCCCGCTGTCTCCGATAAAGCCGCTTGGGCTAACAGCGGTATCGTCCACACCGCCATAAACTTAGGAATAACGAAGGCCATGGTGGCCATGGCAGTGGCACCGGCTGCCAGCAGGGCAGCGAGGGGGCTTTCATGACGGACTCGCCAGGCGATGGCAAGAAATAAGCCCGACAAGGTAAGCATTGCGAGGATTTGGTTGAGCCAGCCGGCAATGAACAAACCCCTGTTAGCCGCGAGCCAATTCAATCGTTCTTCCCGGGTCGCGTCGTATCCACCAGGGACATCCAGAGGCAGTGCTACCGCCAACAACCCCGTTGCAATACAAATAACAACGCACCAAAAACCAAAGCGATTAATCTGAATATCAAGGGTGGCAGCATTAGTAGTATGGTTGCTCATTGAAAGGGTTGTCCTGTTTTTACGATCTAAAAATCGACGAAATCCTTGTACATGTCAGTCGACAGGCTATAACCTGTCGACTGACATGTAAAGAAATAAATAGCGCGATGCGAAAGACCAAGAGGAGAGCCTACCTATGCCGATTGATATAACACGTCGAGACTTTATAAACGGCGCTGTCATTGGCACCGGCGGCCTATTACTGACCGGATGCGGCAAAGAAGTCGCAACCGGCACGCCGGCAACAGCTGAAGCCCCTACAGTATTTAGCCCGCCAGATCTCTCAGCTTATTACCCCCCCATACAAACAGGTATGCGAGGCAGTCACGAAGGCTCCTACGAAGTTGCTCACGAGTTAGCCTGGCGGGGGATCAAGCCTGAACGCTATGAGGCACTGAATGAGCACTATGACCTGATCGTGGTCGGCGCAGGCATGAGCGGACTGGCAGCGGCACGCTACTACCAACAAAAGATGGGTGATGATGCACGCATCCTAATACTCGACAATCATGACGACTTTGGTGGTCACGCCAAGCGCAACGAATTTCACCAAGATGGGAGAATGATGCTGAGCCTCGGTGGCGCGCAAAATATAGAAGCGCTTAGCGGTTACAGCGATGCCGCACGCAGGCTGATGGAAGACATTGGCATTGATGACGATTTCATCGATTTCATGAACCAGAAAACGCCAGAGGATCTTTTTCTGGCGGGCGAATTGCAGGCAGAAAATGGTATCGCCATGCCCGGAACAGACGGCCATGTCACCGTTAGAGGGAATTGGCTAGCCAGTATGTTTGGGGGCAAGGACTACGAAAAGTCTGTGCGCGCCTTACCCCTGCCAGCGGCAGAGCAAGACAAGCTGATCGATTTTTTTGCCGGCCACCAAGACTTTCTGGAGGGTTTCTCCCTCAGCGAGAAATGGGAATACATTAATACCACCAGCTACAACCGCTACTTGGTGGATAAGGTCGGTCTGGACGAGTCTACTCTGCCGATTATGAATGCCATCCTTATCCACCTCAGCGGCGTCTCAGGGTGGAATATGACCGTGCTCGAGGGGATTACCATGGGCGGCGCAGGCATAAAGTCTATGGGTTGGATGGGCAAAGCCACGGCCAAGTTGTCGGAACTGATGCTAGACAACCTATTGAGTGCCACGATGTTTCCCGACGGCAATGCTTCTGTCGCGCGCTTATTGGTGCAAAAGCTCATTCCTGCAGTAGCCCCGAGCATGCAGGGCACGCAGGATGTGGCAATTGCGCGCTTTGATTACAGCGCTCTGGACCAAGAAAACCACACCACAAGACTGCGCCTCAATAGCACGGCGGTCGGAGTACGTGACAATAATAACAATCAGGTTGAGGTGGATTACGTGCAGCAGGGAAAGGCCCGGCGAGTCACCGCTGACCACTGCGTGCTGGCCTGCTACAACGCACTTATCCCCCACTTGTGTCCTGAAATGTCCGAGGAGCAGAAAGAGGGGCTGAGCTACGGGGTAAAAACCCCCTTTGTCTATGCCAATGTGCAACTAAAAAATGGTCAAGCCTACTCCAAACTGGGCGCCACCTTGTTTCAGTGCCCCTATGATCCCTTTCAGTGGGTGAGCACATCACCTACCGTCGCGGTGGGCGGCTATGAGCCTCCCCGCGGGCCAGATGATCCTATGGTCGTGTTCATGATGCACTCGCCCATGACAGGACCTGAACAACCTGGATCATGTCGCGATCAGCTGCGCATGGCCCGCCATACAATCTATAGCACCCCCTTTGACGACTACGAGCAGCAGATACGCCAACAGTTGCAATCGCTGCTGGGAAAACATGGCTTCAACCAGGAGACTGATATTCAAGCGATTACAGTCAATCGAATCCCACACGGCTATGCTTACGCTTACTTGGGTCTGTATGACCCCAAATGGGAGGAAGGCCAGGCACCCCATGAAATCGGCCGTGCCCAGTTCGGTCGCATCTCTATCGCCAACACCGACTCCGAGGCGACTGCGCTAATGAATTTAGCCTTTGATGCCGCCTGGCGAGCGGTTGAGGAGCAGACCGCTTGAATCAGCGGTCTAGCCGCGATTAAAACGGCGGCGTTAAATTACAATCTAAGCTGCTGAGGAGAGAACTTTTGAGAGTGAACACGGATAAGAGGGTTGTCACGGGGCTACTACTGACGGTATTGCTCCTCGGTCAATCGATTTCGGTTGCCGAGGAAACTGGCCGACCCGACAACCTGACCCTTGAAACCTTTCAATTCGGGCCTATCAACCGCTGGGCTTTCAGCCACATGCGCGAAGTGATCCCCACCGTCAATATTCCTCGTGACCCGACGCAATTTCTTGCACTTAAAAACAGTGAAGCACTCGTTAAGGATTTTTCTGTCGAATTTCAGGGTCGCCAGCAGTCGATCGATAACATCGCCGAGCAGCAGTACATCGATGGTCTGCTGATCCTTAAAGAGGGTGAAATTTTATTCGAGAAGTACTACGGCAGCCTCAAACCAGAACTGCCGCACTTAATGAATTCTGTCTCCAAATCTGTGGTTGCACTGGTTGCCGGAAAATTAGCGGCACAGGGGGTCATTGACCTCGATAAGCCGGTATCTTATTACGTCCCCGCACTCGCCAAAAGTGGCTATGCGCCCGACTCGTTGCAAACCGTGCTCGACATGCGTGACGGTTCTGACTACACCGAAGATTACCCCGACTTCACGACAACTTTTCGCCTTCAAGACTGCGCTATTGGCTGGACAGATGCCGACTATTGTCCAAAAAATGGCCCGGAAAGCCTGTATGAATTTCTCCCAATGATTGGACGAGATGAAGCAAAACTGGGCAAATTTAGCTACCGATCCGGCTCCACCAATGTCATTGGCTGGGTGCTTGAAGCAGCCACAGGACAACCACTGGCAGAACTTATTTCGCAGCATGTCTGGCAACCAATGGGAGCTGAATTCGACGCCAACATCACTGTGGACAAAGGCGGCTTTGTTTTGGCCGACCATGGTATGAGCTCCACCCTGCGTGACCTTGCACGTTTGGGCTTGCTGGTCTTAAACGACGGTAAGGCACTGGGCAAGGACATCATTCCTACCCCATTTATTGAAGACATATTGGAACAGCAAGGTGATCCCAACTGGCCCTACCCTGCGCCAAAAGGCTACACGCCGTCTTACCGTTCATTTTGGTGGGGCGAGGGGAATTCAGGCGGAGACGTCAGTGGCTACGGCATTCACGGCCAGTTTGTGCGGGTGGTGCCAGAGGCCAATATGGTCATAGCCCTATATTCGACCTGGCCCCGAGCCGACGGCGACGGTGCATCCCACGGTTGGGGTGCTACGGCTGAGCTCATGGAGGCGTTAATCACTACATTTCGGTGATGCGCTTGTCAGTGTCTTATTGATCGACAGGTGAAGTAATGTGGCGCGTGGGTGCAGTGCAGTCTCGGGTTCCACAGAACCCTATTTAGGCCGATCGTAGCGCTCCTCTACAAAACTTAATATCGTTTGTTGCACCGCCAATCGATCTTTTTCCCAACGCCGACCCTCACCCATAAAAAGCGACTCGCCTTCCACCATACTCATAAGCATCAGAGCTTCTTCGTGAGGGTTTATCGCGCCACTTGCGGTTATTTTTGCCTCCAAATAATCCACATACTTGGCATAGACTTCTTCTATCAAATCAGAAATCAGCGGCTCTACCTGCTCCATAGCCCACAACTGCACCCAAAGCCTATCGCTAAAAAAGGTATCTGAATTATCCAAAAAAAACGATAAGGTGTCTTTCACCGTGGCGTCAGAAGTGGATCCGACGTGAGCTTCAAAGGCGACTGTTATCTCAGCGTCGATGTAGTCGACCAATGCAACTAATAGCGCATCCCAGGTACGAAAATGGTACTGGAGGGCTCCTAACTTCATGCCGCTGGCACGTGCCAAACCACGCATACTCAGACTGCCATAACCCTCATTGACAATAAGCTCGATTGCCCTGCGCAAAATTTCGGTTTTTCGATCTATATCCATATTCAGCTTGTTTCTTGAGAGACGAGAAGTTGAAGGCCGTGTCACCAACATTTAAATCTGAGTATGCATTATCTCTAGCGCCGGGCGCACAAGCAATTTTCCCTCACCCACATCAGCTTTTGACGAGTAATTGACTGAGCTTTCACATTTGGCACTCTCGCATTCGGGACTATGGTATTCAGGGCTTTCGCACGCAGGACAAACGCCTGCAGGAGTGTGTCTTGCCTGCGCTGGCCCACAGGTCTATGCCTTACAGCACCGCATTACTAAACCTTCGAGACCAGCCCGGGGAGACGCCTCGCCCCACCCTGAGGCGAGGCCTAAGCAAAGAAGAGGATCACTGCTTAGACTTTACCCCAGGCAGGTTTAGGGACATTTAGGCGCGCTGATGACGTGCCGAACCCTTCAGCGACATCGTTTTCATAGTTTCGATGAGTTTAGGTACATCATTAAACTCCTCAACCAGAGCCGCCAGCTGCACCGTTCGCTTTTTATAGTGCAAAATTGCGGGAAGAACGGGTACACCGGCTGCGGAAGCAATTCTGGCAAACCCCTGTTTAAACTCTCCTGAACCCCCTCGCGTCCCTTGTGGCGTTACACCCAGCACCAAACGCGATCGACGACTGAACTCAGCACTCATTTGCTCGACCAGACCCTGAGCACTTCGTCGATCGACGGGGATACCGCCCAAACCTTTCAGTATGGGACCTAGCGGGAACCAAAACAGGGTGTGCTTCATCATAAAACTGGACTTCAAGCCCAAAGACCAAAGCACGGCAATCGTCAGAATAAAATCCATATTTGAGCTATGGGGCATTAGCGCAACCACAAACTTGGGGCGGTTGGGAAACTCACCATTAATACGCCACCCCATCGTTCTCAGCGTCAGTCGGCCAATCATGCGAGTCAGTGGATTATAGGCTTGGGGTAACTGTCCACCGAGTTTCTGCCATTTCACGTTTCATCATCTCCAATGCATTGCAGAAGGTCATTCAAGGTTGCAACAGGAGAACCTATGTCGCAACGTGCCCACAAGTTAATCACATCTGAGGCGACAAGATTATAAAGCCATGTCGTTCAATTGCGTCATAAAGTGCTAACCTTTTTGTATTCTGGTGCAGGATGGTGTGTACACAGGCCAAACGCCGCAAGGCGAGCTGCATATGACGCTCTATTAGCTCTGTTCAATACTGCGTCCCATCGACCTGTCCTTGAAATACCTCAACTGAACGGCTTAAGTATTACACTACAACTATGAGCGCCCCTAACTACCAAGAACTTTTCGAAAGAGCCTGCGAGCGCAAAGGGGGCGAAGCAGCTGTTGAGGCAATGCTGCCAAAGGTCGCCAGTAAAAAGCAGCTCAAAAACTTGGGGTCAGATCGCTATTTGGCCGAGTTCACGCGCAAGGTGTTTCAATCGGGGTTTGTGTGGCGAGTTGTCGACAAAAAGTGGGACCACTTCGAAGAGGAGTTCTGGGGCTTTGACATTAAACGATTGTTGATGATGCCCGACGATATGCTAGAGCGAAAGGCCAGCAATCCCGCGATCATCCGCAACCACAACAAGGTGAAGACCATCCTCATGAACGCCGCTATGATCGCTGATACCGAGCGTCGCGAGGCCATGAATTTTGGCGCATTCGTGGCCGGCTGGCCCGAGGATGACGTTATTGGTCTATGGCTTTACCTCAAGAAACAGGGCAGCCGCCTGGGAGGCAATACCGGCCCGTACGCCCTGCGCACCCTCGGCGTCGATACCTTTTTATTAACCGCCGATGTGGAAGGCTGTTTGCGTCATCATGGTGTGATTGATTCGGGCATAACCAGTCAGCGTGCACTGCGGGCGACACAAGGGTTTTTTAATGATTTGCGCGATGAGTCAGGTCAAAGTCTCTCGGCACTGAGCCGCATTGTGTCCTTTGGTTATGGTCAGAACAGAGCCGGTGTGACCACCTCATAGGTCGAGATCAACCCGCCAAAGTTACTGGCCTGCCACAGGCTACCCACGCAGAAAACTAGCCTAGGATTTCAGAACTGTCATCTCAACCTGTACGAGCTCGTCATGCTCTGTAGAACTAAAAACCATCTGTCCGTCTTCGATCATAGCCTGCAGCGACATGGCGCTACCCGCCATAGCAACCAAAGCATTCATGGAGGCATCCGATATCTGAACAACACTGAGATGGCTAAAACGCTTGAGCATGGCTTCCTGCTTTGACCACCAGACAGGAACTGAGCGATCACCATAGACGTACAAGACCACACGCTGTGCACGTCCACTGGCTTTGCGAATGCGACTTTCATCTGGCGTACCCAAATCAATCCACAGCTCGATATCCTCCGTCAGTGATTTTTGCCACAGGTCAGGCTCATTGTCGGTGCTGATGCCCCGACCAAACTCCAATCGCTCATGGGCATGCATTGCAAAGGCCAAAATCCTCACCATCATTCGGGCCTCGGTCTCAGAGGGATGGCAGGCGATAGTCAGAGGGAACTCCTGATACACATGCCGATCCATGTCGGTCACGTTTAACCGCGCTTTGTAGATACTCGATTTAATGGCCATGACGGCACCTTTGAGGGTTTTTAATAAATACGCTTGGCAAAGACATCGCTTTACCCTAGTCCGCTTGCTCCTCTGTCCGACCGCTATCGTATTGCGCCCTCGCGGCATCAATGGCCTCAAGATTGTCAACCGCCCAGTAGCCCAGCGCATCGACAGCAGCGTGGAATGACAGCCCCATCTCACTCAGGGCATATTCGACTTTAGGTGGAATCACGGGATAGTGAGTACGCAGCACCAAACCATCGCGCTCTAAAGCTTTGAGCGTCACACTTAACATTCTTTGGGAGATGCCCAAACGATGCTTGAGCTCATTAAAGCGTGAGACCCCATGGCGCGCCAGAGAAATCACCAACAAGACGCTCCAGCGGTCACCCACTCTGGCCAGCACTTCGTTAATCCTACCGAATTCGGGACAGGTCTCTGATTTCGTCATATTAGTTCCTTTATCACGGTTCCTTGCCGGTAACTGAGGCTCATTGAAGTGACGTCTTGCGAACTTAACAGGTTATTTGTATAAACCTGGTATCCAAAATATACCACTTTTGACTGTCGCTCCTAAATCAACAGTCACGCCAATAGAGCCGCAAACTCAGCGGCAACTTTGGCCCCTGAATATTGAGCGAGTGCAGGGGTCGTCTGCCGTATTGCCGAGGAAATTTCCATGACATCTCCAGCCTCTTTGTTATTTGAGCCCCTTGAATTGCCCAACGGCGTGGTTATTCCCAATCGCCTGTGCAAGGCCGCCATGGAGGAAAATCTCTGCGATGCCGGCCAGATACCCGGGGACCGCTTATTCACATTGTATCGTCGCTGGGCTGAGGGCGGTGTGGGCTTAATCCTAACCGGCAACGTCATGGTTGCCCCCGATGCTATGACCGGCCCCGGAGGCGTTGTGCTGCAAGCAGAGACTGACATCGAACCCTTTAAGCGCTGGGTCGACGCCGGGAAACCCGAAGGGGGCCAGCTGTGGATGCAAATCAACCACCCCGGGCGCCAGGTCTATGAAGCCATGGGGGAAACGGCCCTCTCCCCTTCCAATGTGGCACTCGATATGGGCAATTTATCCAAGCTGTTCGCCCAGCCCCGTGCCATGACCGAGGCTGAAATTGAAACACTGATAGAACGTTTCGCCCTCACCAGCCAAAAGGCCGAAGCCGCGGGTTTTACGGGCGTGCAGGTGCACGCCGCACACGGTTATCTGATCAGCCAATTTCTTTCGCCATTGAGCAATCGCAGAACCGACCAATGGGGTGGGGATATCAGCAATCGCTCACGCATTCTCATTGAGGTTATCAAACGGATTCGTACCGTAGTTGCCCCTGAGTTCTGTGTTTCAGTCAAACTCAATTCTGCCGACTTTCAAACCGGCGGCTTCAGTCTGACCGATGCGATTGCCGTCGTAGAATCCTTAAACACACTCGGTGTTGATTTGGTTGAGCTATCGGGAGGAAGCTATGAAAGCCCTGCCATGCAAGGACGAGTCGCCGAAAAAGAGGAAGGCAGGTCGGAATCGACGCTGCGTCGAGAAGCCTATTTTGTCGACTTTGCGAGAGAGGTGGCTACCGTCGCCACAATGCCGATTATGGTAACCGGCGGTATTTTGCGACGCTCGGTAGCCGAGAGTGCGCTGGAAAAGAATGACGCGGGGTTTGCGGTCGCCATGCTCGGCATTGCCAGAGGTATGGCATTTCAACCCGACTTACCAAACAGGTGGCGAGCTGGAGAATTCGATATTGCGCTGCCAGAGGTGAATTGGAAAAATAAAACCTTTGCTGCGCTCGCGGTGATGGCCGTCACAAAAGTGCAGCTCAATCGGGTGGCCGGGGGGAAAAAACCCAAAAAAGACGTTAGCCCCTTTTGGTCGCTGCTAGCCGATCAGGTAAAAACCAAGCAAAAAACCAAGCGCTACCGACAGTGGCGCCGTCAGTCGACCTAAACCCAAAGCTCGTTAAACACTGTAATATTGCGCCTCATCAGTTGAAGCTTTAGACCAAGCGCGTCAACCACAACCACCGATAAGGAAAATTTCAATGCCAGAAATGATACCGCTAGGCTGGTTCCATACTGTATTAGGCGTTGGCGCCGTAGTGAGTGGTTTTTACACCCTCATCAAGTATCGAATAATTTCTACTGAGCAGCGGTCTGGCAAGTTATACGCACTGCTAACGCTGATTGTTGCCGGCACCGCCTTAGGTATTTATAACCAGGGTGGATTTGGCATTGCCCATATCCTTGCCGTTTTGACGCTGGCCGCCCTCGCCTGCGGCGTGATCATGGAAAAAACCCATCTCTTCGGCGCGCTGTCAAAATATTTTCAGGCTCTGGGCTACACCAGCACCCTGCTGTTTCATATGATCCCAGCCATCACCGACTTCCTCAGACGACTACCCATTGGTGATCCGTTTATCGATACCCTCGAAGACCCCCTACTAAGACAGTTTCACCTTGCGTTCTTGATGCTATTTGTCGTTGGCTTAATGGCACAGTTCGTTTGGCTGAGAAAGCGCGCAAACCCCTAATGAGAAACAGGAGCACGCAGGCAGGCTCTTTGCCCCACAGAGCTCAGAGAATCTGAATCTAAAATCCAGCAAACAGGGATGATTCAGCTGAGTCTGTAGACCAGCGATCTTGCTATAGTGAAGCTTCCGAGATCGTTTTTGCCACCGGAGCACGCCATGCGCCAAATGCTGACAACCGCCCTGCTGATGTTGTTTTTTTCTTCGAATGCATCAGCCGACCATCACCAAAGCCCGTCAAGAATTAGTGCTGATAATCTCTCCCATATTGTCAAGATTATGGCTTCTGATGAGTTTGAGGGGCGAGCACCCGGCACCCCTGGCGAAGAAAAAACCGTCGCCTATCTTATTGCGCAAATGCAAGAACTTGGGCTGGAACCCGGGGGCCCTGAAGGACGCTGGACGCAGGCCGTACCCATGATGCGCTCAGTCGTAAAGTCTCCAGTGGTCATGACCTTTTCAGGCGCCGAAACAGTTTTAACACTCGAGCAGGGCAAATCGGTTTCCATTGACACCGCCACGTCGCTGACAAAAATTGCCGCCGCCGATGTCCCCGTAGTCTTTGTCGGCTTTGGTGCTAACGCTCCTGAGCAAGACTGGGATGACTATGGTGATATCGACTTAACCGAAAAACTGGCAATTTACTTGGTCAACGACCCAGATTTTGCCGCACAGCCCGATGAAGCTGTCGCTGGCCGCTTTGGTAATAAACGCATGACCTACTACGGACGCTGGGCCTATAAGTTTGAAGAAGCTGCCCGCCGGGGCGCTTTAGGTGCCCTGGTCATTCATGAGACTGAAGCCGCTGGCTACGATTGGAGTGTGGCAGCAGCGGGGGCAGGAGAAAATGTGTCACTGGCCAACAAAGACCCCAATGCGCCACCCGTAACCCTGCAAGGTTGGCTCCATAATGACGCGGCTAGCGAGCTACTGACGGCGGCTGGCCATAGTCTTGAGGTGCTTAAAACTAAAGCCCGAAGCCCAGATTTCAAGGCTTTTGAACTAGAAGGCATACGTTTTGATGCTGAATTAGAAGTCGATATCACTAACTTCGATAGCCAGAATGTGTTGGGCCTTCTACCCGGAGATGCGCGCCCAGAGGAGGTGATTATCACCTCAGCTCACTGGGATGCCTATGGCTTGGGAGCTCCAGACGAGCAAGGTCGAACAGTACGAGCAGGCGCTAACGATGACGCACTGGGCAGTGCCGGGGTTCTTGAGCTAGCGCGAGTGATCAAGGCTCAGGCTCCCATGGATCGCAGCGTCTTGTTCGCTTTTTGGACAGCAGAAGAAGCCGGCCTCGTCGGTTCCATGGCCTACGCTGCTGATCCGGTTTTTCCTATTGAAACAACCGTGGCCAACTTCACTCTCGATATTTTACAGACCGCAGGCGCAGCCCACGATGTCATTCTCGTGGGCAAGGGACAAAGCGCTCTAGAAGACGACTTGGCTCGAGTGGCCAAGGCTTCTGGGCGCTATGTCACAGAAGAAAACCTGCCTGAAAATGGCTTATTTTACCGCGCTGATCATTTTTCTATGGCACGTGTTGGGGTGCCGGTTCTGTTACTAATGGGTATCGCTGGTGGCGCCGACCTTGTTGTCGGTGGTCGCGATGCGGGCAATCAGTGGATCGCCGATTACGTGGGCAACTGCTACCACAAACCTTGTGACGCCTGGTCTGCTGACTGGGACTTAACCGGAGCGGTGCAAGACATCGAGCTGTTTTATCAGCTCATTTTAGAGTTGGGCAACAGCAACCGCTGGCCCACCTGGAAGACAGGCTCAGAGTTTAAGGCCCTGCGGGAGCAATCTGCCAACGCAAGGCACTGAGTTCGGTAATTAACGAGAAAACCCTCGCCATCACAACGAGGGTTTGTCTGTTTGAAACCCGGACCGCACACAGCATTGACCCAATGCGCTAGGGCCTAACAACAGTCAGATTCTAGAAATCTTTGGTGATCGCAAACCGGGCATTCAGGGGCGCCCCTACGGTCGCTTGGTGGGTACTGTGAGAGCTAGGAAAGTAGTCAGTATCGGCGAGGTTTTCAACGTTAACCTGCACCCTAAGGGTCTGGGACAGCTGGTAATACAGCGCTGCGTCGATTCGGGTATAACTTGGCAGGACGGCAGAGTTACTGTTGTTGATAAAACTTTCGTCCTGATAGGTGAGCCCCAACCCACCACTGAGCTTTTGAGAAAACTGGAACGAGTTCCAAATTGAAAACATATTTTCTGGCAGCTCTCGTGGCCGGTTATCCGAAGCACCCAAACGATCAACCTGCTCACCATCTAAGTAGGTATATGACGCCGACAGATGCCAAAAATCGGTTAACTTACCCTCAAGTTGCAATTCAACGCCGTCAGTCTCCGTTTCAATCACATCAAGGGTCGAAGGATCGTTGTCAGCCACTTGGGGAGATGTCTGCTGAATCTGAAAGACCGCCGCCGTCAGGCTTATGGTTGAACCAAAATCCCATTTAAAGCCTGCTTCGAGATTTTCGAAGGTGTTCGGATCGAGCTGACCCTTACTGCCATTTATATTGGCAAACTGCTCACCGCTACGCGGTAAAAATGACTCGCTGTAGCTGCCATACAAAGACATATTTTCGGCCGGTTTAAATACAATGCCGACACGGGGAGATATCTCCTCATCTGTTCGTGAACTGGTGTCATTAGCCGGCACGTTGAAAACATCGATCTTGAAATGATCAAAGCGTGCTCCAAGAATAAGATCAAATTTCTCCGTGATACTAATTTCGTCCTGAATAAAAGCCGAATACACATCAACCGACACCCGCGTGTCGTCGTTTAAGTCTGTGGTGAAATTATTGACGGTTTGATCACCGCGAGCATTGACCCCTACACCCGCTAAAACCTGCAGGGGTCGATTGACAAAGAAGGTTTCCTTATCATCTGCGGTGGCCGACCAGTAGGTGTTCCAACGGTCCTGATCGGAGCTAGTGGCCACAATCTCTGCACCCGCCAAAAACCGATGCTGTGTTCCACCTAAAATACTTTCGTTAATTAAACTTCCCGAGAGCACCGTATTTTCCCGCTGCGTTGTATCGAGGTAGCCGTCCAAGGTTACGGCTTCGGGAGTGCCAGCCTGATCGTAGCCAGAAGCGTAAAAATTCTGATACGACTTGTCGTAGTCACCATAAAAAAGCGTGATCTTGCCCTTGGTCGAGTCAGAAAACTTGTGATCAACACCGGCCATGACAATGTGCGCCTTCAACGTCGTTAAATTGATATCTTCATCGCCGAAGGTGATTTTCTTGAATTCCTCTACGGGGCGGCCGTCGCTACCTGTGGGTATTCCTCTATCAATGAACTGCTCGTGGTCAACATACTCATAAGATAGGTTCAGCACAGTGTTACTGCCAAGGTGCGTTTTAAACGTAGGGTTAATACCGAGGCGCTCACCATCAAAGAAGTCTCTATGGTTCTCTAAGCCCTCTAGCATGGCGTTTAACCGGAACCCGCTGGCGTCGCTTGTCGACCAATTAGCGTCTACTTGAATACCACCTGCACCAAAAGTGTCTGCATAGCCGGTCAATTGCGAAAATTGCTGACCCAACTCGGCCTTCTTAGTCACACGATTAAGAATGCCACCGGTGCCTCCTCTTCCAAACAACAAAGCGTTAGGCCCTCGCAATACCTCCAGCTGC
>Ga0213863_10002020_pt1 | contig 14537 bp, 11 predicted proteins | sample PICome_8_FD_160128 | JGI IMG/M metagenome (GOLD analysis project Ga0213863, IMG submission 160128) | Coastal seawater microbial communities near Pivers Island, North Carolina, United States - PICO497 | ecosystem: Environmental > Aquatic > Marine > Coastal | place: USA: North Carolina... | reverse complement strand
TGTGCTGCGCCCCCCGAGGTACATGCCGGCAGCATTGCAGTGAACGTTGTTGATGTGCATACGGTTCAGCATCATTGGACCATCGTCACTTGTGGGATCAAAGCGCGCTGCTCTGAAACGGTACTGGTTCTCTTGTATCTGCATCCCCCAATCGAACACTGCAGTGTCGAGATTAAATCCAAGGATGCAGTCGAAGCCTGTCGACGTAAGGAACAGTGTTCGGCCAAAAATCGAGATTTCGTGGCAATGCTTGAGATATTGGTTACGCCAGGACCCCAATAGTTTGAAGCTTTTTGAATAAGCAAAAAGTTCATCGCTTGCGGCCACGTAGATTCGTTCATCGTCAAAGGCAATTCCGCGCAGCCCCCGATCGGCCCCGCGACCCGCCCAGTCAATATTACCTGTGTTCCAGTCTAGGACCTGATCGACCTGCTCAGTCTGAAGATCGATTAGATAAAGACCGCCATGACTCTCGCCCTGTTGGCTCCCGCGAACAACTGAAGTGGTGACTAATTTCAATTATCGCTAAAAGAATAATTCAGAGTGAGCCAAATAGTGCGTGGGCGATCTATATTTCGAACGTTATGCCATCGCGGGTCACCAAAAAGATCAGCCGATCCGTTGTCAAAATTATTCACCCAACTATAGGTTCGTTGATCAAATAAATTCTCTACGAAGAGCGTCGCCCACCAATTTCCGTCATTGGGTTCATAAGCAACCGATAAATTGCTGTAGTCCCACGCCTCTGCGAGCCCGGTTCGATCATTCGAGAGAATGGAACCCGTTGAGTTCCAAGTCTCTGCTTGGTAGGCAATGTCGTAGTGGAGAGACAGTGTTCCTCCAGCTAGATCAGGAATACTGTAGTCGACACCTAAAAATGCTTTTCGCTCAGGCGAACCTGGCATAGGCATGCCATTCCGCGTCACGATGCTACCCGGATCATTAGGATCATAAAAATCACCCGAGAATTCGGGAGATGCTGCAAAAGCTGACATCGACAAGTAGAGTTGGTCGGAAACCTCCCACTCGACGGCTACCTCGAGACCGGTCGTCTCGGCGCCTTCACCATTCACCTTACCGTTTAGCCACCAGGTTCCGTTGATACCAAAAGTTTCTGACTGATAATCAGACCATTTCATGTGAAATGCGGACATATTCAGCTGCAACGAATTATCTATCCACTGACTTTTTAGACCGATCTCGTAGTTATCTAGGAAATCAGGGTCGTATTGTTTGGGTACGAGGCCCGTCGCTGCTGCCCTGGGGCTATTTTGGCCCCCCAGGCGAAAGCCCTGGCTATGCAGAGCGTAAACCATTTTGTCGTCATCTATCTGATAACGCGCTCCGAGCTTAAAAATCATATCGCTATTGTCACCAACGCCGTTGAATGCCCCGTCTGTCCCAAAACCCGTCGAAAATCCGGGAGAATTTCCGGCTGCAAAACCAGGGAGGCCCTGAGGGAACTGAAAACTCTCGAATTCGTTGCGCTCGAAGTCCGCCCAACGGGCGCCAGCTGTTACGGTCAGTTTTTCCGTCACATCGTAGTCAAACTCACCAAACACGGCTAATTGCTCTACGGTGCGATCGAGCGTATTTGAGTAGCCGATGTCAGTTGGTGCTAAGGGGTATTGAATCGCCTCATTGTAAGCTGCATTGTAATAGGCATAAGCGTTTGCAGCTGCGAAGGCCGTCGTTCCAGCAAAGCCAGGTACGTGGGTGTAATAAAACCACTCATCGTAAACATCTTCGTAATACGCACCCAAGACCCAATGAAAGCGGCCATCTGTGTCCGTGTTTGATGTCAGCCGGATCTCAAGGGAGTCACGTTCTTGATTCTGGTCATTGATGATGCTCGCGGGGAGGTAGTTGTTGTAATACAGCGGGAAGTTATTGTAGTTCGCGTAGTTTGGATCGTACGCGTTATAGAGCTCCTGATAGAGCCCGAAATTGTAGCGGTCGCGTTGTTGTGAGTAAGTGTTTCGGTCCGATTCGTAGGCAATTTTACGATCAAAGTGCGCATAGGTCATAGAGAGGTCAGCAAAGCCCAGATCACCATCAATGGTTATCGCACTGGAGTACCAATCTTCATCGCGGTATTCATCGACAAATCGAGTGATTTTGAAATCGCCTAAGTAAGGATCTGACTCCCAGCTACCATCGCTTTCATTACGCTCGGTGATGATTGAGAAAAGTGCCTGCCAGTTGTCGTTGATGTTCCATTTAAGTGTCGCGCGACCACCTTGCAAATTCCAGGTATTGAAGTCCTCGTCAACGACATCAGCATTATCAAAATTTCCTTTCAAGCTGCTACCTAAGACATTGTCGACAAAGCCACCGTGGCTTTTGCTGTAGCCCACCAGTCGCAGTGACAAGACGTCATCGATTAGGGGAAGGTTTAGCACCGCCGCCCCTTCGTAGCTATCGTCGCCACCCCTTGTAGTCGCAACAGACGCCTCAATATTTCCGTAAACCCCATCGAAATCAGGTTTGTTCGTGATCATACGGATCGTGCCAGTTTGCGAGCTCGATCCAAACAGCGTGCCCTGTGGTCCGGGAAGCGATTCTATCCGCTCCATATCCACCGAATTAGGACCAACCTGCTGAGAAATGCTGGTCATGGGCTGCTCGTCTAGGTACACCGCAACTTGCGAGTCAGTGCGAAACTGATCTGAGCCCGTCGATATGCCCCGCATCACCAGTTGATTCCTACCGGGCTTGGTCGCCTGCATATAAACACTAGGGAGCGCTCTAACGTAGTCCTCCATTGAGTCCAGGCGCAGCCTCTTTAAGTCCTCTTCCGTGAATGCACTGATGCTTTGCGCAACATCCTGCAGATCGAGTTCGCGCTTCGTGGCAGTGACCACGACTTCCTCAATGCCGTTGGTATCTTGTGCCAAGACATTTGTTGGATACAGTACAGATGCAACCGCGGCGGCAAGGGGGGTGATAGAAAATGTAGTAGCTTTGACTAAATTTTTCATGACTCTACCTTTCTTTATCAGCTTATTAGGCAATGTATTGAAGAAAAGGTAACACAACAATCGTTATGCATGGATGAGAAAAATTCATTCAAACAGCTAGCACAGTGAATAAGTGTTTGGCACTTAATAGATCTTGAACAAGTCCGCATGGGGTGGGCGTGGGATAAAGTTATACAAAATCTGATTACTGAGGTTAAGTAGAAAAAAATGAGACGCATTATTTGGTTGATTACCGCGCTGTTTGCAATGACGGATGCGTGGGCATCCATGCCTACTGAGATGCTCAACGACCGCCGTTTAATCGATATTGACGACCAGTTTGCGTTTTCAAACCTAAGTACTCCTGTGCTGACGCCCGACGGTGGCTCCCTATTTTTTGTGGTCGAGCAGATCGATTATCAAGCGGGATTATCTCATTTTCGAATAATGCAAAAATCGCTTCCCGATGGTCCGGTGACGAATTTCACGGATCTCGATCATGATTCGTGGCGACCCGTTTTAAGTATCGATGGTCGTTCTCTATTTTTCTTGTCAAACCGCGAAAGTGGGGCGACACAACTCTGGCAAAAACCGTTGGATGCAGGTGCTGGAGCGGTTCAAGTCACCGCCGTGGAGGATGGCGTTGACGATATAAATTTTTCATCTGATCAGACTAAACTTTTGTTAGTACGAAAAGACAAAAACAAACAATCGCCACTGGTGGAGGGCAGTCAGCCATGGGTGATCGATCGATTAAGTTTCAAGCGTGATTATGAAGGATATGTCACACATCAACGTAACCATATTTACGTTTACGAGGTTCGAACAAAAAATCTACAGCAGCTCACGTTTGGTGATTACGACGACAGCGAGCCAACTTGGTCGCCCGATGACAATCGTGTGGCATTTGTTAGTAATCGCAATGCTGATGGGACTTACGATACCGACATCTGGATTACTACCCTAGATAAACAGGTCACTCTGACAAAGCTGACTAGTAATCGAGGAGCTGACAGCTCGCCTCAGTGGCACCCGGATGGAAAGTCGGTATTAACGCGTTCTGCCAAGCCCGATAGCTACGATAACTATGCTGTATTGCATCTCAGCCGAGTTGACCTTTCTACAGGCAAACAAATATGGCTTACGGATGGCCTCGACAGGAATGTCGTTCAGCCGATTATTCAGCACGACGGGCGTACGATTTATTTTATTGTTGAGGATCGTGGTCAACAGCAACTTGCGAGAATGACCTGGAATGGTGGAAATATTGAGAGGCTCATTGCTGGCCCCCGGGTAGTCTTTGATTTCGACGTTGATGATGAGCAGATTGTTTTTGTTTCATCTATGAGTGACAAGCCTCAGGAGGTTTTTCGTTTGGCAGGCGGCTCGGTTGAGCAATTGAGCCATATCAACACCACTCATTTGTCTAAGCTGCAGCTGGGAGATACACGAGAGCTTGATTTTACAGCCCATGATGGACTACCAATGCATGGGTTCCTCACCTTACCCCCAAATCAACCTTCTCAGCGACGGCATCCTGCTGTTTTGCTAATCCACGGTGGGCCAGTAAGCCAGTTTGATCATCGGTTTTCGTTTGAGGCGCAGTTCCTTGCAGCGAACGGCTATGCGGTGGTTAGAATTAACCCACGAGGCTCATCTGGCTATGGGGAGGCATTCTCATCTGCGCTTTGGCAAGGTTGGGGTGAGAAAGACTATCTCGACGTAATTGCTGGCATAGACCATGTGATTGAGCTGGACATCATCGACTCTGACCGCCTGGGTGTCGGTGGATATTCCTATGGCGGCATTCTCACTAATTACATTCTCGGTCACAGTAATCGTTTCAAAGCAGCTGTCAGTGGGGCCGGCTCGGGTCACTATTTGGCAAGCTACGGACATGATGAATACCGTTACTGGTATGAATCCGAGTTGGGGCTTCCGTGGGAAAATCGTGGTCTTTGGGAGAAGTTGTCCCCCTTTAATACGATTCATCGAGCGACGACACCAACATTGTTTTATGGTGGCGAGAAGGACTGGAACGTACCGATACAGGGTTCAGAGCAGCTATATCAGGTCATGCGACGAGTCGGAATCGAAGCTCAGCTGGTTGTTTATCCCGACGAGCATCATGGGGGATGGGCCTTTCCAAATGAACGGGATGTTATGCTTCGGACGCTTAATTGGTTCGATGTTCATCTGAAGTAAGGTGCCCTAGGCTTTTTCACGACCACTTCAATTCAGGCGATCACGCCTACTAGGTGAAGACTTTGAGAGTTCGGTACAATAAGTGACCGCTCAGTGAATAGAAAAATAAAATGAAAACAAATTCTTTGGGGGTTTGGTAGGACAAAAAAGATTCGAACTGGCGACCTCTACCATGTCAAGGCTCACAGAACTCGCCACAACACGTTAGGACATGTCGCAGACTAGCATCGCAAGCTGTCCTATAGCCTTTATCGTGACTACTCATACTTGATACTGATGGCGCAATATGTCGGGCAGATCAAGCCCAATCGCCGATGCGAATGAGCCTACTAACTGATCTGCCGACATCTCTGGTTCTGTATGTCCAAACACTAGCCTGTCTGGCCTCAGAAGTACGCTTTCACCACTGGTTAATTCTGCAGGATATTTACCTTGCAGCAGTTCAATCTCGTTAAGGTCAATAACTTGGATGCTCAATGCCTCGACTAGAGCTCGGCTGTTTTCGTTCAAGGCAACTGAGCCCTGTGTAATCAAGCCCGCCTGTGTGCCCAGGAGTTCGTCGAACCGTTGCTCTTTGCCTGCCGTATCACGAATCACGGGTTGGGCTAGCAAGTAACCTGTCGCCCCCTGGTTAGAAACCTGCTCAACAAGCACGACCCCTGAGCGAATGGGCGGCTGCTCTCTGCCTTGGCCATAGCCAGATGAGCGTGATGTTTGCTGCATTTTTGGGGGTGCTTCGCCGACGCGCTCGGCTGCCTCGGTTGCCGCCATGTGCTGCATTAGGTGGCCCATGTCTACTGCCCAAGACACCAGATCGTGGGCATGGGCATCACGTTCTGTTTGGTAGGTATCCAGCAGTGATTGTTTGCAAACGCCCTTTAGCACTAAGGGCAACTTCCAGGCCAGATTGATCACGTCGCGCATACCTGAATTCATGCCTTGCCCCAAGAAGGGTGGCGTTTGATGGGCGGCGTCGCCAGCAAGAAAGACGCGCTCCTGCTGCCAACTGTCGGCGATAGCCGCGTGAAATTGATACACGGCAGTGCGACGAAGTTTGTAGGTGTCACGCGGTGTCCAGCTATCCAAAAGCGCATGTATGGTGTCAGTCTCGAGCATCTGTTCCGCGCTTTCACCTGGGTTTAGCTGGAACTCCCAACGGCGGTAGGGGTCCTTGGTGGCGACATGGGTGTGAATTCGGGCAGGATCACAGACCTGCAGCACTTCATTGGGTAGATTGTGTGTTTTCAGCATTTCCACATCGACAACCAGCCAATCTTGATCATAGCCAAGGTCCCGCAATCCAATACCCAGTGCTTTGCGCGTTGGACTGTTTGCCCCATCACAGGCAACGAGATATTTGGCAGTCAGTGAAACGCTTTTACCGATGCCCGAGGCATTAAGTGTGACCTGGGTTGGACTGTTGAAAAACTCGGTAACTTCATAGCCTACATATTGAGAGACATTGGCATGGGACAGTGCTTGGGTGCGCAGGAAGCTCTCCAGTTCTGGCTGGTCAAACATATTGGCAGACTGCCAGCCACTGCTGCCTACGGCCACAGCATTGCCGCCGAACAACCACTCACGTTTAGAGTTCGCGAAGCCCGCCCGTTCGTTGCCGCGAATGGGCTGCATCATTTGATTAACCGCTTCTGCTAACCCTATTGGCTGCAAAGCGCGGATGATTTCGCCATCTAAATTAACCGCCCTCGGCAGGGTATACACTTGTACTTCTTTTTCCACCGCAACAACCTTAAGGCCTGCTTCGGCGAACAAAATGGCCGCCAAGCATCCCACCGGTCCTAAGCCGACGATGGCAATATCAAAAGGACGGTTCAAGCCGTTGTGTGCTTCTGTGGTCATTGAATAGCGGCGGTATCTGGTTCCGCAATCACCTCGTTCTCAATAAAACCAAGGCCCTCAATTTCGACTTTCACTATGTCGCCGATTTGCAGCGTCGCTTGTGGCTGCATCGCTGCGCCCACGCCGCTTGGTGTGCCAGTAGCAATTACATCGCCGGGCTCCAGGGTGAATGCGGTGCTCAAAAATTCAATAATGTCGTAACAGTTGAATATTAAGTCATCGGTATTGGTCTCTTGCCGCAGCTCACCGTTGACGAAGGTTCTGAGCATGAGGTGATGAGGGTTAACTTCATCTGCGGTGACGATGGCCGGCCCGAACGGGTTATGCGTATCCCAAGATTTACCCATAGTGAACTGTGGCGGAGTTGCGAGAAACTGCCATTCCCGAACACTGACATCGTTCAACACGCAGAAGCCTGCGATGACTTTGCTGGCGTCATCCTTGCTAACTCGTCGGCACCGTTTGCCGATAACTATGCCTAACTCACCCTCGTAATCTAGCATCTTGGTTTCTTGAGGCGAGTGAATCGGTGCATAAGGCCCGTTGGCCGAGGTTGCCTGCTTGGTGAAGACCACTGGATATTTGGGGATGTCCATATTGCTTTCTTTGGCGTGGGCCTGGTAATTCAGGCCGATGGCAAGAATCTTTGGCGGCCGCCGCATGGGGGCTTCGATTACTACGTCAGCAGCAGCAAAATGTGTTGCGGCATCAGCGTGCTTCGCGGCTTCCTGCAGGGCTGTATCGCCTGCTTCAAGCAGGGTTAGCATATCGTCAGGCAACGCCGGAGCTGTCTGAGATAAATCAACGATTTGCTCGCCCTGTAGCAGTCCAATTCGGGTTCGTGAAGATTCGGTAAAGGTAATCAGTTTCATAGCGGTTTCTCTGGCGGAGTAAATAAATTGGCGACTGCATCCGCGTGCGCCTCGACCCTTTGCGGGTCTAAAGGGTTTTGGCCAGACAATGCCTCGGCTTCAGAAGCGTTAGAGAACATCAGCGTTGCAGCACCCGTTAGAATGTAATAAAAGTGATGTGCATCGATTTTCGGCGCAGTGCCGAGGACCTTAGCTCGATTAAACACACGACATACTTGGCGGTACCACGGTCTTACCGATCGCTCCAACAACCACTGCAAACGCCAGTCGTTGTCCATGCCTTCTTGAATCATCAAGCGGTTGAGCTCCGGATGTTTGGCGCAAAAAGTAACGTAGGCGTGCACAAAAAAACGCAGTTTCAAGTGGTCGTCTATCTGCTTGATATTCTCTAACGCTCCGCCAAGATCCTGCTCGGTAATCGACATCATATGGTCTGCAGCAGCCCGCCAGAGCGCCTGTTTAGAGCCATAGTGATGATTGATTAAGCCGCGCTTAACGCCTGCGGCGGTCTCTATACTGCGCGTTGAAGCGGCATCGTAGCCTCTAGTGGAAAACGCGAGCAGGGCCGCATGCACCAGCTTTTTTTTCGTGGCCTGGGCATCGCGAAGTTTGTTTACGCAGTTGGCTGTGGGCGCGCGTCGGACAGAATTCATATGGGTCCCCAGAATCAACTTGTATAGTATTTGGCTATTTTATATATTGCTTGTCAATTGGCAAGTTAAGTAATCATGGAGCCCATGCCGAACATCAAAGACATTCTATATGTCAGATTTCGTGTCACCGACCTACAGGTGCAAAAACGGTTTTTGGAGGATTTTGGCTTCCAAACGAAGCTAGAAGGCGATCTGTTGATTGCTCGGGGTACCGATGACACCCCATACATCTATCTTGCTCAAGAGGCTGTTGAGCCCGGTTTTGTTTGTGTCGGTTTTGCCGCAGAGTCGGCAGATGCGTTGCGGGAAATCGCTGCCATCGACCAAGTGCCTGTAGAGGCTAATCCGCTGGAGGGAGGCGGGCTGATTGCTCGTCTTACCGACCCCAACGGTTTCTCTGTAGATGTGGTGGCCAATATTTCTGCTGCGCCGTCGCTCACCGTGGCCGGACGCTCAGGCCTCAATAGTGGTAATGAGAAGCAGCGCTTGGGCGAACGGGTGGCTTTCGCAGACCCTGAGTGTTCGATCAAGCGGCTTGGTCACGTAGTGCTGATGGTGAACAACTTTCAGGAAACCTTTGAGTGGTATCAATGCCGTCTGGGATTGCTGATTTCCGATGAAATCGTCATGGAAAAGGAAGGCGAAGAGCAAACCTTGGGAGCGTTCATGCGCTGCAACCGAGGGGAAGAATTCGTTGACCACCACACGCTGTTTTTCATTGACGCGGGGCAGGCAGACTTCAATCATGCCGCCTTCGAAGTGGCCAATTGGGATGTACTCATGCGGGGTCACTATGAGCTGAAAAAAGCGGGTCACCAGCATTCTTTCGGTGTGGGCAAGCACATACTAGGCAGCCAAACCTTTGATTATTGGAAAGATCCAAACGGTTTTATGCTCGAGCATTTCACCGATGGCGATCTCTTTAATGAGTCCTTTGGTTCGCATAAGCGCAGCCCTGCGGATTTGCTCGGCACTCACTGGGGGCCAGAGGGTATGCCCGGGCAATAAGTGAGTGGTAAACCGGCGGTTGCATGCAGCCAGTCAAACTCAGGAGTACGAAGCACCATGACAATCTTGTTTGGTCTGATTTTGGTCGGCATCACGTTGGCAATAGTTTTAATGCTTCGAGAGCGCTCGATGCGACAAACCCGGGTGGTTCCTCCGGGTTTACAGTCTGATATCAGTCTGCCTTTTGAGGCTGAGTGGACGCTTTATCACAATCCGTTTTCGCTATGCTCCAAGAAGATCCGCGTCTGTTTAGCAGAGTATGGCGTGGTTTTTGACAGTATTGCGATAGATCTCATTGAAACCGGTAGTTATCAGAACATCAGTCGAGAATTTCTCAAGGTGAATCCCGGAGCCACTGTACCGGTGCTCTTACATAACGGGCATCCGATTTACGAATCACACGAGCAGCTAAATTATGTTGCCGCCAAGGTTGATGTAACCGGCCTGTTGGTGCCAGACAGCACAGAGCAGCGACAAGTGATGGATGCATGGGTGCATAAAACCTCCCTAATTGGCGACGATCCCATCGAGTCGCCAGAAGCTACGGCTGGCAACGCGGTTCCCGGTCTCACTATCCCAATCTTCGCTTCCATGGTGGCAAAGATCCCGGTGTTGAATATTTTTGAGGGGCTGTTGTTTCATCGTATTAAGCAGCGGGCGTTTTTTTTTCTGATGATGAGACTTGTTGGATTGCCAAAAACGCTGACCTTGAAGCCCGTAATCCATATCGTTAACAGAGCATCCGAGGCGATGACCGCACATCTGGATGATCTTGAGCAGCAACTTGTTAGCAGTCAAGGGCCGTGGATTTGCGGCCAACAGTTCAGTCTTGCCGATGTGGGCATGATGGTGGTTTTTGATCGTCTGAGAGAGGGAGACTGGCTAACTCTGCTGGTAAAGGGGCGGCCTGTCCTGGATGCTTACTGGAGCGCCCTGCAGCAGCGGCAAAGCTATCGCGAGGGCTGTCTAGAGCACGAACACCCCGCTGTCGTTCAGGCGACCAAGGAACTTGTGAGTCTTAAACAGCTGCAGCGATGGCCTTTGGATATCCCTCAGTAAGCCTCGGCCGGCCAGATTGCTTGTATCGTTGCCACCGTTTATTCGAATTGGCTTTGGATTGTTGCGCCCTCATCGCGCCGACTAGCAGCCTCGGCCCAGGGTGGACGGGTCTCCTCGCCTCCAAATGTGTCCCAAGGCTGATCCGTCGCGAATTGCACCGGCTTGCTTCGCGGCACTGCGAGCAAGGTTTCGCGCATTTGTGCGAATCGCTGAGGTAATTGTTCCTTCAAATCTTCTAGTTCACGGGGATCTGTTTCGATGTTGTGAAGATACCAAGTGTCGGACTTTAAAAAGTCAGGCATAACCGGCAGTGAGCCTTCGCGGACCACTTTCCAGGGCCAATCTATCAGGGCCTCGCTGTCGAAATTTGCAACAACAAAAGGCTTTGCTGGTAAGGATGATTCGCCTAAAAGAGCGGCTTTGATACTCCGTCCATCCACACTTTTAATGGTAAGACCCGCTATATCGGTAAGCGTTGGCAACACATCGGCAATGTGAACAGCCTGAGAGAACGGCTCGCTGGACTCCATTTTGCCCGGCCACCAAATTGCAGCAGGCACGCGGATACCACCCTCGAATACAGACCCTTTACCCTGTTTAAGGCTGCCATTATTGCTAAAGCCATCACGCATCGGTGGAATGAGTAGTTCGACTAGCCAGGGCTTCGGTGAGGAGCCACCATTGTCGCTGGCAAACACAATTACCGTATCTTTGCCCCAAGACTGGTTCATTATCGCTTCAACAACATCTCCAACTGCATTGTCGAGGGCTGAGATCATGCGCAATAGGGTGGCACGTCCTTGATGTTCGACGCTGGCGTCCTTGGGTTCTTCAACAGGCGTGTGGATAGCATTGAAGGAGACAAATAAAAACAGTGGGGCGTCGCTGGCGGTGCGGCCTTCAATGATGTTGATGGCTGCATTTTTAATTAGGCCTGTGGTGTAGCCCTCCTCACGTAGGGTTACACCATTTTTTTGCCAATCCAAACCGCCAGAGAACACATGGTCGAAGTAACCTATGCCGCCATTGAGGTGCCCGTAAAAAGAGTCAAAGCCGCGCTGCTGAGGCCAGTAGGCGGTATTGGCGTTGCCCAAATGCCATTTGCCAACTAGATGTGTCTGATAGCCCACGCCTTTGAGGTACTCAGGTAGCGTCTGCCAATGCAGCGGTAATCCCTCGATGGAATGCCATTGTATAGGGCCTTTAACGCCGTGCGTGGTAGCGAATAGGCCTGTCAGCAGCGAGGCTCGGGTGGGTGAGCAGGTAGGGTTAACGTAAAATCGATCAAACTCCACACCTTGAGCAGCGATGCCATCAATATGAGGCGTAACAACATTTCCATTGTGATAGCCGACGTCACCCCAGCCGAGATCGTCAACCAAGAGGATCACCATATTGGGTTTAGATATTGATATTGCTTCGCCGTCCGCGGATACGATTTTGGTCGCAGTCGCCGTAAGCGCTGCGCTGCCGAGAATAACGAAGATACTAATTGCTAAGTAGCGTTTGAGCAGTGGCATCGCCGGGAAGACCTGTTGTTTTTTTATAGTGCTAGGCCATTTTATATATTGCTTGTCAATTGGCAAGTTAAACAAAAGGGAACCCATGCCGAACATCAAAGACATTTTATATATCAGATTTCGTGTCACCGACCTACAGGCGTAAAAACAGCTTTTTGGAGGATTTTGCCTTCCAAGCGAAGCTAGACGGCGATCTGTTGATGGCTCGGGGTACCGATGACACCCCATACATCTACCTTGCATAAACGCGCCGGTACAGGCGACAGATTAATCATGCATTTGGGGAGCTGGGAAAGTTCCAAATCAATGGGGCGATACTCGCATATTGCAACGCCGAACGCTGAGAGCGCTGCACACAACCTTCTCAATATATGGAAGGGTTGAGATCAACTGCTCTAAACTAGATAGTGGTCGACCCCGGTAAGTATTTGATTTGGAAGAACCGCCGGATTCGAACCGCCTACCTCTATCATGTCAAGGCTCACAGAACTCGCCACAACACGTTAGGACGCCTCAAGATTAACATGAGAAATTCCTACTAGTATCGATTCATAAGCTTTAGAGCAGACTTCATGATTAGAGATCTCCGCATTATATGTTGATGAGATTTCTGCGCTTATGCCGCTTCATCCTTAAACTTGCGCGCCCATCGAAGGATAATAAAAAACGACAACATAAAGATGGGGAAGTCGAGGAAGGTGGTATATGTCAGCCAAAAATCTTCTGAGAAATTTTTTGCCACCACATAATTTCCACCGGCAGATATAATCCCCACAATACTCATGCCGATAGCTAGTCGATTGTGGTGCAAAGAACCCGGCATGTAGCGCTCAAATCTTGCGCCAAAATAGGCACCTCGCCGGAATACCCCATCGACCATAAACAGGATAGCGGTAAATAGTCCGAGCGCCGTGCTTTTCATTTGTACCCAATAGCTATCTTGTAAAACGAGAGAAAAAGCAGTGGATATCAGTAACATGATGGTACCGAACACGGCAAAACCGCCGAGCAGGTCTACTTTGACAAATCGCTGCAATGCGATGAGGCTCAAACCTGCTCCGCCCCCGACAATAGCGGCTAGAACAACATCCCCTGTTAGTTTACCCGCCATGAAGAACAAAGCTCCGAGAGCTAGATCGGCATAAATGGAGTATTTATTTTGCTCCCACTTGCTCTTCTGAGCTTCTTTGGCAGGCTCACCCTTGCCGTACATACTCTCCATCAGCGCTTCGCCTTAACTAAGCTCCTCTCCTGGGTGGCTTTCATGAACTAAGCGGCCATTTTCGGTCACGGCAATGCCTATATTTCGCCAGTTGAAATAGCCTGACTCGACTTTAGCCTCAAAGCCACGGGGGGTTTGTAACGGGTGTACGAATGTGATGATCCCATCGGAGTATTTGATGGACTGTTCATCAACCAGTAAATCGTTGATATACAGTGATGAGATTGTTTCGCTGTGGGTCAATGTGACCTTTACTTCGCAACTACAGCCGTGAAATTTGAATGGCCTCGAGAAACTCCAAATCTGCATACCTGACTGCAACCAAGCGATAAATAAAGAAAGATCATTCTTGCATGTTTTTACTGAGTTGCGGGTAGTGGCCGATGGCTCACTACTTCACTTAAGAGCGTTAGTTACAGGCGCTTCAATGGACAGTCTCTACCCTGTGTAAGTAGTGCCGTTGCGAGTACTACTTTTCGTCGGTAATGGCAACTCACCACAACACGCAATAACTCAGCGGGCCGAAAAATTAAAAATTGAGTAAAAATAAAAGCTTAGGAATTTGTTAGGACCAGGCGGATTGTCTTCAAGCGCCATTGCCTCTGGCGCTTCAACCCCTCGGGCACCTCCGCGTCGCCCCGGTGGACCAAACGCTTCTGAGGTCGGGTTTGTCGAACAGCGGTTCTCATCCAAACCTACCCCTCTAAAACCAAAAAACCCACCTAAGGGCGGGTTTTTGATTTTGGTAGGACCAGGCGGATTCGAACCGCCGACCTCTACCATGTCAATATAGACGGGTGCACAAACGTACACAGCTCAACACAGATATTAACACTACAGACGTCTACTGAGAGTGTTTAGCAGCGACTCTTCACAAGACGATAGAACGGAGTGAATCGTTTCTCGCTTGCAGCTGTGTTTGATTTTTCCAAAAAATATTAGGACCCACTTTTTAGAAGAGCTATTCGTTGATGTTTAGTTGATTAGCGATCCAGTTGCGAGGCGCAGTCTTTCACTGTAATTCCGGCAGGGACTGTCACTCTTATGGTTGTCCTTTATCGGCTTTTCTATTGCACCAACGCGCGGAGGATCTCGGGTTGCTCTAGACTAATGAAGTGGTTGGTGCCTGCGGTTTCCAGGATAGAAACACCGGTGTTTTTTGCACGGCCAGACTCGGC
>Ga0213863_10002017_pt1 | contig 14543 bp, 15 predicted proteins | sample PICome_8_FD_160128 | JGI IMG/M metagenome (GOLD analysis project Ga0213863, IMG submission 160128) | Coastal seawater microbial communities near Pivers Island, North Carolina, United States - PICO497 | ecosystem: Environmental > Aquatic > Marine > Coastal | place: USA: North Carolina... | reverse complement strand
CCTACTGTTTTTTGTAACCATGCCCTGGTATCTTTCTCTGCTTTAATAATCACAGGAGCAATATCCCAAAAGGTATCGTCAAGATCAAAGGTAATTAATTTATATTTCATTTCTTCGCTCTTGGGTGTGCTTTGTCATATATTTTAACTAAATATTGGTAGTCTAACTTAGTATAAATCTGTGTTGTAGAAAGAGAGCTGTGGCCTAATAATTCTTGAATGGTTCTAAGATCTCCACTTGATTCAAGCATATGAGTGGCAAAACTGTGCCTTAACATATGTGGGTGTACTGGAGGTAGCCCTTGCTTTAGCGCTAACCTTTTAAGCCTTAATTGGATACTTCTTACAGAAAGTCTGGAGCCTTTTAAATTAATAAATAATGCCTTAGATTTCTCAGAATATTTTTCTCTTTCATTAATCCAGTTTTGGATTGCATTAATAGCATATCTTCCAAGAGGGACTATTCTAGTTTTAGATCCTTTTCCAAGAACCCTTAAAAAGGACATTTCTTCTTCGAAATCATTTAAATCAATATTTGCAGTTTCTGAAACCCTCAAACCCGATGAGTACATTAGCTCAACAATCGCCAAGTCCCTAATTTCTAAAACATCCACAGGCTTTAAACTCAAAAGCTGCTCAACGTCTTCTGGAGATAAAACATCAGGCAGGTGCTGAGGTGTCTTAGGCGCATTAACAAGTTCAAAAGGGGAAGATTCTATTATGGAATTTTTCTTCAAAAACTTAAAGAAGCCTTTTGCTGAGGACAAATGCCTTTGGATACTTCTTGGATTATTATTTGAAGAGAAAAGACTGCCAATCCATCCTGTACCTATGTCATCTGTTATTTTTGAATAAGACGCAATACCTAAAGATTCCATGTAGCTAGAAAGTTTTAATAAATCTCTTTTGTATGAATTTGCTGTATTGGACGAAAGATTTTTGACCTGGAAGATGTACTCAATATATTGGTTAATATCCTTGGTAATAAAATATTCCTTAGACATTCATGTCTTCTGAGGCAAGCCTTGTTTCTAAAATATCTCTTATATATTCTATAAAGGTCGTGTCTTCATCGCCTAAATACTTTGTTCTATCGTGGCTGCCAAGCATGAGAAGACCAATATTTTTACCAACAATTACTACTGCCAAGGCCATGGACTGGACTTCTAAATCATCAAATAAAAGATTCATCTTTTCTTTAGAAAAAGATCCGCAGTGAATAGAGCCTTTATGTAAAGACATTCCAGTTTGTTCTTCTAATGCATTTATTTCTGTATTGTTATGAAACTGGAGCAAGCATTTATCCACATTGAATTCTTTATGAAAATTATCTTGAACTCTTTGAATAATTTCTTCTTTAGAAGATGCCCCCAGAATGCTTAAAGTAAGACCTTTTGACTTATTAAAAAGGTCTTCATTAATTGAAGCTGTTTTTATAAAAGAAGAAAGTAAGTCCATTAAGTCTTTTTGCTCATCTCTAAGCTTCAATATTTGTCTTTCGAGCAAAGAAGATGCTGAGCTTGAAGAGTGCTTAAATTTTAACTCGCTTACAAGGGACTCTCTAGACTCAAAAAAATCTAAATTATCTAATAAGAATATTTCAACTTCTTTAGCATCAATTTTTTTATTCATTAAAACTCCCGGAATATACAAATTTAGTTGGGCCAGACATAAAAATATTTTCGTTAACTTTTCTAAATTTAAGGCTACCACCAGAGGATTTAATTGTAACCTTTTTAATATTATCTTTAATGCTTAAGCAAGCAACTGAAAAAGAAGCAGAACCACATGACAAAGTTTCACCAACTCCATTCTCATATGTTCTTATATCGATATTCTTCCCACCCTTTGAATATACTGAAAGGTTTATTCCTAGAGGCTGAATATGAGAGGCTAGCTTGTTATATAGTTCATCGAGATCAAATTTAGTTATATTTTTTCTTTGAATGCATAGATGTAAATTACCAGAATCAACAAGAGCGAAAGATTCCTTAACAATTTTTTTTATTTTCTTCTCTAAAATAGAGTCAGAAAAAGATTTAGCCTCACTTACAATAACCTCAACACCATTATTTATTGGATTACATTCGACGTCTCTTGTTTTGGTCTGAAAGCATAATGATTTTTTTGGAGCAAATTTTTGATCCCAAATATATGAGGCTGCACACCTAATGCCATTCAAACACATACTAGCTTGGCTGCCATCAGCATTATAAAATTTTATATAAAAGTCTTTATTTTCTTTTGTAGGCAATCCAATATGAATCATTTGATCAAAACCAATGCCTAAATTTCTATCACCTAGATTCCTAATTAATGCCTTCTTTGGTTTAAAGTCTTGCTCAAGTGAATTAACAATTATGAAATCGTTACCATTTCCATGCATTTTTACAAAATTAATCATTGGTATTTAGTTCCATTTCTAAAATATTTTCCAACGTTTCTCTTTTTCTTATTAGGTGAGCTTGATCATTAGCGACCAGCACTTCGCATGCTCTTGGTCTTGAGTTATAGTTCGATGACATTACAAAACCATAGGCACCTGCAGTTCTAACTGCCAAAATATCTCCTTCTTCGGCATTTATTTTTATATTTTTTCCAAGAAAATCAGAAGATTCACATATTGGCCCAACAACATTCATTTTCTTTTTATCGCCAACCCCTTTATTAGTGTTCCATATCTCATGCTCGGCTTTGTATAAAGAAGGCCTCAAAAGGTCATTCATAGCGGCATCAACAATTAAAAACTCATCTTTTATGTATTCAACTTTTGTTAAAAGTACTCCAGCATTTGCTGAAATACTTCTTCCTGGTTCAAGAATAAGTCTTTCTTTTCTATCTTTAAATTCATCTTTTAAGCAAGATATGAGCTCTTCTGGACTAGGATCTTCATTACTATTATATGAAACTCCGAGGCCGCCACCTAAATCTAAGAAATCAAGTGTGATGCCTATAGCAGAAATTTTGTCTGCCAGCTCAAAAGTTTTTTGAGCTGTTTCCTTGAAGCTATCAAGATTAGTAATTTGTGAGCCAATATGACAAGCAAGACCAACCATATTCAGATGTGAGGAATTTAAAATATATAAACTGAGATTTTGAATATCTTCAATTGATGATATTCCAAATTTATCTCCTTTTCTGCCAGTTGTAATATAGTCATGTCCTCCAGAATCTATATCAGGATTAAATCTTATAGATACTGGAGCAATCATTTTAAGATCTTCTGCAATTCTTTCAATACGATATAGTTCTGATGCTGACTCAACGTTAAAAGACAGTATTTCATTTAATATGCCCTGTTCAATTTCATCTCTGGATTTGCCTACACCTGAAAATATTATTGTTTTTGGATCTGCGCCGACAGAGAGAGCTCTATGCATTTCTCCTCCAGATACAACATCAAAACCACAGCCAATATCTTTTAGTATCTTTAGGACTGAAATATTGCTTAATGATTTAACAGAGAAACAAGCCAAGTTATTTGAACCTTTGAAAGAATTCACATATTTTAGAGCATTGCTCTCCAAAGCTTTTTTCGAATAAACGTAGGCAGGAGTGTTAAAGTTTTTTGCTATATCAGATAGCTGCACGTCGTCACAAAATAATTGATCTTGTTTATAAATAAACGCATCCATTAAAAAATCTCTTTTTCTTGAATTTGTGTCAACGGACCTTTTACGCCACAGGACGTTAACCCTATGATTAAAAATAGACTTAATGTAAGTTTGAAAAAGTTCATAGTGCGTATTATGGGCAATTATGCCCATAATTGCACAGTGTTAGATTAATATTTGTAGCTTTCTTCTTTAAATGGGCCTTCTTGAGGAACATTAATATAATCAGCCTGATCTTGAGTAAGTTTAGTAATGACTCCACCAAACCCAGCAACCATTAAGGCAGCAACCTCTTCATCAAGTTTTTTCGGAAGAACTTCGACAGTTATCATTTCTAATTTAGTATCTGCATCATTAATGTTGGCAAACCCTTGTTTATATAGATGAATTTGCGCTAAAACCTGGTTAGCAAATGATCCATCCATAATTCTGCTTGGATGCCCTGTAGCATTACCTAGATTGACCAATCTGCCTTCTGCTAAAAGTATTAAATAGTTTTTGCTAGTTTGATCTGGTGTTCCGTCTGGCTTTGTATCTCTAAATATTCTATGAACTTGAGGCTTAATTTCATCCCAGTAATAGCTCTCTCTCATAAATGCAGTATCAATTTCATTATCAAAGTGACCAATGTTACAAACAACAGCTGTGTTTTTTAACGTAGCCAACATCGCAGCATCACAAACATTAACATTACCTGTAGTGGTAACAATTAAATCAGTATTACCCATTACTTCCATATTGATATCAGCTTCATTTCTTGAAACTGCACCATCTTTATAGCAAGAAACAACCGAAAAACCATCCATGCAAGCCTGCATTGCACATATTGGATCTGATTCGACAACGCTAACTATCATGCCTTCTTGAGCAAGACTCGCCGCCGATCCTTTGCCAACATCACCATAACCAATAACAAGACCTCTTTTGCCCATAAGTAGCATGTCAGTCCCTCTTTTAAGGGCATCGTTAAGACTATGCCTGCATCCATATTTATTATCGTTCTTCGCTTTAGTTACCGAATCATTTACGTTAATTGCTGGAATTTTGAGCTCACCTTTTTCTAGCATTTCTTTTAGCCTATGAACTCCAGTTGTTGTTTCTTCTGAAACTCCATGAATAGTTTCTAGCATATCAGGGAATTTTTCATGAACCATTGCAGTTAAATCGCTGCCGTCATCAAGAATCATATTAGCATCCCAAGGAGATCCATCTTTAAGAATTGTTTGCTCAATGCACCACTCAAATTCTTCCTCTGTTTCACCCTTCCATGCAAAAGTGGGGACACCTCTTGCTGCCATTGCAGCAGCGGCATGATCTTGAGTTGAGAAAATATTACATGATGACCATCTTAGTTCAGCACCAAGATCAATCAGAGTTTCCATCAAAACAGCTGTTTGAATTGTCATATGAATACAACCCATAATTTTTGCCCCAGCTAATGGTTGATCATCTCTATACTTGTCTCTTAGCGCCATTAATGCAGGCATTTCATTTTCAGCAAGAGAGATTTCTCTTCTACCGAATTCAGCTAAATTAATATCAGCTACTTTATAGTCGTTATCCATTTTATTTATCCTTATTATTAAATTTTATTGTGAAATATCTGAAGCCTTATCAGTCCTTTCCCACGAAAGATCTATATCAGTTCTTCCAAAATGCCCGTATGCAGCAGTAGGTTGGTAGATTGGTCTTTTTAGATCGAGCATATTGATTAAGCTTTTTGGCCTTAAATCAAATTCTTCTTCGACTATTTTTACGATCGCTTCTTTTGATATTTTTTCGCTATTAAAAGTTTCAACGTGAATTGATGTTGGCTCGGCAACACCAATAGCATAAGAAACCTGAATTTCGCAATAATCTGCTAAACCAGCCGCTACAATATTTTTGGCAACATAACGAGATGCATAAGCTGCAGACCTGTCGACCTTAGACGGGTCCTTGCCGGAGAAAGCACCACCACCATGCCTAGCCATACCACCGTATGTATCAACAATAATTTTCCTGCCTGTTAAACCACAGTCCCCAACAGGACCACCGATTACGAATTTACCAGTTGGATTTATATAGATATTTGTAGAGTCTAGCAGCCATTCTTCTGGAACAATAGGCTTTATAATTTTATCCATTACCTCATTTTTGATTTCTTCTTGGCTAACATCTTCATCATGCTGAGTAGATAAGACAACAGCAGATAGCCCTTCGATAGTTTTACCATCATCAGAGTAAATAACACTTACCTGACTCTTTGCATCAGGTCTTAACCATTTAATCTCACCACTCTTCATTACATCAGCTTGTTTTTTTACAAGTCTGTGAGATAAGTCTATCGGCAGAGGCATTAATGAATCAGTTTCTTTGCAAGCGTAACCAAACATTAAGCCTTGATCTCCAGCTCCTTGTTCTAAGTTTTCTCCTTCGCCCTCTGTTACACCCTGAGAAATATCCGGTGACTGCTCAAATACTAAGTTGGTGAATTCACATGTATCGCCATTAAAACCATATTCATCAGAGTTGTAACCAATGTCATTAATAGTTTTTCTAACAACAGGCTCTAAGTCAGGACTAGCTAAAGATGTAATCTCGCCTGCAATAAAAACCATATTGTTTTTGATCATTGTTTCACAGGCAACCCTGCTATTAGGATCTTCGGCTAAGTATGCATCAAGAACCGCATCAGAAATTTGGTCGCAAACCTTGTCTGGATGGCCACCTGATACCGACTCAGAAGTAAAAATATAACTCATTTATTTCTCCGTAAAAAAAAGTGTAAAGAAGTGAAATAAATAATTTTTTTAGCAGTTATTTGAAGCAAAAAAATAAAAAATCACAAGTGTGTGTATTTTATAGCAATAACACCAAATATTGCTATGAATTTTGTTTTTAAAACACTATTATTTAATTTTTAATCATAAATTCAAATGCAAAATTCAGAGTCAACAAATGCCTTAAGGTTTTTATCAATTGATGCGGTTCAAAGAGCTAATTCCGGGCACCCAGGAATGCCAATGGGAATGGCAGAGATTGCTACTGCTTTATGGAAAAATCATTTAAATCATAATCCATCGAATCCTCATTGGTTTAATAGAGACAGATTTGTTCTATCAAACGGGCATGGGTCTATGCTCTTATATAGCTTATTGCATTTAACTGGGTACAATTTATCTATAGATGACTTAAAAGATTTTCGTGTCTTTCAGTCAAAAACTCCAGGCCATCCAGAATATGATTTAGATTATGGTATAGAAACTACCACCGGTCCTTTAGGACAAGGCATAGCCAATGCTGTTGGAATGGCTATATCTGAAAAAATTCTTTCAGCTGAGTTCAACAAAGAAGATTTTAAGCCTATAGATCATTTTACTTATGCCTTTCTTGGAGATGGCTGTCTAATGGAAGGTATTTCTCATGAAGCATGCTCATTTGCTGGTACACACAACCTGGGTAAGTTAGTTTGTTTTTATGACCAAAATGGAATCTCTATTGATGGTGAGATAGAAAATTGGTTTACAGACGATACAGTAAAAAGATTTGATAGCTATGGTTGGCAAACTATTTCTGTCGATGGACATAATGTGGATGAAATCAATAAGGCTATAGAGTCAGCTAAAAGTGAATCAAATAAACCAACTATGATTTTTTGTAAAACAACTATTGGCTATGGCTCGCCAAATAAATCTGGAACTTCAGATGCTCATGGAGCGCCTTTGGGCGATGAAGAAATTGCTAAAACAAGAGAAGCATTAGAATGGAATCATGGACCTTTTGAAATTCCTGATTCAATTTATGAATTTTGGAATGCAAAAGAAGAAGGAGCTTCCAAGAACTTAGATTGGGACAATCTAATGATTTCCTACAAAGAAAAATATCCTTATGAGTGTGATGAGCTAATTAGACGAATCGCATCTAAACTGCCTGAAGATTTTGATAGTAAATATAAAAATTTTCTTAGTGATTGTAATGAGAACAATTTTTCTATGGCAACAAGAAAATCTTCTCAGGCTTGTTTAGATTTTTTTGTTAAAGAGCTTCCAGAACTAATTGGTGGTTCTGCTGATTTAACACCGTCAAATAATACTTTTTCTAAATCAAGCACTATATTTTCAAATGAAAACCCTTCTGGAAATCATATTAATTATGGTGTTAGAGAGTTTGGGATGTCTGCGATCATGAATGGTATGGTGCTGCACGGTGGCATAAAGCCATATGGAGCAACTTTCTTAGTCTTCACTGATTACGCAAGAAATGCTGTCAGGCTCTCTGCGCTTATGGGGCTACCTAATATTTTTGTTTATACTCATGATTCTATTGCTCTTGGCGAGGATGGGCCTACCCATCAACCAATTGAGCATCTAGTTACTTTACGAGCGACTCCCAATCTTAATAACTGGAGGCCAGCAGACTTGGTTGAAACCTCAGTAGCATGGAAAAATGCAGTTTCTTCGACGAATACACCAACCTGTTTAGTTTTCAGCAGGCAAAATACTTCACCAATATCAAGGACATCAGATCAGATTGAAGGTATTAGTAATGGTGGCTATTTACTAAAGGAGCATAGCGAGGCCCAATTGACTCTGGTTGGTTCCGGAAGTGAGGTTCAGCTTATCCTTGATGCCGCCGATATTCTCGAGGAAGCAGGTGTTATAGCTAACGTAGTGTCAATGCCATGCTTAGATATATTTTTAGAAAGCGAAGAAAGTTATCAACTGTCTGTTATTAAAAATGATCTTCCTATTTTGGCAGTTGAACTGGGTCATCCAAACTCCTGGTATAAGCTACTAAATAAAGAGGATAAGGTTTTAGGCATTGATAGTTTTGGAGAATCTGCACCCGCCAATGTTCTGCTAGAACATTTTGGATTTTCAACATCAAATGTTGTCAAAATGGCTAAGACACTAATAAATGCATAAGCTATCCGATTTTGATATAAAAAACAAAAACCTAACTATTAGGGTAGACATGAATGTCCCAATAAGGGAAGGTGAAGTTATTGATCAAACAAGGATAAAAGCCTGTATACCTACTATTGAGCTGGCATTAAAAAATAATGCAAACATTCTACTTATCAGCCATCTTGGAAGACCAGAAGAAGGCAGATTTGATGATGGGCTGTCGTTAAAGCCTGTTGCAAAATGCCTGTCTGAGATATTTCAATTCACAGTTGATGTTATTAAAGATCTAGAAGATGTAACTATATTTAATGGCTCTTCGCCAATCCAGGTTCTTGAAAATATCAGGTTCTTTGATGGCGAAAAGAGTAATAAAGATTCTCTTGGCAAATCTTTGGCAGACTTAGGTGACATATATGTATTTGATGCATTTGGCACATCTCATAGAGAACAGGCATCCACGCATTCAGCAATAACTAATTCAAAATTTTCATGCGCAGGCTTATTGTTAGAAAAAGAGATAGAGGCATTAACCAAAGCATTAAAAAACTCAGATAGCCCTTTTGTAGCCGTTATAGGTGGCGCAAAAGTATCAACAAAGCTAGAGCTCATTAAGAACATAAATATTAAGGCAGAAAATATTATTGTGGGCGGCGGGATTGCCAATACCTTTATTAAAGCTGCTGGGTATGAGATTGGAAAATCGCTTTATGAGGAATCAATGCTTAACGTGGCCAGCGAGATATTAGAGAGTAATAAAATAATGCTTCCAGAAAAGGTTGTGACTTCTTTAAGTTTTGAAGGAAAGAACATTCAGGAAAAAATGCTTGTCGATATAAATAAGGATGACATGATACTCGATCAATTTGTAACAGAGGCCATGAAGCAAACCCTTTTAGACTCAAAAACAATTTTATGGAATGGGCCTTTAGGGGTTTTTGAAAATGACAGTTTTTCAAAAGGAACAGAGGAGTTATCAAAAATTATTGCTAGCAGTGATTCATTTTCGCTAGCTGGCGGGGGTGAAACATTAACAGCCATAAATAAATTCATTAATAAAGATGATGTATCATATTGTTCTACAGGCGGGGGTGCCTTCTTAGAGTTTATGGAGGGTAAAGAGCTTCCATCTATAGCAGCATTAAAGGCTAAAATTTTGTAAAAAAGGAGAATATATGTCAACACACAATATAGAAGAAGTAGCTTCTTACATAGTATCAGAGGGCAAGGGAATACTTGCGGCTGATGAAAGTAATCCAACATGTGGTAAAAGATTTGATTCTATCGGAGTTGAGTCGACTGAGGATAACAGACGAGATTATAGAGAGATGCTTTTTAGATCTTCTGGGATGAAAGGAAATATTGGTGGGGTTATTTTATTTGATGAGACAATCAGACAAAAGGCAAAAGACGGGACTTTACTAACTGATATTATAAGTGATCAGGGGGCACTTTCAGGCATAAAGGTAGATAAAGGCCTGCAGCCAATTGGTGAATCAGAAGAGACTGTAACTGTTGGTTTAGAAGGACTCAATGAAAGGCTCAAAGAATACTTTGCAATGGGAGCAAAGTTTACTAAATGGAGAGCTGTTATAAAAATAGGCGAGGGAATGCCAACTGATGAATGCATTGATTCTAATATGAAAGCTCTTGCTGATTATGCAAAACTTGTACAAGACAATGGGATGGTACCAATAGTCGAGCCAGAGGTATTGATGGATGGCTCACATTCAATTGAAGATTGCTTTGATGCCACTGATAGGTCTTTAAAGTCATTATTTGCTCATTTAGAGGCAAATAATGTGAATATAAAAGCAACTCTCCTAAAGCCAAACATGGTTCTATCAGGAAGTACGGCAAGTTCTCAGGCTAGTATCCACGAGGTTGCACAAAGAACCTTGGATTGCTTAAAGGCAAATGTTCCTTCAGAGTTACCAGGCATAACCTTTCTTTCAGGCGGACAGTCAGATATAGATGCTACAGCTCATTTAGATGCTATGAATAAAATAGGTGGCTTCTCATGGATGCTAAGCTTTTCATATGGTCGAGCGCTTCAAGCACCGGCCTTGAAAGCATGGGGTGGTAAAGCTGAGAATGTTTTTATATCTCAGGATGCTCTATCTCATAGAGCCAAGATGAATAAATTAGCATCCTTGGGTGAATGGGATAGTGGAATGGAGGAATATTAATGAGCATTCAAAATATATCTGTTTTTTGCGGAGCTCATCTTGGAAATAATCCAATTTATGCAGAAGAAGCAAAAAAAGTTGCTGAAGTAATAGCAGATAAAGGTATAAATGTTGTTTTTGGTGGCGGGGATGTTGGGCTGATGGGGGTTGTCTCTCATACGGCTGTAGATAAAGGTACTGGAGTGTTAGGAATATCACTTAGGTCTTTATATGAGCTAGAGCTAACTAACCCAAGAATCAAAGAGGTTGTAGTAGCTGAGACTCTTCTAGAAAGAAAAGATATTTTTATGGAAAGATCAGATGCTTTTATAGTTCTTCCTGGCGGCGTTGGCTCACTAGATGAGCTAGCTGAGGTTATGGCCAGTAACCAGCTAGGAATTATTAATAAGCCAATTGGTATTTTAAATACAAATGGTTATTACGATGATTTGTTGTCATGGATGAAAAAAGCAGTAAAAGAAGGTTTTATCTCAGAACCTAATTTCAATGAATTAATAATTACTGATTCATGTGAAGATCTCATTGAAAGAATTATTATAGAGGAAAGGCCAGCGGATGATGACTGGACGAACAGACTGGGTCTTTAGTCTGTTCTTTAAAAAAAATCTAAAAAGATTATTCTAGATATATGTCTTTTGAAGAAGCTAGGGTGGTCTGTGTTGTTTATTTATCAGTAATAATACCTATTTTAGTTTTTTTTAAAAATAAATCTTCTCTACCTCGATGGGTATTTCCTGTATATGTAATTTCTTTTTTGGCTTGTGCTATTGGGTGGGAGCTCTGGTTTACTTATGGCTGGATTGATGGGGCTGCAGTTAATTTAAGAAGATCTGATGCACTTAACAATTGGCTGCCTAGAGACATTAACTGGTTAATGAACTCTCTTGGAGATGCTGGGGCAGTTCTCTTGGGCGGGTTTTGGATTATGTGGATGTCTGCATACAAAGATCAAAGAATTTTTTTAAAATGGAATTGGAAAGCATTCAGCATTTTAATGATTTGGTGTATTGGCCAAAATATCTTAGTTGAGATGTTTTTGTATCATGACCAGCTGGCTGCAGGAAAGCCTCTGTCTTGGGCACCTCTTTCTCCATTAGGCCCCTACTTCAACCCAGTGCTTTTAGAATTTAATAATCGCACGCTAATGCTGCAGTCACAAATTCCTTGGTTGCTATTGCCAGCTTTAATATACAAAACAGTTATTAAAATTAATATTAGGTTTTCTTAGCGCATTAATTTCTATTAACCAGAACCTTGTTGTCTGAAAAACGGTATAACATATTTCTATAGACACATATATCAGTTATATCATCGGGAGTATCTTTTGGTACACAGCGATAGTTAGTTGAAGCTCTTACATGGTTGTTAATAGGAAGGACTTTATGCCAAAGATGCCCATGCAGTAAAAGTAGTGAGCCCTTTTTTGGACTTATAATGATTTCATGACCAATGTCTTTACCTGATGCGTTTGAAGGTATTATTCCATTTTCATGAGAACCCTCTATAACAACCACCTCTCCACCAGTAGAGTTATTGATATCCATCGTATAGACAAGCCTATTTAAATTGAAAAATTTTTTATTCTCTGAATTACAATCCTGATGCCAAGCCTGTCCATTAGACGACTTACTACTTATCATCACCATGCTATATAGGGCTTTCCAGTCTTTTCCAAGAATATTTTCAGTAAGCTTTTTTAGATTAATGTCATTCTCAAGAGCATTAAAAATCTCCTCACCATCAAGTTGAGGGAACCATGGAATGACGTCAGTATCTGATCTTTCTATAAACGACTTGTCGTGCTTATATTCAGGGTTAGATGCAAAATGAGTTAATATTTTTTTGTGACAGGTATCCATCAGGCTGTCATTAAAAAAATTTTCTATGTAAATGTAACCTTTTTTATTAAATTCATCTGATAGAGAGTCAAAGTTCATTATGGTTTGTCACGAGAAACTAATAAACCCAGTTCAAAAAGTATCCACATAGGAATAGCTAAGAAAAGCTGTGAAAAAATATCTGGGGGAGTTAAAAGCATCCCTATAACAAAGAATAGGATTATCAAATAAGGTCTGAGTTTTATCAACGAATCTTTTTTTACAATACCTGACTTAATTAATAAAAAGGTAGCAACTGGAATTTCAAAGGCGATGCCAAAAGCAAAAACGAGCCTAATTATGAAGTTTAAGTATTGACTAATATCTGTCATAACCTGAATAGAATTTGGAGCAGAGGCAATAAAAAATTTAAAGATAATTGGACATACAACAAAATATGCAAATGCAATTCCTGCAGCAAAGAGTAATATTGTAGAAATCATTAATGGCGCTACAAATTTTTTCTCATCCTTATAAAGGCCTGGAGACATAAACATCCAGATTTCGTAAAAAAGATATGGCATAGATACCAAGAGTGCAGCAAATAAAACCAATTTAATTGGAGCCATAAACGGAGAGGTTACCTGAGTAGCAATCATAGAACTTCCCTCTGGGAGGATGCTTAGTAATGGGGATGCTGCAATACTATAAATTTCTGATGCAAAAGGAATGCCCGCAATAAAAAATATTCCTAGACAAATAAGCACTTTAATTATTCTTGAACGAAGCTCAAGCAGGTGACTTGATATCGAATCTTTATTCATTTTTTTTTGATTTCTCAAAAAGATCTAGCTCTTCCATTCTCATTTCATTGAATACATCTTTTTTAATTTCTTCGGCGCCAATATCATTCTCAATATCGCTCTTGAAACCGCTAATTTGTTTTTGAATTTTTTTATAAAATTTTAAACAAGCTTTGATTAGTTCTGGCAATTTTTTTGGGCCGATAACAATCAATCCTAAAATAAGGATTAAAGCAATTTCTAGGAAGCCAATCTGAAACAATTTTTAGTCGTCTTTTTCTTCTTCTTTCACAGCCTTTTTAAAACCTTTGAGGCTAGCACCAAGGTCTGAGCCCAAAGATTTTAGCTTGCCGCTACCAAAAACTAGAACAACAACAACTAAAATTATTAGTAGCTGCCATATACTTATTCCACCAAAGCCCATATGAATCTCCTATGTGATTATTATTAATGCACCACATATAACTATTATACCAACTCCAATCAGTCTTATGATGTATTTCTCCTTTTGTAGCTGAATCTCCATTTGATGAATTTTCTTATCTGCAGATTGTTTGTTTTTTGAATACCCTCTCAACTCATCCAGAGCTTCATATAAAAAACCAGGCATTTCAGTTGCTTTAAGGAGGATATCTTCTTTATTGTTAATGATAAAATCTTTAAGTTTCAGTGGGCTAAATTGCTCCTTTAGCCAATTATCAAGGTATGGCTCAGCGATGCCCCAGAAATTAAGTTCCGGATATATCTGTCTGCCCATTCCCTCAATATGTATCAACGTTTTTTGAAGAAGTACTAAGGAAGGTTGGATAGATAATCCAAACGGCCTTGTGCTTTGGAAAAGGTACAAAAGAAGCTTACCAAATTCAATTTCTGAAAGTGGCTTCTCAAATATTGGTTCGCAGCAAGCACGTAAAGTATTTTCAAGATCAATAGCATTCGAGCTAGGATCAACCCACTCAGAGTTTATAAAAAGTTGAGCAAGGGCCTTATAGTTCTGTTTTAGAACTGACTGCAACATTCGGGCAAGAATATACCTTTCGTCATTTGAAAGAGAGCCAGTAATCGCACAATCAATTGCAATGTACCCCGGAGTTTCTGGATGCTCTTTTGACACAAAAATATTTCCTGGATGCATATCTGCATGAAAAAAATTATCTCTAAACACTTGATTGAGAAATATCATCACACCATTTTCAGCAAGTCTTTCTTTGTTTATCCCATACTTTTCAATCTGC